>JAESGJ010000295.1_pt1 | contig 43222 bp, 39 predicted proteins | sample 9266241 | NCBI WGS metagenome assembly JAESGJ01 (sample SAMN14514841, study PRJNA621669) | algae metagenome | isolation source: Brasilonema octagenarum HA4186-MV1 and co-occurring heterotrophs from wet... | place: USA: Manoa Valley, Hawaii | collected 2009-07-20
CATCGCGTTCTTGCGCGCGGCGTCGACGCCGTCGAAGGACATCGTGCCGTCCTTGAAGTCGATCTTCTGGTAACCGAACTTCCAGTTCCACTGGAAGGCGGTGACGTCGATGACGACCTCGGGATTGGGATCCTTGTGCAGCATCTTCTCCTGGACGACCACGGTGAAATAGAAGAGCACCGAGATGATCAGGAACGGAACGACGGTCAGCACCAGTTCCAGCGGCATGTTGTAGCCGAACTGACGGGGCAGATCGGTGTCGGTCTTCTTCTTCCGGTGGAACGCGCTGGTCCAGAAGATCAATGCCCACACGATCACGCCGACGACGAGCGACGCGATCACCGACCAGACCCACAGGTCGCGGTTGAGCTTGCCTTCCGGCGTGATGCCGGTGGGCCAACCGAGGCCGAATACCGTTTCGTAGCTGCAGCCGCTCAGCAGGACCGCGGCCCCGCCCAAAACCACTGACAACGCCACCAACCGGAGCCCGCGAGCGGTCACGCTGGTGCCTCCTAGAAGTCCGTGAAACCAGGCGAATACTACGCAGCGTAGACCACGCCAGGGTGCTGGTCTCGACACGGCTCCGCATTCGGCATACTGGCGCGGTGTGCGGACTGCTGGCTTACCTACGCGACCCGTCCGCCGACCCGTCCGCGAACCTGGTGGACGCGGTGTCCGGGGCCGCCCATCTGATGCGGCACCGGGGCCCGGACGAGCCGGGGACCTGGGCCGACGATGACGTCGAACCGACTGTGGTGCTGGGCTTCAACCGGCTCTCGATCATCGACATCGCCCACAGCCACCAACCGCTGAGCTGGGGTCCGCCCGAGCAGCCGGGTCGGTACAAACTCGTCTTCAACGGGGAGATCTACAACTACCTCGAGCTGCGCGACGAACTGTCGGCCCGCCACGGCGCCGAGTTCGCCACCGACGGCGACGGCGAATCGATCCTGGCCGGCTACCACCACTGGGGTGTCGGAGTCCTGCATCGGCTCCGGGGCATGTTCGCGTTCACGCTGTGGGACACCCACGAACGGGAGTTGTTCTGCGCACGTGACCCGTTCGGCATCAAGCCGCTGTTCATGGCGACCGGCGCGGGCGGGACCATCCTGGGCAGCGAGAAGAAGTGCCTGCTGGACCTCGCTCCGGTCGCAGGCATCGACCTCGGCATCGACGACCGTGCCGTGCAGCACTACACGGTGCTGCAGTACGTGCCGGAGCCCGAGACGCTGCACCGCGGCGTGCGCAGGCTGGAGTCGGGCAGCTACGCCCGCATCCGGCCCGGCAGCGCGCCGGAGGTCACCAGGTACTTCGTGCCGCGGTTCGCCGCGGTGCCGTTCGTCACGGGCGAGGAGAAGCGCCGTTACGACGAGATCACCGAGGTGCTCGAGGATTCGGTCGCCAAGCACATGCGGGCCGACGTGACCGTGGGCGCGTTCCTGTCGGGTGGCATCGACTCGACCGCGATCGCGGCGCTGGCGATGCGGCACAACCCCCGGCTGATCACCTTCACGACCGGCTTCGAGCGCGAGGGCTTCTCGGAGGTCGACGTCGCGGTGGCCTCCGCGGAGGCGATCGGCGCCAGGCACGTCACGAAGGTCGTCAGTCAGGCCGAATTCGTCGCGGCCCTGCCCGAGATCGTCTGGTATCTCGACGAACCCGTGGCCGACCCCGCACTGGTGCCGCTGTTCTTCATCGCCCGCGAGGCCCGCAAGCACGTCAAGGTGGTGCTATCGGGCGAGGGCGCCGACGAATTGTTCGGTGGCTACACGATCTATCGGGAACCGTTGTCACTCAAGGCATTCGACTACGTGCCCGGCCCGCTTCGGCGCTCTCTCGGAAGGGCCTCGCGGCCACTGCCCCCGGGCATGCGCGGAAAGAGCCTGCTGCACCGCGGCTCGCTGACGTTGCAGGAGCGCTACTACGGCAACGCCAGGAGCTTCTCCGACGACCAGCTGCGCGCGGTGCTGCCGGGATTCCGGCCGGAGTGGACGCACACCGACGTCACCGCCGCCCTGTACGCCGAGTCCGACGGCTGGGATCCGGTGGCCCGCATGCAGCACGTCGACCTCTTCACGTGGCTGCGCGGCGACATCCTGGTCAAGGCCGACAAGATGACGATGGCGAACTCACTCGAGCTGCGCGTGCCCTTCCTGGACCCCGAGGTGTTCGCGGTCGCCTCGAGGCTACCGTTCGACCAGAAGATCACCCGGGCCACGACGAAGTACGCGCTGCGCCGCGCGCTCGAGCCGATCGTGCCTGCTCATGTGCTCAATCGCGCGAAACTCGGCTTCCCCGTGCCGATCCGCCACTGGCTGCGCTCCGGGGAACTTCTCGACTGGGCGTACGCGACGGTCGCGGCGTCCCAGACCGACGCCCTCGTCGACGCGGTCGAGGTACGCCGGATGCTCGATGAACACCGAAGCGGCGCAGCCGATCACAGCCGACGGCTGTGGACCGTGCTGATCTTCATGCTGTGGCACCAGATCTTCGTCGAGCACAGCGTGGTGCCGCAGATCAGCGAGCCGACGTATCCGGTGCAGCTCTGAGCGACTAGCTCAGTGTGGCGGCGATCTCGTCGGCGGCGTCCTGGCCGTAGGCGTCGGCCAGCCGTGTGATCGCGATGCCGCGGTCCCAGCTCCACTCCTGCGGTCCGGCGGCCTCGAATACCAGGACCGCGACCAGCGAGGCCAGCTGCGCCGAGCGCTCGAGGTTCAGGCCAGCAGCCCGACCGGTCAGGAAGCCGGCACGGAACGCGTCGCCGATGCCCGTCGGGTCGGCCTGATGGGTCTCGGGCACCACGTCGACGTGCACGACCGACCCGTCGGGCGACACCAGGTCGACGCCCTTCGGCCCGAGCGTCGTCACGCGGAGCCCGATCTGGCTCATCACCTCGGCCTCGGTCCAGCCGGACTTCTGCAGCAGCAGGTCCCACTCGTAGTCGTTGGTGAACAGGTAGGTGGCGCCGTCGATGAGCTTGCGGATCTCCTCACCGGAGAGCCTGGCCAACTGCTGCGAGGGATCCGCGGCGAAGGGCAGGCCCAGTGCGCGGCACTCCTCGGTGTGCAGGAACATCGCCTCGGGGTCGTTGGCCCCGACGATGACGAGGTCGACGGACTCCGCGCGGGCTGCGACGTCGGCGAGCTTGATGTTGCGGGATTCCGACATGGCGCCCGGGTAGAACGAGGCGATCTGCGCCATGTCCTCGTCGGTGGTGCAGACGAAGCGAGCCGTATACGCGGTCTCGGAGATCAGCACGCCGTCGCAGTCGACCCCGTGCTCGGTCAGCCAGCCCCGGTAGTCGTCGAAGTCCTTGCCTGCCGCGCCGACGAGGGCGACGTCGCCGCCGAGCACGCCGATGGCGAAGGCCATGTTCCCCGCGACGCCGCCGCGATGCATGACGAGATCGTCGACCAGGAAGCTCAGCGACACCTTCTGGAGGTGATCGGCCAGCAACTGCTCCGAGAATTTGCCGGGGAACTTCATCAGATGGTCGGTCGCAATGGATCCGGTCACCACAATCGTCACGAAGCGTCATCCTTCATTTCGTTAAACCATCTACATAAGACTAGCCCGCAGGTCGGTGCGCTAGCCTAACAACGACATGGCCGGCCCAATTCCGTACCCCGAACCGTTCCCCCAGCAGCCCTACCCGGGCCACGTGCCGTCGGCGTATCCGGGCACGCTGCCGCCCCCGGTGAACTATCCCAGGTCTCCGCGCCGGAGGCGACTCGTCGTGGCGGGCATCGTGTTGCTGGCGATCGTCGTCGTCGCGGCGGTGGTCGCGGCGATCGCGCTGACCCGCCGCGGCAACGACGACTCCGTCACCGTGACCGACGCGTCGGCCACCACCGCGATCCAGGGCTACCTGGACGCACTGTCCAAGGGGGACGACGAGACCGTCGCGCGCAACAACTCGTGCGGGTTCTTCGACGCGGTCACCGACCGCAAATCGGACATGACGCTCGCCAATCTGACGAGCGATGCGTTCCGACGGCAGTACAGCAGCGCCAAGGTGTCGACGATCGACAAGATCGTGGTGTGGTCACCGAATCAGTCGCAGGTGCTCTTCACCATGCGGGCAACACCCGCTGGCCGCTCCCAGGGCGAGGTCGAGCGCCAGGGCATCGCGCAACTACTGATCCAGGACAAGAACATCCTGGTGTGCTCGTACCTGCCGAGGAACAGCGGCCAGTTCTAGGCCGGTGTTCGCGCCGGAAGACTCAGTTGAACGAGTCGCCGCAGGCGCAGGATCCGCCGGCGTTCGGGTTGTCGATCGTGAACCCGGTCTTCTCGATGCTGTCGACGAAGTCGATCGTGGCACCCTGCAGGTAGGGGGCGCTCATCCGGTCGACGGTCAGCGTGACGCCGTGGAAGTCGACGTTCAGATCACCGTCGAGCGAGCGGTCGTCGAATGCGAGTTCGTAGCGAAGACCCGCGCAACCGCCGGGCTGAACCGCGATCCGCAGGTTCAGGTCGTCACGGCCTTCCTGGTCGAGCAGCGACTTCGCCTTGGCAGCGGCGGCGTCGGTGAGGATGGCACCGTGGGCGGCGGTAGTCGTGGTCGACTCGTCCTGAACAGTCATTCCTTCTCCCTGTGCATTGTCATGCGTCGGATACGTCAACGGTACCTTGCCGGACCGCTATTCCCGACTCTTGCCTTCTCCCCAGCGTGCGGAGGTCTGCTGGGCGAGGCCCGTGAGCTGCCGCGCGGCGTCGTCCATGGCCTTCTGAACCGACCCGGCATAGTCCGTGATCGAGTGGGCGGCCGTGATGCCCGCGCCGCGGAGGGTGTCGCCGTCGAGCGTCACCTGCCCCGCGAGCACCAGAACGGGCGTGTCCCGCGCCCCCGCGGCCAGTGCGCTGACCACCTTGCCGTGCAGGGACTGGTCGTCGAACCGACCCTCGCCGGTGATGATCAGGTCGGCCCCCGCGACGTCTCCTGCGAGTCCCGTGTGTTCGGCGATCACCGCGGCCCCCGACTCGCGGCGCCCGCCCAGCGCCAGGAGCGCGGCCCCGAGCCCGCCCGCCGCGCCTGCGCCGGGCTCGCTCCGGACGTCCCGGCCGGTGACGGCCTCCAACTGCGCGGCCCAGTCCGTCAGCCTGGCCTCGAGGACGTCGACGGTGTCCGGGTCGGCGCCCTTCTGCGGTCCGAAGACGTGCGCGGCGCCCATCGGGCCGAGCAGCGGGTGTTCGACGTCGGTGGCGGCGATCAGCTCCACCGCGCACAGTCGCGCGAGAGCGGCGTCGAGACCACCCAGCGCGTCCACCATGCCGCGACCGCCGTCGGTGCAGGCACTGCCGCCGAGCCCGACCACGATCCGAGTGGCGCCCGCGGCCAACGCGGCGTCGACCAGTTGGCCGACTCCCCTGCTGTGCGAGTCGATCGCGGTCCGGCGCGTCGGAGGGCCGCCGAGTATCGCCAGCCCGCAGGCCTGGGCGCACTCGACGTACGCGGTGCCCGACGCGGCGTCGAGGACCCACTCCGCGGCCACTTCGTCCGCGAGCGGGCCGCTGACCATGGCGAACTGCCTGCCCCCGAACCGGCTGGCCAGCACGTCGACGAAGCCGGGGCCGCCATCGGACTGCGGGGCGAGTGTCAGCTGGTCGTCTGCCCTGGCGCGATGCCAGCCGGTGGCGATGGCCTCGGCGGCCTCCACGGCGGTCAGGCTGTCGCCGTAGCAGTCGGGGGCGATCAGCACGCGCATGCGGGAAGGGTAAGTCCGCGTCGTCGGAGGTGCATGTCGGAAGGCACGGCAACGGAAGTAACCTGGCAGGCGTGAATCTGTTGGGTCGCAAGAAGGACAGTCCCCCTCCCGAGGAGAGCGACGGCTCCCCCGCCGACGGGGTGTCCGGCGACCGAGACGCAGGTTCGCGCGTCACGGCCCCGAAGGGCAAGCCGACGCCCAAGCGCAACCAGACCCGCAGCCGCGGGCCGGTGGCGCCCGCGCCGATGACGGCCGCCGAGGCCCGCAAGCGCAAGAAGGCGACCAAGCAGTCGCTGACCAAGGAAGAGCGCAAGGCCGAAAAGCTCACGCGCCGCGCCGACATGGCCGACCGTCGCGAGAAGATGATGTCGGGCAACGACGCCTACCTGCTCCCCCGTGACAAGGGTCCGGTGCGGCGGCTGGCGCGCGACGTCGTCGACGCGCGCCGCAACCTGCTCGGGCTGTTCATGCCGGCGGCGCTGGCCCTGGTGTTCGTGATGCTGTCGCTGCCGTCGGTTCAGATCCAGTACTACGTGCAGTTCGTCATGCTCGCTCTGGTGGTCGTGATGGTGGCCGACGGATTCCTGGTCGCGCGGCGCGTGAACAAGGCCATCAACGAGAAGTTCCCCGACCACGCCGAGAGCGGTTGGAAGCTGGGCTTCTACGCCGCGAGCCGCGCGTCCCAGCTGCGCCGCATGCGGGCCCCGCGTCCGCAGGTGGAACGCGGCGCCCAGATCGGCTGAGCCCGGGTGCGCGTCCTCGCGCTCGGTGGCATCAGATCCGGCAAGTCGCAGTGGGCCGAGACGGCGATCGCGCAGGCGGCAGCCCCCGGCAGCCCGGTGCGCTACGTGGCCACCGGCGCCGTCTCCGGCGACCCGGAGTGGTCAACCAGGGTCGCCCTACACCGGCAACGCAGGCCCGATTCGTGGTCGACGGTCGAAAGCACCGACGTGGCAACGCAATTGCGTGTCGATGACCTGACCGCCACCCTGGTCGACGACATCGGCGGCTGGCTGGTCGCCGCCATGGATCGCCGCTCCGCGTGGACCGGCGGTGCCGTGACGGCCGAGGTCGACGAGCTCGTCGACGCCGTACGCTCGTTCCGTGGGCCGTTGGCACTGGTCAGCCCGGAGGTCGGGCTGACGGTCGTACCCGCAACCGAGTCCGGCCGTCGCTTCGCCGACGACCTGGGCACGCTCAATCAGCGCCTCGCCGCCACCTGCGACCGGGTGGTACTGGTGATCGCAGGACAGCCGATGATGGTCAAGGAACCCTCGTGATCGGTTCTCTCGCATCGGCATTCGCCTTTGCGACCGTTCTTCCCGTGCGTACCGCGCACCCCTTCGGCCGCGGCGCCCTCGCCGCGTTGCCCGTCGTCGGCGTCGCACTCGGTGCGCTGGCGGCGGGTGTTGCCTGGGTGGCAGGGCAGGCGTTCGGCGTCGGCAATCCCCTGACGGGCATGGCCGCTGTCGCGGTGCTGCTGCTGGCCACCCGCGGCCTGCACGTCGACGGCTTCGCCGACACCGTCGACGGACTGGGGTGCTACGGACCGCCGGAACGCGCACTTGCGGTGATGCGTGACGGACCCGCGGGGCCCTTCGGCGTCGCCGCGCTGGTGGTCGCGATCGTGGTGCAGGGGTTGACGTTCACGATGCTCGATCCCGTCGCGATCGTGGCCGCCGTGGTCGCGGGGCGGGTGGCCGTGGTGGTGGCCTGCCGTCGCTCGGTGCCCGCGGCGCCCGGCAGCACGCTGGCCTCGCTCGTCGCAGGCACGCAACCGAATTGGGTGGCCGTCGCCTGGGTTGTTGTGGCCGCGGCGGGAGCGGTGTTCGCGACCGCCAGGCCGTGGCAGGGACCCGCCGCGGTGGCCGTGGCGGTGGCGTTGACGACGGCGTTGGTGGCGCACTGCGTCCGTCGGTTCGGCGGGATCACCGGCGACGTGCTCGGTGCGTGCGTCGAGGCGACGACCACGCTCGCCGCCCTGGGCCTGGCGGTGCGCTGAAGCTCAGGTGTGCAGCACCTTGAGGCCGAGCACCGCCGCGGTGATCACGGCGAGAAGGGCGATCTTCAGCGCGGTCACCGCCTCGTCACCCGCGACGAAGGAGTACGAGGCCGTGAGGACCGCGCCCACGCCGACCCACACTACGTAGCTGGTCGCGGTCGGCAACTCACGCATGGCGTAGGCGAGGCCCGCCATCGATAGCGTCACTGCGATGACGAACACGAGGGACGGCAGTGGTCGCGAGAACCCCTCCGACTTGCCCAACGCGACGGCCCAAACGGCCTCGAACACACCAGAAATCACCAGAACGAGCCACGACACGGCACACCTCCGAAAAGCGCCGTCTTGTCGCTGGCCGGGTACGGTGCCGCTCGTCCGGTGTCCGTCGGGACGACGTCAATCCTAGCCAGGCGTGGGCGCACCTCGGGAGCAGTTCGCGCAGCCCCGAGTGACCGACTGCCGCGACTTAGCATGTGGCTCTGACGTTTTCGGGGGTCTATCCACAGTCCGCGGTTGATCCACAGATCGAGTCCATGGGTCGTCGTGGGGCTGGTCGGGGTCGGTGCGGGTTCGTAGATTCGAAGACATGTTCGAATCGTTGATGGCCGCGACCGCGGGCACCTGCCGTGGCTTTGCGGTGGATGCGTGGCGGCGGGTGGAGAACGCTGCGTGTGCGCGGCGGATCGCGGCGATGGTCGACATGCTCGACGCCGCCCACGCCGCCGCCGGGTCGGCGGATCGGGATCAGTGGTGTCTGGACAACTGGGGCGCGGTCAGCGCACACGTCGGGGCGGTGCAACGCATCACCCCGGGCATGGCCGACGGGATGCTGCTGGTCGGGGTGGCGCTGCGGGATCGGTTCCCGAAGGTGGGGGCGTTGTTCGCTTCCGGGGAGATCGGCTATTCGGTGGTGCGCTCGATCGTCACCCGGACCCTGCTGGTCACCGACCCCGACGCCCGCCGTGAATTGGATGGGTTGTTGGCTGAGGCGTTGGCGTCGTGGGGGCCGATGTCGGTGGCCGCGACCGAGAAGGCCATCGACGCGATCATCGCCGCGGTCGATCCCCGGGCGGTGCGCCGGACCTTGACCCGGGCCCGGGGCCGGCACGTCGAGGTGGTGGTCCAGGAGGACGGGATGGCCACCCTGGCGGGGTTGTTGTTCGCCCCCGACGCGCTCGCCCTGGATCAGCGGTTGAGCGCGTTGGCCGACACCGTGTGCCCGGCCGATCCGCGGACCCGGGATCAGCGCCGCGCCGACGCCGTCGGCGCCAACGCCCGGGGCGCTGACCGGCTGGCCTGCTTGTGCGGCACGAAGGACTGCCCGGCCGGGGCTGTGCCGCCCGCGGGGGGCGTGGTCGTCTATGTCGTCGCCCACCAGGACACGGTGCAGGACGCGACCGCCGGGCCCGGGCCCGACGCCCCCACGCCCGAGCCCGGCGAGCCTCCCGAGCGGGAGTCCCCGAGCCCCAACGACCTTCCTGCTCCCGAGACAATCGCCCCGGCTGAGGAGTGTGCGGGCCTGGATGGGCCGGAGCCGGCGATGTTCGACAAGCCCCTGCACGATCTCACCTGGGCCGAGCTGACTGCTCCGACGCCGGGTCAGCTCAGTCAGTTGCGGCCGGGCTATCTGATGGCCGGTGCGGTGTTACCGGGTGCGGTGTCGCGGCGCGCGGCGCTGAACGCCACGCTGGTGCCGATCCTGCACCCCGGCCAAGCCCCACCCGAGCCGAGATACACCCCCAGCAAGAAACTTGCCGACTTCGTCCGGTCGCGGGATTTGACGTGCCGGTTCCCGGGCTGTCACCACCCGGCCACGGCCTGCGACGTGGATCATACGATTCCGTACCCGTACGGGTCGACGTGTGCCTCGAACCTGAAGAGCCTGTGCCGTTTTCACCACCTGCTGAAGACCTTTTGGGGCGGCCCCAACGGCTGGCGCGATATTCAACACCCCGATGGGACCGTCGAGTGGATCGACCCCGACGGCCGCACCCACACCACCACGCCCGACAGTCGACTGCTGTTTCCGGAACTCTGTCAGCCGACCGCACCCGTCGAGGTGACCGGCACTCCGCCGCCGGCGCACACCAATGGATTGAGGATGCCCAAACGCCGCCGCACCCGCGCGCAGGACCGCGCCCGTCGCATCCAGGACGAACGCGACCTCAACGCGTTCCTCCTCGACGAGGAACGCGCACACACCGAACGAGATGAACACGCCCGCGAGCAACGAGCACGGGAAGATCGACGGGCCAAGGATCGCGCCGCCGACCTCGATCCGCCACCCTTCTGAGGCAGCTAGTCGAGGCGGGTCATCCAGTCGTGGGTGTCCGCGAAGGTGCCGCGCTGGATGCCGGTGAGGGTGTCGCGCAGAGCCATCGTGACCTCGCCCGGCTGGCCGTCGGCGATGGTGAACTCGCCGTCTCCCGACTTCACGTGCGATACCGGGGTGATGACGGCGGCGGTACCGCACGCGAACACCTCGGTGATCTCGCCGGCGGCGGCCTTCTTCTGCCATTCGTCGACGTCGATCTTGCGCTCCTCGACAGAATAACCCGCGTCGGTTGCCAACTGCAGCAACGAATCTCGCGTGATACCGGGCAGCAGTGAGCCGCTCAGCTCCGGAGTGACGAGGCGAGCGGTGCCGCCACTGCCGAGGACGAAGAACAGGTTCATGCCGCCCATCTCCTCGACGTAGCGGCGTTCGATCGCGTCCAGCCAGACGACCTGATCGCAGTCATGCTGAGTGGCCTCGGCCTGCGCCAGTAGCGACGCGGCGTAGTTACCGCCGAACTTGGCTGCGCCCGTGCCGCCGGGGCTGGCCCGCACGTACTCCGTCGACAACCACACCGAGACCGGCTTGATGCCGCCCTTGAAGTACGCCCCGGCGGGAGACGCGATCACCAGATAGCGGTACTCGACGGCGGGGCGCACACCGAGGCCGGGCTCGGTCGCGAAGATGAACGGCCGCAGATACAGCGACTGCTCCCCTCCGGCGGCGGGGACCCAGTCGCCATCGACCGCGATCAGCTGTCGCAGCGACTCGAGGAACACCTCTTCGGGCAACTCCGGAATGGCCAGCCGTCGGGCCGAGGTGCGCAGCCGCGCCGCGTTGGCCTCGGGACGGAACGACACGATGGAACCGTCGCCCCAGCGGTAGGCCTTCAGACCTTCGAAGACCTCCTGCGCGTAGTGCAGCACCACCGCGGACGGGTCGAGTTCGATGGGGCCGTACGGGATGACCTTCGCGTCGTGCCAGCCACGTCCCTCGGCGTAGTCGATCGACACCATGTGATCGGTGTGGAAGCGACCGAACCCTGGATCGGCCAGAATTCCGGCACGTACCTCGTCGCTTGCCGGATTCGCATTGCGGGCAAGCGTGAACTCGAGGGGGCCATCAGTCATGTGGCGATTGTATAACCCGTGACTAGCGAGTTTTAGCCTCCACGAACGGAGGCGCAACGACCTCACACTCGAGTGCGCGGCCCCGTACGTCGACCGCGACGGTCTGCCCGTTCTCGATGCCCGCGTCGGTGTCCAGCAGCGCCAGCGCGATACCGAGTTTCAGTGTCGGAGAGAAGGTTCCCGACGTCGTGACGCCGACGGGCCGCTCGCCGTCGAGCACCGTCATGTCGGCCCGCAGCACCCCGCGGCCCAGCGCCTTGAGCCCGCGCAGCGTCCGCCGCGGCCCCGCCTGCTTCTCCTCGAGCAGGGCCTCCCGCCCCCAGAAGGCGTCCTTCTTCCAACCGATGGCCCAGCCGCAGCGCGCCTGCAGCGGCGAGATGTCCAGCGACAGCTCGTGGCCGTGCAGCGGGTAGCCCATCTCGGTCCGCAGCGTGTCGCGGGCACCGAGTCCCGCAGCCTCTCCGCCCGCCGCGCGGACTGCCTCGACCAGGGCATCGAACACCACCGCCGCGCGACCCCACTCCGGGAGCAACTCGTAGCCGTGTTCGCCCGTGTAGCCGGTGCGGCACACGCGGACGGGCACACCGGCGAACTCGGCGTCGGCGTAGCCCATGTAGTCCATGTCGGTCGGCAGACCCAGCGCCGCGAGCACTTCGGTGGACTTGGGTCCCTGCACCGCGAGCACGGCATAGGAACGGTGTTCGTCGGTGATCGTCAGGCCGGACGGCGCCGAGGCCTGGAGCGCGGCCACCACGGCGGCGGTGTTCGCGGCGTTCGGCACCAGGAACACCTCTTCGTCGGAGACGTAGTAGGCGATCAGGTCATCGATGACGCCACCAGAGTCGTTGCAGCACAACGTGTACTGCGCCTTGCCGGGTCCGATCCGACGGAGATCGTTGGTAAACGCGGCGTTGACGTACTCGGCGGCGCCAGGTCCGACCACCAGTGCTTTGCCGAGGTGGCTGACGTCGAAGAGTCCGACGGCGTTGCGGGTGGCGTTGTGCTCGCTGACCGTGCCTGCATACGACACCGGCATCAGCCACCCGCCGAACTCGGCGAAGCTCGCCCCCAGCTCGCGGTGACGGTCCTCGAGGGGCCCCTTCAGCAGGTTGTCGCTCACGGCGCACCAGCCTAGTCAGTGCCCCATCGCTAGGGTGTGCAAGGTGAGCACCGCACCCGGCTACCAGTCCCCCTCCGTCACCGTCGCCGCCACGCTGCCCAAGCGCGGTACCGGCTCGGCGGTGTTGATCGTTCCCGTGGTCACGAGTGACGACGACCAGGCGAGGGTGGTCGCCAACCCGTTCCTCGACGCCGAAGCCGTTGGCGAGATCGAGGTGGCGCTCAAGGCGCTGGGCGCCAAGGGCGGCAACGAATCGACGACACGGGTGGTGGCCCCGTCGCTACCCGTGGCCAGCGTGCTGGCGGTCGGACTGGGCAAGGACCGCGACGAGTGGCCCAGCGACGTGATCCGCCGCGCGTCGGGCGTCGCCGCCCGCGCGTTGAGCGGCACCGAGAACATCATCACCCTGCTGTCGGAGCTCGACGTCGAGGGCGCGGTCGAGGGCCTCATCCTCGGCTCCTACCGCTTCAGCGAGTTCCGCAGCGCCAAGACCGCCCCCAAGGAGGCAGGGCTCGCCAAGATCACGGCGCTGGCGACGGACAAGGGCGCCAAGGCCGACGCAGTCCGCGCGACCAACGTCGCGACCGCGGTGGCGACGGCCCGCGATCTGGTCAACACCCCGCCGAGCCATCTCTTTCCCAGCGAATTCGCTTCGCGCGCAAAGGCTCTCGGCGAGTCCGTCGGCCTCGAAGTCGAGGTGCTCGACGAGAAGGCGCTTGCGAAGGGCGGCTACGGCGGCATCGTCGGCGTCGGTAAGGGGTCGTCGCGCCCGCCCCGGCTGGTCCGGCTGACGTATCGCGGTGGCAAGTCGAAGAAGGCGAAGAGGGTCGCCCTCGTCGGCAAGGGCATCACGTTCGACACCGGCGGCATCTCCATCAAGCCCGCCGCCAACATGCACCAGATGACGTCCGACATGGGTGGCGCGGCCGCAGTCATCGCGACCGTCGTACTGGCCGCCAAGCAGGGACTCCCCATCGACGTGATCGCGACCGTGCCGATGGCCGAGAACATGCCGTCGTCGACGGCACAGCGACCCGGCGACGTGCTGACGCAGTACGGCGGCATCACCGTCGAGGTGCTCAACACCGACGCCGAGGGACGCCTGATCCTGGCCGACGGCATCGTGCGCGCGTGCGAGGACGGCGTCGACTACCTCATCGAGACGTCGACGTTGACCGGTGCCCAGACAGTCGCGCTCGGCGGTCGCACGCCCGGCGTCATGGGCAGTGAGGAGTTCCGCGACCGGGTGGCCACGCTGTCGCAGGCCGTCGGCGAGAACGCCTGGCCCATGCCATTGCCGGAGGAACTCAAGGACGACCTCAAGTCGACGGTCGCGGACCTCGCGAACGTCAGCGGCTCCCGCTACGCCGGCATGCTGGTCGCGGGCGTCTACCTCCGCGAGTTCGTCGCCGACGGCGTGCAATGGGCCCACGTCGACATCGCGGGCCCGGCGTACAACACCGGTGGCCCGTGGGGTTACACGGTCAAGGGCGGCACCGGGGTCCCGACCCGGACGATGTTCGCGGTACTCGAGGACATCGCAGAGAAGGGTTAGCAGAGAAGGGTTAGCAGGGAAGGGTTAGCAGAAAGGGGTCAGCCCTCGTCGAACTCGCGCCTGCGCTCGCGGTCGATCCGCCTGCGCGCGTCGTAGTCACGCATCCGCTGCGGGTAGCCGACCTTCTGCACGTCGTAGACCGGGATGCCGAGGCGCTCGTTGAGGCGCCTGGCGCCCTTGTCTCCTCCGGCGCGGCGCCGCGTCCACTCCCCGTCAGCAGCCACTAGCACGACGGTGACCTCGGTGACCGTGGTCTTCGGTTCGACGAAGGCCTCGACGCCGTGATGCTCGGCCACCCACTGGTGCAGGTACTTCAGATCGGTCGCGGGGTCGCGACCGTCAGAGGCCACCTTGGGACCGAGACGGCGAAACGTGTCGAACAGTCCCAACTGGATCCCGCTCCCTTTCCCTCGTGATGTCGAGCCGCAAATTCGAGCAGCGTCACTTTCAATGGTGCCAGAGGTCGGAGTGGGCAGGTCTGCGGCGACCGGCGGGCGCGGACGTGACAGGATGGGTACCGAGCTTTTTCGGTCCATCACGAGCGACGTTTCGAGGAGTCACACCACATGGCCATCACCGTCCAGATGCCCGCACTCGGTGAGAGCGTCACCGAGGGGACCGTCACGCGATGGCTGAAGCAGGAGGGTGACACCGTCGAGGTCGACGAGCCGTTGCTCGAGGTCTCCACGGACAAGGTCGACACCGAGATCCCGTCTCCCGCCGCAGGTGTGCTGACCAAGATCATCGCCAACGAGGACGACACCGTCGAGGTCGGCGGCGACCTCGGCACCATCGGCGAGGCCGGTGAGGACGGCGGCGACAGCGCTCCGGCCGCCGAGGAGAAGCCCGAACCAGAGCCCGAGCCGGAACCTGAGCCGGAGCCCGAGCCGGAACCTGAGCCGGAACCAGAGCCAGAGCCCGAGGCCAAGGAAGAGCCCGCCGCTCCCGCAGCGGGTGGCGGCGGCGAGTCGACCTCGGTCAAGATGCCCGAGCTGGGCGAGTCGGTCACGGAGGGCACCGTCACGCGCTGGCTCAAGAAGGTGGGCGACGCCGTCGAGGTCGACGATCCGCTGGTCGAGGTATCGACCGACAAGGTCGACACCGAGATCCCCTCGCCGGTGGCCGGAACGCTGCTGTCGATCACCGCCGAAGAGGACGACACCGTCGCGGTCGGTGGCGAACTGGCCACGATCGGCGCTGCGGGCGCGGCCCCGGCCAAGCCGGAGTCCACGCCCGAACCGGAGCCGGAACCGGAGCCGGAGCCAGAGCCGGAACCCGAGCCGAAGGCCGAGAAGCCCAAGGCCGAACCGAAACCCGAACCGAAGCCCGAACCGAAACCGGAACCCAAGCCAGAACCCAAGCCCGCCGCGGCGGTCTCCGAGGGTGATGGCAGCCCGTACGTGACTCCGCTCGTGCGCAAGCTCGCCGCGGACAACGACGTCGACCTCGCGTCGGTCAAGGGCACGGGCGTCGGCGGTCGCATCCGCAAGCAGGACGTCCTGGCCGCGGCCGAGGCCAAGAAGGCACCGGCTCCAGAGGCACCCGCAGCGGCAGCGGCCAAGGCCCCCGCCGCGAAGGCCCCCGAGCCGGCAGCCGCACTGGCCCATCTGCGCGGCACCACGCAGAAGGCGAACCGCATCCGCCAGATCACGGCGAAGAAGACGCGCGAATCCCTGCAGACCACAGCGCAATTGACGCAGACCCACGAGGTCGACCTGACCAAGATCGTGGCACTGCGCGCCCGAGCCAAGGCCATCTTCTCCGAGCGCGAGGGCGTCAACCTCACGTACCTGCCGTTCTTCGCCGTAGCGGTGATCGACGCCCTCAAGGCGCACCCGAACGTGAACGCCAGCTACAACGAGGACTCCAAGGAGATCACCTACTACGACGCCGAGCACCTCGGCTTCGCGGTCGATACCGAGCAGGGTCTGCTCTCCCCCGTGGTGCACAACGCGGGCGACCTGTCTCTCGGCGGACTGGCGAGGGCGATTGCTGACATTGCTGCCCGTGCCAGGTCCGGCAACCTGAAGCCCGACGAGCTGTCCGGTGGCACGTTCACGATCACCAACATCGGCAGCCAGGGCGCGCTGTTCGACACCCCGATCCTGGTGCCGCCACAGGCGGCGATGCTGGGTACCGGTGCGATCGTCAAGCGCCCGCGCGTGGTGGTCGACGAGAACGGCAACGAGTCGATCGGTGTCCGATCGGTCTGCTACCTGCCGCTCACCTACGACCACCGGCTCATCGACGGCGCCGATGCGGGACGCTTCCTCACCACCGTCAAGCGGCGCCTCGAAGAAGGAGCGTTCGAGGCCGACCTCGGACTGTAATTCCGTGGGCAACTCCGTCATCGCGATCGCGGGTTCCTCTGGGCTCATCGGTTCGGCGCTGACGTCGGCGCTGCGCGCAGCGGACCATCGCGTGCTCCGCCTCGTCCGGCGCGCGCCGTCCAGCGCCGACGAGGTGTTCTGGAACCCGGACACGGGCGAGTTCGACGCGAGCGCGCTGCGTGGCGCCGATGCCGTCGTCAACATGTGCGGCGTGAACGTCGCCGGCAGACGCTGGTCGGGGGCGTTCAAACAGAGCCTGCGGGACAGCCGGATCGGGCCCACCGAGGTGTTGGCACGGGCCGTGGTCGAATCCGGGGTTCCGGTGCTGATCAACTCGAGCGCGGTGGGCTACTACGGCGACGCCCGCGATCGTGTGCTCGACGAGTCGGCTCCCGCGGGCCGCGGTTTCCTCGCCGCGTTGTGCGAGGACTGGGAGGCGGCCACCGAGTCCGCGCGCAACGCGGGCGTCCGGGTGGTGCTGATGCGCACCGGGCTGGTGATGTCTCCGCGCGGCGGCATGCTCGCGCGGCTGCGGCCGATCTTCTCGCTCGGCCTCGGCGCCAGGCTGGGCAGCGGCCGTCAGTACATGCCGTGGATCAGCCTGGAGGACGAGGTGCGGGCGCTGCTCTTCGCGATCGCTCACGACGACCTCGCAGGCCCGGTCAACGGGACCGGACCGGCGCCCGTCACCAACGCCGAATTCACCGCGGCGCTGGGCCGTGCCGTGAACCGGCCGACGCCCATGCTGGTTCCCGGCTTCGCGATCAGAGCCCTGCTCGGTGAGTTCGCCGAAGAGGGCCTTCTCGGAGGCCAGCGGGCGATCCCCGCCGCACTGGAGCGGGCCGGATTCGAGTTCCACCACCACACCATCGGCGAGGCGCTGGCCTATGTCACCGCTCCCAAGGGCGCGTAGCGTCTCGGTCATGGCAGCAGCATCGGTCCGGGCGAGCGACACGGAGATCGAGGTGCGGCGCCTCGGCTCCGTCGACTACCTCGACGCCTGGCAGATGCAGCGGGACCTGGCCGACGCCAGGGTGGCCGGTGGCCCTGACACGCTGCTGCTACTCGAACACCCCGCGGTCTACACGGCAGGCAAGCGCACCGAACCGCACGAGCGTCCAGTCGCCATCGGCCCCGGCGCGACGCCCGTCGTCGACACCGATCGGGGCGGCAAGATCACCTGGCACGGCCCGGGACAGTTGGTGGGCTACCCCGTCATCGGCATGGCGCAGCCGCTGGACGTCGTGAAGTTCGTTCGCCGCCTTGAAGATTCATTGATCGCGGTGTGCGCGAGCTTCGGCCTGGCCACGGGACGCGTCGACGGCCGCTCAGGTGTCTGGGTGCCTGCAGGAGACGGACGAGCCGCCCGCAAGGTCGCCGCCATCGGCATCAGGGTCGCGCGCGCGACCACGATGCACGGGTTCGCACTGAACTGCGACTGCGACCTCTCGGCGTACTCGTCGATCGTGCCGTGCGGCATCTCGGACGCCGGAGTGACGTCGCTGACCGCCGAACTCGGTCGTCGCATCACCGTCAGTGACGTAACCGACGCCGTCGCCGAGGCGGTCCGGGACGCCCTCGACGGCCGCCCGGCGCTAGCATTGACGAAGTGAGCACCGGAGAAAGCGCAGCACCTCGATCTGAGATATCCCAGCTGCCCGTCTCGTCGAGCGGGCGCAAGCTACTGCGTCTCGAGGTCCGCAACTCCGAGACCCCGATCGAACGCAAGCCGCCGTGGATCAAGACCAAGTTGAAGACGGGCCCGGAGTACACCGCGCTCAAGAAGCTGGTCCGCCGCGAAGGCCTGCACACCGTCTGCGAGGAAGCGGGCTGCCCCAACATCTACGAGTGTTGGGAGGACCGCGAGGCCACCTTCCTCATCGGCGGTGAGCAGTGCACCCGCCGCTGTGACTTCTGCCAGATCGACACCGGTAAACCGGCTGACCTAGACCGCGACGAACCGCGCCGCGTCGCCGAGAGCGTCCAGGCCATGGGACTGCGGTACTCGACGGTGACCGGCGTCGCCCGGGACGACCTGCCCGACGGCGGGGCATGGCTGTACGCCGAGACGGTGCGCCAGATCAAGGCGCTCAACCCGAATACCGGCGTCGAGCTGTTGATCCCCGACTTCAACGCCATCCCCGAGCAGCTCGAGACGGTGTTCGAGACGCGGCCGGAAGTGTTGGCGCACAACGTCGAAACGGTGCCACGCATCTTCAAGCGGATCCGCCCCGCGTTCCGCTACGAGCGAAGCCTGGCGGTGATCACCGCGGCACGCGACTACGGCCTGGTGACCAAGAGCAACCTGATCCTCGGGATGGGCGAGACGCCCGACGAGGTGGGGACCGCGCTGCGCGACCTGCGCGACGCCGGTTGCGACATCATCACCATCACGCAGTACCTGCGCCCCTCGGTCCGGCACCATCCGGTCGAGCGCTGGGTCAAGCCCGAGGAATTCACCGAGCACGCCCGCTACGCGGAGGAACTCGGCTTCCCCGGCGTCCTGGCGGGGCCGCTGGTCCGGTCGTCCTACCGCGCGGGAAGGTTGTACGCCCAGGCGGCGCAACTGCGGACCGAGAACAGCCCACCCGTATCCTGATCCGATGGCGAAGACTGGAAAACCCGGCGCGGACAAGGCCGCCAAGGCCGAGGCAAAGGCCGCCCGCAAGGCTGCATCCAAGGAGCGCAGGGGTCAGCTCTGGCAGGCGTTCCAGATCCAGCGCAAGGAGGACAGCCGGCTCCTGCCGTACATGATCGGCGCGTTCGTGCTGATCGTGGCAGCAGCGGCGGTCGCGGGCTCCTTCAGTGGCAGCGTCTTCACGTTGGTGACGCTGATCGTGCTCGGCATCGTCCTCGGCGCTCTGGTGGCGTTCATCATCTTCGGTCGTCGGGCCCAGAAGTCCGTCTACCGCAAGGCCGAGGGGCAGACCGGCGCCGCCGCCTGGGCCCTGGACAACCTGCGCGGCAAGTGGCGCGTCACGCCGGGCGTCGCGGCGACCGGACACTTCGACGCGGTGCACCGGGTGATCGGCAGGCCGGGCGTGATCTTCGTCGGCGAAGGGTCGGCGACGCGGGTCAAGCCGCTGCTGGCGCAGGAGAAGAAGCGCACCGCCCGGCTGGTCGGCGACATCCCGATCTACGACTTCGTCGTCGGCAACGGCGAGGGCGAGGTGCCGCTGTCGAAGCTCGAGCGGCACCTGACCAAGCTGCCCGCGAACATCACGGTCAAGCAGATGGACTCGCTGGAGTCCCGTCTCGCGGCGCTCGGCTCGCGCGTCGGTCCCGCCGCGATGCCGAAGGGCCCGATGCCGGGCGGCGGCAAGATGCGCGGCGTCCAGCGGACCGTGCGCCGCAAGTAACGGACGCCGTCAGCGTCGGACGACGGCCGTCCCGGTCAGCCGGTCCTGGAAGCCGCGACCGTCACCGTCGGTGAACAGCGCAGGCACCACCAAGGCCACCAGGACGCCGCGGCCTAGCGCACGACCCACGCCGACGTGCATGCGGTGATCGACCGACGCCACCCGCAAGCCCAGTGCGTACTGCCCCGGCGTGAAGCCGAACAACCGGACCGACGCCGCCCCGAGCAGCAGCCACACGCCCATCACGGCGGTCGATCCGATGTCCGACCCGAAGAACCGCTCGGCGCTGACGAGGCCGACGGTGACGGCCAGGCTGGCCAGTCCGTATGCGATGAACCAGTCGAGCACGAGGGCCGCGACCCGTCGGCCCAGACCCACCAGAGACCCCGGCCCGGCCATCGGCAGCCCGAGTCGCTGACCCGGAAAGTCATTGGGACCCTGGGAGGGATCGCCGGCCTCGGACGGAGGCGGGCCGGATAGCCAGGTGCTGAAGGAACGGGCCATGAATAGAAGCATAGGTTGGGCGGTGGACACCTCGACTGCGTAACGTCGGCGCAACATGGGTTTGACCGCAGCGCAATGTGATGTCCCTAGCGTAACGGCGGGATTACCAGGAAAAAGGAGAATTCTCAGTGGCAGTAAAGACCGCGGACGACATCTTCAAGATGATCAAGGACCAGAAGGTCGAGTACGTCGACATCCGGTTCTGCGATCTTCCCGGTGTGGTCCAGCACTTCTCGATCCCCGCTTCGGCGTTCGACGAGAGCGTCTTCGAAGACGGTCTCGCCTTCGACGGCTCGTCGGTGCGCGGCTTCCAGTCCATCCACGAATCCGACATGATGCTGCTGCCGGACCCCGACACGGCACGCATCGATCCCTTCCGTGCCGCCAAGACGCTGAACCTCAGCTTCTTCGTCCACGACCCGTTCACTCGCGAGGCCTACTCGCGCGACCCGCGCAACGTGGCCCGCAAGGCCGAGAACTACCTGACCAGCACGGGCATCGCCGACACCTGCTACTTCGGCGCCGAGGCCGAGTTCTACATCTTCGACTCGGTGTCGTTCGACTCGAAGATGAACGGCACGTTCTACGAGGTGGATTCCGAGTCCGGCTGGTGGAACAGCGGCGAGCCCTTCGAGGCCGACGGCAGCCCGAACCGTGGCTACAAGGTGCGGCCCAAGGGCGGCTACTTCCCCGTCGCGCCGTATGACCATTACGTCGACCTGCGCGATCAGATGGCCACCAACCTGCAGAACGCGGGCTTCACGCTCGAGCGTGGCCACCACGAGGTCGGCACCGCCGGTCAGGCCGAGATCAACTACAAGTTCGACACGCTGCTGGCCGCCGCGGACGACGTGCTGCTGTTCAAGTACATCATCAAGAACACGGCGTGGCAGAACGGCAAGACCGTCACCTTCATGCCCAAGCCCCTGTTCGGCGACAACGGTTCCGGCATGCACGCCCACCAGTCGCTGTGGAAGGACGGCAAGCCGCTGTTCCACGACGAGTCGGGTTACGCGGGACTGTCGGATCTGGCGCGCCACTACATCGGCGGCATCCTGCACCACGCGCCGTCGCTGCTGGCGTTCACCAACCCCACGGTGAACTCCTACAAGCGGCTGGTTCCGGGTTACGAGGCCCCGATCAACCTGGTGTACAGCCAGCGCAACCGCTCGGCCTGTGTCCGCATCCCGATCACGGGCAACAACCCGAAGGCCAAGCGCCTCGAGTTCCGCTGCCCCGACAGCTCGGGCAACCCGTACCTCGCCTTCGCCGCGATGCTGATGGCGGGCATCGACGGCATCAAGAAGAAGATCGAGCCGCTCGCGCCGGTCGACAAGGACCTCTACGAGCTTCCCCCGGACGAGGCCGCCAACATCCCGCAGGCGCCCACGTCGCTATCGGCCGTGATCGACCGTCTCGAGGAGGATCACGAATACCTCACCGAGGGTGGCGTTTTCACCGAGGACCTGATCGACACCTGGATCTCGTACAAGCGTGAGAACGAGATCATGCCGGTGCAGATCCGCCCGCACCCGTACGAGTTCGCGCTGTACTACGACGTGTAGGCCGTAGCAGCACCACGGATGCCCCGTTCCTCGTGGACGGGGCATTCGTGCGTCCGGGGCGGGTTCGCCGTGATGGCGTTCGGACGTCAGCCGTCCAGCGCCAGGTCCTTGCGGAAGCGCTTCATGCCGTCGATCTTCTCGGCGGTGGTGGCAGTGGGCCCGGCGTAGAACATCCACGGCATCGTCAGGACGTGGGTGATGCCCGCCGCCTCGGCGCGGTCGTAGTCGGGCGGGGTGAACGCGTCGGTGAGCGGTGTCAGGATGGTGAATCCGTGCATGCTCAAACCACTTTCAGCCCGCAGCTCGCGCAACCGCGCGGCGCCCGCGATGGCCCGGTCGGTGCTGATGAGGTCGCCGATCCACCCGTCGTGGCGCGCGGCCCGACGCAGTGCGACATCACTGAGACCACCGACGTAGATCGGGATGCGGGGCGGGGTCGGCTCCATCTCCAGCCGTGGCGTTCGGTAGAACTCGCCCTCGAACTCGGTCCACCCCGGCTGCCAGAGTTCACGAAGCAGCTCGAGCATCTCGTCGGTGCGCCTGCCTCGCCGGTCGAACCGCTGGCCCATCAGCGTGAACTCTTCCTCGCACCACCCGACGCCGACGCCCAATTCGACGCGACCGCCAGCCAGACATGCCGCAGTGCCAACGGCTTTGGCCACGGAGTACGGGTCGCGCATGCCGGGGATGTACACGGTCGTCACGAAGTGCAGTCTCTCGGTGACCTGGGCCAGCGCACCGATCAGCACCCATGGATCGGGCCAGTCGGTGAACGGCGGCCACCGACGTTCACCGTCCTTGGTGTAGGGATAGGGCGTCGCAAGCTTCTCCAGGTTCACGACGTGATCGGGGATGCCGAAGCCGTCGTATCCGAGATCATCTGCAGCTCTGGCCAATTCGACGACCTCGCGGGTCTCCAGGAAGGCCGGGCTGACGTAGAACTTCACCCGGCGTCCCTCGCCCACGCGGGCTGGATGAACACGCCGTCGGCCTCCACGCACCACCCGTCGGCATTGCCGAGGTAGCCGCGCGCATAGGTCTTGATGCCCTCGGTCCGCTCGAGGAAGGCCTCGGCCCGCAACCGCCCGAGCGGGGTGCCGCGCAGGTAGCGCAGCGTGATGGTGCCGGTGAATGCCGGCTTGGTCAGGCCGTCGCTGGCGGCCTCCCCGAGGATGTGGTCGAGCACCAGCGCGCTGATGCCGCCGTGGACCAGTCCCGGAGGGCCCTCGTAGGCCAGGCCGAGGTCGAACTCGGCCCAGCATCGCCCATCGGCGTCGTGGTGGATGTCCATCGGAGGAGCGATCGCATTGCGCACTCCCACAGCGGGATTGGCCCATGCGAGCGGACGTCCGGTAGCGGCGTGCCGGAGGGTGCTCGTGTTGTGCCGCGCCGAACTCCGCAGCCTTGCGGTGACGGCCTCGATGGCGGCCTGCGCCTCGCGCACGGTGTCCTCGTCGACGTCGGTACGGATGCCCGCGTCGATGAGCTCGCGGATGGCCTGGGTCAGGGGCCCGTGCACGGCCAGCTGCCTGGCGTACTCCTCGGCACTGATGGGGTCGAACGGGTAGTCCATACTCATGCGCCGAACACCCTCCGCACCACCATCTTTGCGCGCCGGGTGACCCGCAGGTAGTTGTCGAGGAACTCGCTGCCGTCGCCGTTCTCCCAGCCGGCCGCACGCGCCACCGCATTGAGCTGACGTCCGGGGCCCGGCAGCTGGTCAGTCGGCTTGCCGCGGACCAGCACCAGCGCATTGCGCGCCCGTGTCGCGGTCAGCCACGCCTGCCGCAGCAGGTCGACGTCACCCTCGGCGATGAGTTCCGCGGCGCCGATGGCGTTGAGGGTCTCCAGCGTGGAGGTGCTGTGCAGCGACGGAATCTGGTGCGCGTAGCGCAGTTGCAGCAGCTGCACCGTCCACTCGACGTCGGCGAGGCCGCCGCGCCCCAGCTTGGTGTGCGTGTTCGGATCGGCGCCCCGCGGCAGGCGCTCGGCGTCGATCCGCGCCTTGAGCCGACGGATCTCCTGCACCGCCTCGACGGACACCCCACCCGACGGGTACCGCGTCTTGTCCACCATCAGGAGGAACCGGAGGCCGAGATCCTCGTCGCCGGCGACGCAGTGGGCCCGCAGCAGCGCCTGCACCTCCCAGGTCTGCGCGAACCGGGCGTAGTACGCCTCGTAGGACGCGAGGGTGCGGACCAGCGGGCCGGTGCGGCCCTCGGGCCTGAGGTTGGCGTCGACCTCGAGCGGCGGGTCAGCGCTGGGGGTGTTCAGCAGCGCGCGCACCTGCTCGGCGACGGTGACCGCCCACTTCACCGCCGTCGATTCCTCGGCCCCGCCGACGGGTTCGCATACGAACATGACGTCGGCGTCGGAGCCGTAGCCCAATTCGCCGCCGCCCAGCCTGCCCATGCCGATCACCGCGATCGTGGCGGGCGGGCCACCGCGCGGCGTGTTCGCCCGGATGACGGCGTCGAGCGCGGCGTGCAGCACCGCGACCCACACCGACGTCAGGGCCCGGCACACGTCGGTGACCGCGAGCATGCCGAGCAGGTCGGCCGACGCGACCCGCGCAAGCTCGCGGCGGCGCAGGGTGCGTGCGGCCGCGATCGCCCGCGCCGGCTCCGACTGTCGGGCCGCCGACGCGACCAGCGCACGGGCGAATCCGTCGGGCTCCACCTCGAGCAGCTTCGGTCCCGAGGGCCCGTCGGCGTACTGCTGGATGACCTCGGGCGCCCGCATCAACAGCTCGGGCACGAACGCCGACGTGCCCAGCACGTGCATGAGCCGCTTGGCGACGGCGCCCTCGTCGCGCAGCGATGCCAGGAACCAACGCTGGTCCGCAAGCTCTTCGCTGAGCCTCCGGTAGGCCAGTAACCCGGCATCCGGGTCGGGCGCGTCGGACAGCCAGTCCAACAGCGTCGGCAGCAGCACCTGCTGCACCCTGGCCCGCCTGCCGCCCGAACCGGTCAGCGCCGCCAGATGGGTCAGCGCACTCTGCGGCCCCTCGTAACCCAGTGCGGCGAGCTGACGCTCGGCGGCCGCGGGCGACATGGCCGCCGAGAACTCGACGGTCTGATCCCCGACGGACTCCAGCAGCGGCTGGTAGAAGAGCTTGGCGTGCAGTCGCGACACGCGCAGGCTCTGTCGCTTGAGTTCGTGGCGCAGCACGCCGACCGCGTCGTGCTGACCGTCGGGCCGCACGTGCGCCGCGCGGGCCAGCCACCGCATCGCCTCTTCGTCGTCGAACTCGGGGAGCATGTGGGTGCGCTTGAGCCGCTGCAGTTGCAGCCGGTGCTCGAGCAGCCGGAGGAACTCGTACGACGCCGTCATGTTGGCGGCGTCGTCCCGACCGACGTAACCGCCTGCCCCCAGCGCCGCGAGTGCGTCGACGGTCGACCTCACCTGGAGCGACTCGTCGTTGCGTCCGTGGACGAGCTGCAGGAGCTGCACGGCGAACTCGACGTCGCGTAGCCCGCCCGTGCCGAGCTTGAGCTCTCGGGCCCGGACGTCGGCGGGCACCAGCTGTTCGACGCGGCGGCGCATCGCCTGGACCTCCGAGACGAAGTCCTCCCGCTCGGACGCCGCCCACACCATCGGCGTGAGCGCGGCCATGTACTGGGCGCCGAGTTCGGCGTCGCCGACGGCGGGGCGCGCCTTGAGCAGCGCTTGGAACTCCCACGTCTTGGCCCACCGCTCGTAGTACGCGACGTGGGACTCCAGCGTGCGCACCAGCTGGCCCGCCTTGCCCTCGGGCCGGAGGGCCGCGTCGACCTCGAAGAAGGCGTCCGCCGCGAAGCGCATCATCTCGCCTGCGACCCTGGTGGTGACGGCGTCCGCCCGCTCGGCGACGAAGATGACGTCGACGTCGCTGACGTAGTTCAGTTCGCGCGCACCGCATTTGCCCATCGCGATGACCGCAAGCCGGGGTGCGGGCACGGGGTCGTCGCCGCCCCTGGAGTCCTTGCACACCGACCTGGTGGCGATGATGAGCGCCGCGCCGAGCGCCGCGTCGGCGAGATCGGCGAGGTGCTCCCCCACCGTCGGGAACGGCAGCACGGCCTCGTTCTCGACCGTCGGCGCGAGGTCCAATCCGGCAAGCACCAGCAGGCGGTCACGGTAGAGCTTGCGCAAATCGTTTGCCGCCGAGGACTTCTCGGCCAGCTCGCGAAAGATCGCGTGCAATTCGGGGGCCGACGGCAGGGCGCCGCGGCCCGCCAACAGGTGCCATGACTGCGGGTGCGCGACAAGGTGGTCGGCCAACGCCAGCGACGAGCCGAGCACGCCGAACAACCGCCCGCGCAGCCCACGATCCTTGACCAGCGCGCGGTTCAGCTCGTCCCAGTCGCTCTCGAGCGCGTCGGCGAGTCGGACCATCGCCCGCAGCGCGATGTCGGCGTCGGGCGCCCTCGACAGCGACCACAGCAGCTCGACGTGGGCGTCGGTGGTCCAGCCGAGTCGGTCGAGGTCGGCCTTCGCGGGCGGTTCCAGTAGTCCCAGTCTGCCGACGCTGGGCAGCGTCGGGCGCTGCGTCGCAGGTTTCGGCACGCTCCCGAAGATAGCGCAGCCCTCGTCACACGCGGCCTGCAGGCACAGGCGCCTACAGGGAGAGGTAGGCCTTCAGCTCGTATGGCGTCACGTTGCTGCGGTAGTTCTCCCACTCGGCGCGCTTGTTGCGCAGGAAGAAGTCGAAGACGTGCTCGCCGAGGGCCTCGGCAACCAGCTCGGAGTTCTCCATCTCGGCCAGCGCGATGCCGAGGCTGCCGGGGAGCTCCTTGTAGCCCATCGCGCGGCGTTCCTCGGACGTCAGGTTCCACACGTTGTCCTCGGCCTGCGGGCCCAGCACGTAGTTCTTCTCCACGCCGCGCAGGCCGGCGGCCAGCAGCACGGCGAAGGCGAGGTACGGGTTGCAGGCCGAATCGGGGCTGCGCACCTCGATGCGTCGCGACGACGCCTTGCGCGGGGTGTACATCGGCACCCGCACCAGGGCCGACCGGTTGGCCGCACCCCACGACGCCGCGGTTGGCGCCTCGCCGCCCTGCACGAGTCGCTTGTAGGAGTTCACCCACTGGTTGGTGACGGCGCTGATCTCACTGGCGTGCTCGAGGATTCCGGCGATGAACGACTTGCCCACCGCCGACAGCTGCAGCGGATCGTCGGCGGTGTGGAACGCGTTGGCATCGCCCTCGAACAGGCTCATGTGGGTGTGCATCGCCGAGCCCGGATATTCACTGAACGGCTTCGGCATGAACGACGCTCGCACGCCCTCGCCGAGCGCGACCTCCTTGACCACGTACCGGAACGTCATCACGTTGTCGGCCATCGACAGCGCGTCGGCGTAGCGCAGATCGATCTCCTGCTGACCCGGCGCGCCCTCGTGATGGCTGAACTCGACGGAGATGCCCATCGACTCCAGGGCGTCGATGGCGTGGCGCCGGAAGTTGGGGGCGGAATCGTGCACGGCCTGATCGAAGTAGCCGCCGTTGTCGGCGGGCACGGGCTCGGAGCCGTCGTACGGTCCCGGCTGCAACAGGAAGAACTCGATCTCCGGGTGCACGTAGCAGGAGAAGCCGAGATCGCTGGCCTTGGCCAGCTGCCTGCGCAGGACGTGCCGCGAGTCCGCCCACGACGGTGACCCGTCGGGCATTGTGATGTCGCAGAACATGCGGGCCGAGTGGTGTTTGCCGCCGCTCGTGGTCCACGGCAGCACCTGGAAGGTCGACGGATCCGGGCGGGCAACGGTGTCGGATTCCGACACGCGGGCGAAGCCCTCGATCGACGAACCGTCGAAACCGATGCCCTCTTCGAAAGCGCCCTCGAGCTCGGCGGGCGCGATCGCCACGGACTTGAGGTATCCGAGCACGTCGGTGAACCACAGCCGGACGAACCGGATGTCACGCTCCTCGAGCGTCCGAAGCACGAATTCCTTCTGCCGATCCATGTGCGAAGCGTAGGCACCGGCTGTTAATTCCGTGTTACACGCCTGCTGCGTGTCGGGTCGGGGCTGGTGTCAGCGCGGGCGGCACAGGAACCACGCCTGGCTGCTCGCGAAGCCGCGCAGCTGCCCGACGGGGGTGAACTGGGTCTCCTCGACCACCAGATGGTGGGCCACGCGCTCGCGCAGGGCGCGCCAGTTGAAGCCGAAGTGCGAGTAGCCCTCGGCGCCGTCGACCTTGTACAGCGGCCGCTTCACGTGAGTGTTGCGGCCAGCAAACACCATCTTGGCCGCGTCGGCAGGGCTGTAGCGCTCCACCATGTGGTAGCTGCTGTTGCCCATCCTGCGCGCCAGCGCCCGGATCGACTGCTTCAGCACGAACGACGGCCCGATCTCGATCGGCACGCTGACGATGACCCGCCCGCCGGGAGCGGCCAGCCGCGCCAGGTCGGCGAGCACGATCTCGACGATGTCCTCGGTGCAGTGCTCGAGGGTCTCCATGCAGGTCACGACGTCGAAGGTGCCGTTGTAATCGCTGTTCAGGTCGCCGATCACCGAGAAGGTGACGTCGTCGAGATCGGCGAAACGCTCCTTGCAGCCGTCGATTTGATTGGCGTCGATGTCGGCGCCGTGGCCGCGCGTGTACTTCTCGGCGGCCATTGCGAGGAACGTTCCGTCGCCGCAGCCGTAGTCCAGGAGGTTGCCCGCATCTCGGTCGATCAGGCTGATGGCCTTCTCGAACCGCGACCGGTGGCTCCAGGCAATGACCTTGTTGGAGTTGCCGATCTGGTCACGGTAATAGTGGCCATCCTCGACGACGGTGCTCGTTTCCTGATCCATGCGGGTGATGTTCCCCTCGATCGATCGCCTGTGAGTTCGGACCGAGGGTAGCGGAGAGAGCGGTCCAATACTACCGCCTTGATCTATTTCAGCTAACAAAACAAATTTTGCGGTGGCGACACCGAGTCCACCAGGAAGGACACCACCGCCGAATCGACGCAGGCGTCACCATTGAAGACGACGGTGTGCTGGGTGCCGTTGAACGTGATCAACGATGCGCCCATTTCCCGCGCTAGATCGACACCGGCCTGATACGGCGTTGCCGGATCGTGGGTCGTCGACACGACCACGACCTTGCCGGGACCCGGTGACGCGACGTCGCGAGGCGACGACGTCGGGGGCACGGGCCACATCGCACACGCATCCCTGGGAGCGAGTCCAGTGAACTCTCCGTAGGCCATGAACGGCGCCGCGGCACGCGCTTGCCGGTCGGCCTCGGCCCACACCGCCGGATCGGTGGGGTACGGCGAGTCCACGCAGCGGATCGCGGTGAACGCGTCCTGCTGGTTCGAGTAGTGGCCCGCCGTGTCGCGCTCCTGGTAGTCGTCGGCCAACAACAGCAGATCCCCGGCATCGGTGCCACGTTCCAGGCCGAGCAGGCCGCTGGTCAGGAACTTCCAATATCGCTGCGTATACAGCGCGTTGACGGTGCCGGTGATGGCGTCCTGGTAACTCAGACCGCGTGGGTCCGACGTCGGGCCGGGCGCAGCGACGAGTGGGTCGACGAGTTGGTGGTAGCGCGCGACGAACTGCGACGGGTCCTGCCCCAGCGGACAGTCGTAGGAGCGCGCACAGTCGGCGGCGTAGTCGTCGAAGGCCGTCTGGAACCCCGCCAGCTGGCGGATGTTCTCGCTGATCGGGTCCGAGCTCGGGTCGACGGCGCCGTCGAGCACCATCGCCCGCACGCGATCGCCGAACTGCTCGGCATACTTCGCGCCGAGTTCGGTGCCGTACGAGTAGCCGAGGTAGTTGATCTGGTTCTCCCCCAGCGCTGCCCGGACCTGATCCATGTCACGCGCCGTGGACGCGGTGCCGACGTTCGCGAGGAACTCCAGGCCGGTCTGGTCGACGCATTCCTGGGCGATCTGGCGGTAGATCTGTTCGATGTGGGCCACACCCTGCGGGCTGTAGTCGGTCATGGGTTCGCGACGGTAGGCGTCGAACTCGGCGTCGCTACGACAGCGAACCTGCGGCGTCGAGTGGCCGACGCCGCGGGGGTCGAAGCCGACGAGGTCGAAGCGGCGGGTGACGTCGGTGTCTGCGAGGCTCGCCGCCATCGTCGCCACGGTGTCCACCGCCGATGCCCCCGGCCCGCCGGGGTTGACCATCAGCGCACCGATCCGGTCGCCGGTGGCAGGCACCCTGATGACCGCCAATTGCGCTTGCGCGCCTTCGGGTTTCGCGTAGTCGACCGGCACGCTCAGCATCCCGCACTGCGCCGTCGGAAGCGCGGCTGCGGCTGCCGAGAAAGCCGCGCAACTGCCCCAGACGAGATCGGGCGCGGCTGCGGCGACGGGAGCGGAGAACGTGGCGAACGTCGACGCCACCGGGATGGTGAGCAGCGCCGCGATCAGCCTGCCCACCAACCACATGGCGAACATGTTTGCACGCGGTGACGCCGGCGGCATCAGGCGAGTGCCAGCAGAGACAACTCGGCAACCAGACGGTGATCCGATGGTGACCTACGCCGAATCCGATTGGCGGGCTTGCCCGGTCAGCACGACGCGCCGGGCGGTGGGGTCGCCAGGTCGACGAGGTACTTGGCCGCGATGTCGTCGACGCAGTTGTTGCCCTGGAACACCACGGTGTGCTGGGTGCCGTGGAACGTCAGCAGGGAGCCGCCGAGCTGCTTGGCCAGGTCGACGCCTGCCTGGTACGGCGTCGCGGGATCGTTCGTCGTCGACACCACCAGCACCGGCGGTAGGCCCTTGACGTCGAGCTGGTGCGGCTTCGAGGTGGGCGGCACCGGCCAGAAGGCGCACGTGCTCAGCGGCGCGAACCCCGTGAACTGCCCGTAGCTCATGAATGGTGCGACCTCGCGGGTCCTGCGGTCCTCGTCGACGACGGTCTTGCGGTCGGTGATCGGCGGCTCGTCGACGCAATTGACGGCGACGCGCACGTCGGTCGAATTGTTGTAGTGCCCTTGCTCGTCACGGCCCATGTACAGATCGGCCAGCGCCAGCATCGTGTCACCGGAGCCGTTCTTCAGCTCGGCGAGAGCCTGCGTGAGGTGGCGCCACAGATTGGGCGAGTACAGCGGGAGGATGGTTCCGACGACGGAGTCGCTGTAGCTCAGCCCGCGGGGGTCCTTGGTCTTCGCGGGATGCTGGACCAACGGGTCGACGATGCTCTTGTAGACGTCGACGGCCTTGGCGGGGTCGGTGCCCAGCGGGCAGCTCGCATTCTTCGCGCAGTCCGCGGCGTAGTCGTTGAACGCCGTCTGAAAGGCGGCGGCCTGACGGATGTCGGCCTCGACCGGGTCCGCGTTCGGGTCGACGGCACCGTCGAGAATCATCGCGCGCACGTTCTGTGGGTAGGCCTCCGCGTACGCCGACCCGATGCGGGTGCCGTAGGAATAGCCGAGGTAGGTCAGCTTCTGGTCGCCGACGGTGGCACGGATGGCGTCGAGATCCTTTACCACGCTTGCCGTTCCGACGTTGGCGAGAAACTCGTCACCCATCTTCTGGACGCAGCGCGCCACGAAGTCCTTGGTCTCGGACTCGATGTGGGCGACGCCTGCGGGCGTGTAGTCGACCTGGGGGTCGGCCCGCAGCCGGTCGTTGTCGGCGTCGGAGTTGCACCAGACCGCCGGCGTCGACGAGCCGACCCCGCGCGGGTCGAAGCCGACCAGATCGAAGTGCTGCCGCACGGTGTCGGGCAGGGCGCCCACCAGTGACGCGGCCGCCTGGATCCCCGACTCGCCGGGACCGCCGGGGTTGACGACGAGCGAGCCGATCTTCTCGCCGGTCGCCTTGAACCTGATCATCGAGATCCTGGCGACCGCACCATCTGGCTTCGTGTAATCGACCGGCACGGAAAGCATTCCGCACTCCGCGCCTGCGGGGATGCGAACGTCGGACGAGGCCAGATCACACTGCGCCCACGCGACCGGCGTGCCCGGCCTCGGGGTGGCGATGACACCGCGGCCGTCGATCAGCCTGCTGCAGCCCGCAACCAGCAGGACCACCATCGCGGCCGCGAGGACCCCGCGTCTGAGGTTCATGGCTGTCCATGCTGCCATGAACCGTCGTCGGCCCCGTTGAGGGCACTGCCGCGGTGTCAGTGAGTGGCGTCGAGCAACTCGTCGAGTGCGACGGTGAAGTCGTCTGCCATGTCCCACAGGTCGGGCAGCAACTCCGGGCACGAGATCAGTCCGACGTCGAGTGTGCCGTTCAGCGACATCACGGTGATGTTCAGACCCGACCCGTGGAAGATCGGACCCAGCGGGTACATCGCCTCGACTTCAGCCCCGAGGAAGTAGAGCGGCACCTGCGGGCCCGGCACGTTGGACACGACGAGGTTGTGCACGGGCAGCGCGCTGGTGAGCCTGCTCGACGCGTACACCCGCATCGCCACGCCGAAGACGGCGGGCGCCGCGAACTGGGACCAGTCTTGGAGCAGGGTCGCGCCGATGGCCGCACTGTGTTGTTTGGCAACGGAATTCGCGTCGGCGATGGCCTTGAGTCGCTCGCCGGGATCCTCGATGTCGGTCTGCAGGCTGGAGAACATCCCCGATACCTGGTTGCGGCCCGGCCGGTCCGACTTGTCGTGCACCGACACCGGCACCATGGCGACGAGGGTGTTGTCGGGAAGCTCGTCGCGGTCCTGGAGGTAGCGCCGCAGCACGCCGGCGACCAGGGCCATGACGACGTCGTTGACCTTGACGCCGAAGTGGTTCTTGACGGTCTTGATGTCCTCCAGGTCCAGCTGCGCGAAGGCGACGTTCCGATGGCCGGTGACCGAGTCGTTGAACCGCGTCTTCGGCGCGGCGAACGGGGCGGCCATGGTCAGGCCGCTGCGGGCCCGCCTGACGGTGTCGACCACCGTGGACAGCGTCGAGGGCAGCACGTTGGCGAGCTTGAGCGGCCGGGTGGCGTACTTGATCGCGCCGCTGATCGCGATCTCGAGGTCCGAGCCACCGCCGACGCCCTCGACGGGGTCCGGCGGCGGCGCGTCCGGCTCGGTGGTGCACAGCTGCGACATCAGGTTGGCGCCGGTGACCCCGTCGACTCCGGCGTGGTGCACCTTGGTCATGACGGCGAGCCTGCCGCCGTCGTGCGCGTCGGTGCCGGCCACGTTCTCGATCACCCACATCTCCCACAGCGGCCTGCTGCGGTCGAGGTTCAGCGACGCGATGTGGCCGCAGATCTCGCCGAGTTCGACCCGGCCTCCCGGGGACGGCAGCCCGATGCGGTGGACGTGGCGTTCGACGTCGAAGTCCTTGTCCTCCACCCACACCGGGTGATCGAGGTTGAACCGGTTGTCTCCGAGCTTCTCGCGGAACTCCGGCATCGCCCGGATCCGCAGGCCCAGCGCGTCCCTCAGCCGTTCGAAGCTGTACCCGCCGGGGATGGTCGAGGCGTCGAGTTCGAGGATCGAGCACACGTGCAGTGGCTGCGCGGCGGTTTCGAGATAGAGGAAGCTGGCATCGAGTCCGCTGAGCCTTTGCATGCCGCCGATGGTAGGCCCGGCGCGTCCTCAGGTGTGAGGAACCGCACTTCACCAAGAGTTCACCTTCGCAGGCGGTGATGACACACTGGAGGAGTCGCACGACCCGGGGACCCGGATGGGCCTCGAGGAAACGAACCGATGAGATTAGGGACAATGATGTCTGAGCAAACGGTGTACGGTGCTGCCTCCGATACCAACGCAGATGCCTCCGCTGCCCCCAGGCCCCGCGTGAAGGTCCGTACCCACCATCTGCAGAAGTGGAAGGCCGAGGGCCACAAGTGGTCCATGCTGACGGCCTACGACTACTCCACCGCCCGCATCTTCGACGACGCCGAGATCCCCGTGCTCCTGGTCGGCGACTCCGCGGCCAACGTGGTCTACGGCTACGACACCACGGTGCCCGTGACGACCGACGAGCTCATCCCCCTGGTGCGCGGCGTGGTGCGCGGCGCCCCCCACGCGCTGGTGGTGGCGGACCTACCGTTCGGTAGCTACGAGGCGGGGCCGCAGCAGGCGCTGGCCACTGCGACGCGCTTCCTGAAGGAGACCGGCGCCGCCGCGGTGAAGCTCGAGGGCGGTGAGCGGGTCGCCGACCAGATCGCAACGCTGACACGAGCGGGCATTCCCGTGGTGGCGCACATCGGCTTCACCCCGCAGAGCGTCAACGGCCTCGGCGGGTTCCGGGTGCAGGGCCGCGGCGACGCGGCCGAGCAGACCGTCCACGACGCCATCGCGGTGGCCGAGGCGGGGGCGATCGCGGTCGTCCTCGAGATGGTGCCCGCCGAGTTGGCCACCCAGATCACCGGCAAGCTCACCATCCCGACGGTCGGCATCGGCGCGGGGCCCAACTGTGACGCCCAGGTCCTGGTGTGGCAGGACATGGCGGGCATGACCGCGGGCAAGACCGCGAAGTTCGTCAAGCGCTTCGGCGACGTGGGCGGTGAATTGCGGCGCGCCGCAACGCAGTACGCGGCCGACGTGGCGACGGGTGCGTTCCCCGCCGAGGAGCACTCCTTCTAGGAGAACTCCGGCCTGCGCTTGCCGAAGAAGGCCGCGATGCCCTCCTTGCCGTCGGCCGAGTCGGCGCATTCGGAGATCAGCGCGGCCTCGCGGTCCAGCTGGTCCTCGAACGTCGACGCGTAGGTCGTCAGTAGCAGCTTCTTGACCGCGGAGTTGGAACCCCTTGCCCCCGTTGCGGTCTTGGCGGCCAGCGCACCCAGCGCGGCGGGCAGCTCCTCGTCGGGCACGACGGTGGTGACCAGCCCCCAGTCGAACGCCTCGGCTGCCGTCAACACGCGGTTGGTGATCATCAACTCCTGGGTCCTGCGAAGGCCGACGAGGCGCGGCAACAGATAGGACGAGCTTCCGTCGGGGCTCAGTCCGGCCTTGGTGTAGGCCATCGTGAACGAGGCCGACTCCGCGGCGAGAACCAGATCACCCGAGACGCCGAGCGGGAAGCCGGCTCCGGCGGCGACCCCGTTGACGGCGGTGATGAGCACGGCGTCCATCCGCGCGAAGATCGACATCGCGCGATGCAGGTCGTCGGCGATGCCCCTGACGTAGGCGCCGGGACTGGCCGCCGCGGCCATCGCCTTGAGATCGCCTCCCGCACAGAAGAACCTGCCCGCACCGGTGATGGTCACCACCTTGGTCGCGTCGGTGGCGCACAACGCGGCGGCCTCGGCGAGTTCCCTCGTCAGCGTGTCGTTCATTCCGTTGGCGGCGTCGGGCCTGTCGAGAATGATGCTGGTGACCGGGCCGGACTGAGTGAACTTCAGCGTTTCGAATTCAGGCATGACGAGACGTTATCGCACGAGTTTGTAAAGGCTCGATCTCGCATCGCAGTCCGTTCACCTGAATGTGGCACCCTGTTCACGAACTCCGCAGGAGACCTGCCCCAGAGCACAGTCCAACTGAAGGTGAAGATGCCAGCTGACAAGCGCAATCCGTCCCGCCACACGGAGGTCGAGCGCAAGTTCGCGGTCGTCGAGGGCACCGTCTCCCCCTCGTTCCAAGGTCTGTCGTCGATCGCCCGGGTCGAGCGGACACCCGTCGAACAACTCGACGCCGTGTACTTCGACACGCCGCGCCAAGACCTTGCCGCACACCGCATCACGTTGCGTCGTCGCACCGGCGGCCCGGACGCGGGCTGGCATCTCAAGCTGCCCGCGGGCGCCGACGCGCGCACCGAGGTCCGCACTCCACTCGGCGACGGCGCCGACGACGCGGTCCCCGACGAGCTGCGCGACGTCGTGCTGGCCATCGTGCGCGACCGCCCGCTGAGCCCGGTAGCGCGGATCTCCACCAGCCGCACGGTGGACATGCTCTACGGGCACGACGGTGCCGCGCTTGCGGAGTTCTGCGACGACACGGTGCGCGCGTCGGCCGAGGGCGATGCCGAACCGCAGGAGTGGCGGGAGTGGGAACTCGAACTCGTCGAGGGCACCGGCTCCGACGCGGACTCGGCGCTGCTCGACCGTTTGGCCAACCGGCTGTTCGACGCGGGCGCCGAGCCCGCCGGGCACGGCTCGAAATTGGCGAAGGTGCTGGGGACCAGCGCATCTGCGCCCACCGCCCGCAGCAGCGACCCGGTCCACCGCGCGGTCGCCGAACAGCTCGAGGAGCTGATCGTCTGGGACAGGGCGGTGCGCTCCGACGTATGGGACTCCGTGCACCAGATGAGGGTGACCACCCGCAAGATCCGCAGCCTTCTCCGCGCATCGGAGGAGTCCTTCGGCATCGCCGACGACTCGTGGTTGCTCGAGGAACTCAAGCAGCTGGCAGGCATCCTCGGAGTGGCCAGGGACGCCGAGGTGCTCGCCGAGAAGTACGACGCCGCGCTGACCGGGCTGCCCGACGAACTCGTCAGAGGCCCCGTCCGCGAGCGTCTGGTCGAGGGCGCCAGGCGGCGCTACCACTACGGCTGGAAGCGGTCGCTGGTCGCGATGCGCTCGGAGCGGTACTTCCGTCTGCTCGACGGCCTGGAGGCACTGGTCGCAGCGCCGCCGCCGGCGGCCGAGTCGGGCGCCGAACCCGAGCCGGTGACCGTCGGGGCGGCCTACCGCAAGGTCCGCAAGGCCGCGAAGAAGGCCGACGCCGCCGCCGCCGACGACACCGTGTCCGACCACGACGCCGACGAGGCACTGCACAAGATTCGCAAGCGCGCCAAGCAACTTCGCTACACGGCGTCCGCGCTCGACGAGGGCGGGGTCGCCGACGGGGCCAAGTCGATCCAGTCGCTGTTGGGCGATCATCAGGACAGCGTCGTCAGCCGGGTGCACCTGTCGAGCGAGGCCCTCGCGGCCCACGGGGCAGGCGAGGACACGTTCACCTACGGCGTGCTGTACCAGCTCGAGGCCGAGGTGGCCCAGCGGTCGGAGGAGCAACTCGGCCGTGCACTGAAGGATCTGAAGAAGGCAGTACGGGCGGCCCGGTGACCAGGGCGGGCGGACGAGTTGGCCTGTAAGCCGGATTCTGTCCCGTACGCCTCCGGTGACCGAAGGCGCACGGTGGCGACCATCCATCTGGACACACCGTCGCCGGGTGCCTCGAGCGGCCTACCCGCAGACTCGGGCGAGCAGCCCTCGAACGTCTGCGCAGCCGCAACCAGGTTGCGGCCTTCTTGGCCTTGCTTCGGGTGGGGTTTGCCTAGCCACTCCGGTCACCCGGAGTGCTGGTGCGCTCTTACCGCACCGTTTCACCCTTACCACCCTTGCGGGTGGCGGTCTGTTCTCTGTGGCACTGTCCCGCGAGTCACCTCGGATTGCCGTTGGCAATCACCCTGCTCTGTGAAGTCCGGACTTTCCTCGAAGCCCAGGTGAACCTGGCCTCCGCGGCCGCCCGGCCAACTCGTCCGCGCCGATCACCGTACTCTGAGACGCATGCCAAGGCTGCCACCGGCCCGGTATCTGCTCCGCGCCAAGGACCTCGTCGACGCGCGGTACGCCGAGCCGATCACCGTGGACGACCTGGCGGCCGCGGCGGGCCTGTCGCGCGCGCACTTCTCGCGCATGTTCACCAGGACGTTCGGAGAGTCTCCGCGGGCCTACCTGCAGACCCGGCGCCTCGAGCGCGCGGCCGCCCTCCTGCGCTGCACCGACCGGTCGGTGGCCGACATCTGCGTGATGGTCGGACTGCAGAGCGTCGGCTCGTTCACCACCAGCTTCGCCCGCGTGTACGGCAAACCCCCTGCCGCCTACCGGGCTGCGCTCCCGCCGGCAGCCAGCCGCGCCAGGGTGCCGAGTTGCATTCTGGCGCGCGACACCCGGCCGAGTGCGGACAGCCGGGTGCACACAGCACACGGGGAGAAGACGGGCCTGCGGCCTCACCCGTAGCGTCGGGCCCGTGATGAGAATTGGAAGCACCCACCTCTGGGTGCACGATCAGGAAGTCGCGCTGAAGTTCTGGACCGAGAAGGTCGGCATGGAAGTGCGCGAGGACGTCTCGTTCCCCGAGGAGATGGGGGACTTCCGCTGGCTCACCGTGGGGCCGCCGGGGCAGGATGACGTCAGCATCGTGCTGATGGCCGTGCCCGGCGAGCCGGTCATGGACGAGGCGACCCGCAAGCAGGTGCTCGACCTCACCGCGAAGGGCTTCGCGGGCACCGTCTTCCTGACGACGGACGACGTCCACGCCCGGTACGAGGAACTCACCGCACGCGGTGTCGACTACAACGAACCACCCAACCAGATGCCGTACGGCATCGACTCGGGTTTCCGCGACCCGTCGGGCAACAGCGTGCGCCTCACCCAGCTCAATCCCTGACGTCCGCTCGGCGTCCGCGGTTCACGCCGTGGACGTCGACCCGGTCGTCAATTTCGGACCTGCGTCGATACGATGTCCCCCTCCAGACTGAGGGGACCCCACATGCGCACCGCAGGCCGAGCGGCGATCTGGTTCGGCGGGTACATCGCGGTGATCGTGGTGCCGTTGATCTTCGCGGCCATCGGGGTCGTCGACGACGACCGCGGATTCTGGCGCGAGTTCGCCGTGGCGCTGGGGTTCGTCGGACTCTCGATGATGGGACTGCAGTTCGTCCTCGTCGCCCGGCTGAGGACAGTCGCCGCACCGTTCGGCGAGGACGCCCTCGTCCACTTCCACCGTTACATGGGTTACGCGGGAACGGTCTTCATCCTCGCGCATCCCGTCCTGCTGATCGTTCTCGTCGACCCGAGCTACCTCGAGCGGGTCAACCCGTTCACGGCGCCGTGGGCCGGACGGTTCGGGACACTGTCCATCGTCTGCCTGCTGGTGGTGATCGCCACCTCCGTGTGGCGCGTGGCATTACGCATCTCGTACGAGGTCTGGCAGGCACTTCACCTGGTGCTGTCGACGGTCGCGATCATCGCCGCCCTCGTCCACGTCGAGCTGATCAACCACTACGTCGACCAGCCGTGGAAACGGGTGCTGTGGGCGGTCATGACGCTGGGCTTCCTCGGCATGTTCGTCTGGGTCCGCGTCGTCAGACCCGTGACCCGCATGCGACGCCCGTGGACGGTCACCTCGGTGACCGCCGAACGCGGCGGCGTCAACACCGTCACCTTCCGACCGGTCGGCCACGCGGGCTTCACGTTCGAGCCCGGCCAGTTCGGTTGGCTGTCGCTGCACCGCTCCCCCTTCGCGGTCACCCAGCATCCGTTCTCGTTCTCCTCCAACGGCGACGACGCCAGTTCGCTGCAGATGAGCATCAAGGAACTCGGGGACTTCACCGGCACGGTCGGGGCCATCGCGCCGGGTACGCGCGCCTACATCGACGGTCCGCACGGGGTGTTCTCCCCCGACCGGCAGCCCGGACCCGGATGCGTCTTCCTGGCGGGCGGCGTGGGGATCGGACCCATCAGGAGCATGCTGCAGACCCTGGCCGACCGTGGCGACGACCGCCCGTGCCACCTGTTCTACGGCACCACGGGTCTCGCCGACGCCACCTACCACGAGGAGATCCTCGAGCTGTCGACCAGGCTGCGGCTCAACGTGATTCACGTCGCCTCCGACCCGCCGGACGACTGGACCGGTGAGCGCGGCTTCATCACCGTCGACACGCTGCGCAGACACCTTCCCGACGACTACCCCGCGCTCCAGTACTTCATCTGCGGGCCCGGGGCGATGCAGGATGCGATGGAGGCCGCGCTCGCCGACGTGGGCGTTCCCGGAGACCGGGTGCACACCGAACGCTTCAACTTCGTCTAGGAGAGCCGTGCGACATCAGTACACCCAGTGGGCGGCCATCGGCGTCGCGGCGCTCATCGTGCTCGCCTGCGTCCTCTTCGCACTAATCCAGCACTGATCACGTGCGGCGCAGCACCATGACGTTGTCCTTGATGGTCGCCACCTGACCGTCGGGTCCGGTCACCGATCGGTCGATCGCCTCGACACGGACGCGATCCCATTGCGCGGCAGGCAGATCCAGCTCCGCGAGGACCTCCTCGGCACTCGGGAACGGGTGATCGTGGGGCACCTTGGTGTTCCACGGCGGCATGCCACCGTGGTCGACGACGACCAGCAGTCCTCCCGGCGCCACTGCGGCGGCGGCGCGGCGCAGGATCTGCGGCCGCTCCAGGCGCACCGTCGAATGCAGGAACTGCGCAGACACCAGATCGAACGTGCCGTCGGGAAAGCTGTCGGACAGGTCGTGGCGCTCGAACACGATCCGATCCGCCACGCCGCGAGACCCGGCCTCCTCCGCGGCACGCCCGATCGCCGTCTCGGAGATGTCCACCGCGGTCACCTGCCAGCCCCGCTCGGCCAGCCAGACGGCGTCACCGCCCTCCCCGCAGCCGAGGTCGAGGGCCCGGCCGGGCGTCAGGTCGGCCACCACCTCGGAGAAGTGGGCGTTCACGCGGCCACTCCAGATGCGTTCGCGTTCACCGTAATGCGCCTCCCAGTACTCCTTGGCGGGCGTACCGGGGTCGGTCACGTCGTGATCATGCATGGGCACGGTCGTTCTCCTTCTGCTGGGGCCAGGGCGGGACGGGTAGGCCGACGTCGTCGGCCAGGAGGCTCTGCACGACGGCCGCGGCACTCAACGAACCCGTCGCAATCGCGGCGGCGACCTGCGGCATGGCGGCGCTGAGATCGCCTGCGGCGAAGACGCCGGGTACCGACGTGCGGTGGAAGGCGTCGATCAGTACGGCATCCTCACTGACCGGTCCCGGTGGCGCGGCGGCCACGCCGAGGTCGGCTGCCAACGACGAGCGTTGGCGCAGTGAAGCGGCCACCAGGACGCCACGCCGGGCCAGCCGGGTCCCGTCGGCGAACAGGACGGCGACGAGTTCGCCGTCCTCCGAGACGAATTCGGCAATCTGCCGTTCGTCGATCCTGACGTCGGCCCTGAAGCCCGCGGGTCCGTTGGTGAGCACCACGATGTCGTCGGTCCAGCCGCGCAGCATCAGCGCCAGGTGCTCGGCCCGATCCCCACTGGCCAGGACGGCCAGCGGCTGGTCGCGCATCTCCCAACCGTGGCAGAACGGGCAGTGGAACGCCGACCTCCCCCACAGCTGACGGAGTCCGGGGATCTCGGGCGTCCGGTACTGCATGCCGGTCGCCAGCAGCACGCGTCTGGTCCGTGCGCGCGTCCCGTCGGCCAGGTCGAGCACGAATCCGCCGTCCTCGGCCCCGCCGGTGGTCACCTCACCGTGACGCAGTTCGACACTGGGATACCTTCCGAGTTCGGCCCTGCCGGTCGCGTACAACTCGGCCGGTGGCCGCCCGTCCTGCCCCAGCAGTCCGCCGGTGCCGTGCGCCGCGAGGTTGCTCTGCGCCCCGGCATCCACCACCAGTGTGCGCCGCCGGGCGCGGCCCAGCACCAAGGCGGCGCTCAGCCCGGCGGCACCGCCGCCCACCACTACGCAATCCCATTCCCGGTCGTCGAGGTCCATGACGTCCACCTTGCCGACCCATCTAACGATCTGCCAACATCTTTTGCCATGGAGGCAAAGCCCGCCGACGACGTGGACCTTCGCGTCAGGCGCCGACTGCGTGAGTTGCGGACCCAGCGCGGTCTGACCCTCGACGACGTCGCCACCAGGGCCGACATCGACGTGTCGACGCTCAGCAGGCTGGAGTCCGGCAAGCGCAGGCTGGCCCTCGATCACCTGCCCCGGCTGGCGGCCGCGCTGTCCGTCAGCACCGACGACCTGCTGCGCGCGCCGGACGCCGAGGATCCCCGGGTGCGGGGCGCTGCCCGCACGCATCACGGCGTGACGTACTGGCCGCTGACCAACTACGGCCCCGCGGGCGGGCTGCACGCCGTCAAGATCCGCGTGAGCGCCCGCCGCCGGACTCCTCCGGAGGTCCTGCCCGTGCACGACGGCCAGGACTGGATGTACGTGCTGTCCGGTCGCATGCGGCTGATCCTCGGTGAACGCGATTTCACCATCAAACCCGGTGAGGCCGTGGAGTTCTCGACGTGGACACCGCACTGGTTCGGGGCGGTCGACGGGCCGGTCGAAGCGGTCGCGATCTTCGGTCCCCACGGTGAGCGGCTTCATCTTCACACCTGACGCACACGTCAACGGCGTACGGTACGGTACGGGCCAGTCCCGCCGACCCGGAAACGAGGTGAATGCGTGCTACCGGATGCCACCCGGGATGACCCGGCGTCGGGGTGCCCGTGGAGCGCGCGCGAGGCCGAGCTGCTGGCCGTCACGCTGAGGCTGCTGCAGCAGCACGGCTACGACCGCCTCACCATGGAGGCCGTCGCCACCGAGGCCAAGGCCAGCAAGGCCACGATGTACCGGCGGTGGCCGTCGAAGGCCGATCTGGTGCTGGCCGCCTTCATCCAGGGCACCCGCGAGTCGGCCGTCGCACCCCACACCGGATCGCTGCGCGGTGATCTACTGGCCATCGGCGCCTCCGTGTGCGCACAGGCCCAGGAGCACGCGGGCACGATGCGCGCGGTGCTGAACGAGATGTCGCACAGCGCGGCCCTCAGCGCGGCGATGCAGGACAAGTTCGTCCACCACCGCAACATGCTGATCGACGAGGTGCTCTCCGAAGCCGTTGCGCGCAGCGAGATCGACCCCGCGGTGATCAACGAGGAGATCTGGGACCTGCTGCCCGGCTATCTGCTGTTCCGTGCCCTCGTCTCGACGCGCCCGCCCACCGAGGAGACCGTCCGTCAGCTGGTCGACGAGGTGTTGCTGCCCAGTTTCACTCGAGGTACGCCGTCTGGTTGACCAGGCGCACCGACGAGCCGCCGTCCGGGTAGAACTCGGCGATCGACAGCGACGCGAGATCGAGGTGCAGACGGTAGAGGATTCCCGGCCCGGCGTCGAGTGCCAACCGAAGCACCGTCTTGATCGGAGTCACGTGGGACACCACCAGCACCGTGGCGTCGCCGTGTTCGGCGATGATCCTGGTGCGTGCGCGACGCACCCGCTCCGCGACGGCGTCGAAGCTCTCCCCGCCGCCGGGCGGCGGCACGCCGGTGTCGCGCAGCCACCGGCCGTGCAGTTCCGGATCCCGTTTCGCCGCTTCGCCGAACGTCAGCCCCTCCCACTCGCCGAAGTCCGTCTCGATCAGGTCGTCGTCGATGGTGACGTCGAGGCCGAGCGCCTTGGCTGCGGCGGCCGCGGTGTCGTAGGCGCGCTGCAGCGGCGACGAGACCACCGCACCGATGCCGCCCTGCGCGCCGAGGTAACGGGCCGCTGCCTCGGCCTGACGGCGGCCGAGGTCGGTCAGGGGCGGGTTGCCCCGTCCCGAGTAGCGGCGGTGCACCGACAGTTCCGTCTGCCCGTGCCGGAGCAGCAGCAGGCGGGTGGGCTCGCCGCGGGCGCCGGTCCAACCAGCGGGTGACACCGCCTCGGCTGCCCTCGGGGCCTCGTCGGCGCCGTCCAGCGCTTCGTTGGCAAGCCGGTCCGCGTGGGAGTTCCGCTCGCGGGGAATCCAGGCGTAGGTGACGCCGTCGAACGTGGCCGCGAGTTCGGTCGCGCGCCGGTGCAGCGGGATCAGATCGGGATGCTTGACCCGCCATGTTCCCGACATCTGTTCCACTACGAGCTTCGAATCCAGTTGCGCGGCAACCTCGGTCGCTCCGAGCTGGACAGCCTCCTCGAGGCCGGCGATCAGTCCGCGGTACTCGGCGACGTTGTTGGTCGCGCGCCCGATGGACGCCTTGCTCTCGGCGAGGACCCGTGCGTGGTCGGCCGACCAGACCACGGCGCCGAACCCCGCGGGGCCCGGGTTGCCACGCGAGCCGCCGTCGGCCTCGACGATCACCTTCACTGACTGA
>JAESGJ010000296.1_pt1 | contig 43024 bp, 43 predicted proteins | sample 9266241 | NCBI WGS metagenome assembly JAESGJ01 (sample SAMN14514841, study PRJNA621669) | algae metagenome | isolation source: Brasilonema octagenarum HA4186-MV1 and co-occurring heterotrophs from wet... | place: USA: Manoa Valley, Hawaii | collected 2009-07-20
GGATCTCGTAGAGCTCCTTGGCCGAGCACTCGATGATGTTGGTGCCGTCGACGATGATCTTGCCGCGCTCCGGGCGCAACAGACCGATCAGCGACTTCAAGAACACCGACTTACCGGTACCGGACGGCCCCAACAGAACGCTGACCTCGCCGGCGGGCAGATCGAAGGTGACGTCCTCCCAGATTCGCTGCGAACCAAACGACTTCGTCAAACCCTCAACCTGAATACCAATGCCCATCGGGAACTCCTTCCGAACTGGTCGTTCGCGCTAGATGCAGCCGTGGCCGCAGATGTCGGCCGTCTGTTGGGGTGCGGCGGGATCGCCCGGCGGTTGCAACTCCGGCGACGCGGGGTCGGTCGGGGCTTGTTTGGTGAGGTCGACGTCGTCGTCCAATTCGGGCGCGATGGGCAGGAACTTGCAGACGAACGCCATCGCCAGCGGACAGGGATCGTCGGACGGGTCGGCGACCGCGTTTTCGGGCGGTGCCACTCGCGTCAAGATCAGCAAGGCCAACGAAATAGCCAGTGCCGCAGCAAGTATGAGACGCCTGATTCTGGGGTTCGACGGTTCTGGAGACGAGTCGCTGACTGTTTCGTCGTTCATGCGAGCGTGGCCGCGAGGTCGCCGGACATGGCCGCCAGTTGTGGTCCCCAACTGGACCAGTCATGCTGACCGCCGGTGGGGAGGTCGAAGTGCCCGTTGGTGCCGTGCACGGCGTGGTACTGAGCGAAGAAGTTGCGGTTGCTCCCTTGAGCCTGGTCGCAGTAGCCGATCATCGCGGCGGGATCGCTGCAAGTCAGTGTGCCGGGACTGTACACCCACACCCGAGTGCCGTTGTCGACCAGCATGTTGGCGTTGACGTCGGGGTCATGCCACTTCCAGCGGCCCAATTGGGCTGCGCCCCACATCGCTTGGGTGTTCACCCCACCGTACTGGGCCATGCCCGCGGTGATCGCACCGTTGAACGTGGTGGCCGATGGTGTCAGAAACCCCGACATCGACCCGGCATAGCGGAACCGGTCTGGATGGAACTCGGCCATCATCAGCGCACCGGTGCCACCTTGGGCGGCGCCGACGATGCCGTGACCCCCCGGAGCGAGCCCCTTGTTCGCAGCCAGCCAGTCGGGTAATTCCTGGGACAGGAAGGTCTCCCACTGCTTGCTGCCGTCCATTTCCCAGTTCGTATAGAGGCTGTACGCCCCGCTGGCGGGCGCCACCACCGAAAGGCCCTTGCCCGCAAGGGTTTGCACGGCATGACCCGCGGTCACCCAGTTGCTGACGTCGGGGGCGGCATCGAAGGCGTCCAGCAGGTAGACCGCGTGCGGGCCACCGGCCTGAAACGCCACGGGGATGTCGCGGCCCATCGACGCCGACGGCACCATCAGATATTCGACCTGTGTCTCGGCCTTGGCCACAGCGCCCGTCCACCAACACATTCCGAGTACCGCGGCGAGTGCCAGGCGCAGTATCAGCACTGTGCTCCTCGGGGTGGCCGCACGATCGGAGCGACTGCGGGTGGGATGACCGGTCGTCATCGTGTACTCCTCCGGGCCGGGCCCAATTGCGCGGGTACTTTCATGGTTTCGCCGGTTGGCCGTAGACGGCGACGACGACGGTGCGATCCAGGCTGTTCTCCGACCACACGCCGATCTGAGTGTTGGCGCAGTTGGACATGATGGCCATGTAGTCGGGCCGGTAGTACCAGTTGTTCATGATTTCGATTCCGCTGATCGCCAACGCCGGGTTGATGGCGACCGTCTCGGAGACGGCCCCGTTGTATCCGGCGGCGTGCGCACGATCCGCGGCCGTGGATCCGTCGGACCCGGTGTCGGCGTCGAGGTCGCGGTTGTTCAAGACGTCGTCGGTGTGCCACTGGGCTGCCAACTGGAGTTGGGGGTTGATGCGAAGGTCGCCGGTGCACCCCGCCTGATGCTGGATGGTGTAGACGTTGGCGGCGACACTGTTGTTGAGCCGCTTGTTGTCCGCACCGGCCGGCGCCGCGTGCAGGACACCGACGGTGGCCGCGATCACCACCGACGCCGTCACGGCCGCCCCGCGGCGGACTGACATCATCACGCCCCCTTGCTCGACGCCATCAATGCGCCCCTAGCGACGCCGTCACTTGGGATCGAATCCCGAAATGAGCCAACGATCGCCGGTTTTGTCCAGGGTGACCTGAACCGCCGATGCGGTGGCCGAGGGTGCGTCGTTGCCGACGATCACCGACTGGTCGACGAACACCAGGACGACCGCGTGATCTTCGCTCGCCGTCACCGACGATGCGGCAGGCACGGTGGCAGTCGCGGAGATGTTCTTCTGCTTCGCGCCGGGGATCACCACGTCGTTGGTCAACGAGGTGTAAGAGTCGCGAAATTGTCCGGTCAGCCGGTCCCGCGCTGCGGTCAACGTCTCCTGCACGGTGTCGGGCCGGTACGACAGCAGGGCGATGGTCCCCTCGGTTGCGGCCTGCACCGACGTGATCGCCGCCGTCTGCGCGGCGTGGACCGAACCCTCCTGGTACTTCAGGTATCCCGCACCGGCGGCCAGGATCATCGCCACCAGCGGCACCACCACGTAGGCCGCAACGTGGCGTTGCCTCCGCCGAACTGCGGGCGTGCCGTCATCGGCCCCCTCGACGTCGGTGTCCCCCGTGTCGATCGCAACGGCGACATCTTCTTCTTCCGTTGCCGAACTGTCGGTTTCAGGTGACTTGATGGACTTGGTCATGGCACGAACTCCACGTTGGACACCTTCACGTCATTGCCGACTTTCTGTACTGAGACGCGCATGCGCCATGCCCGCGGGGTCTGTTGCGGCGCGTCACTGGTGGTGGTTTCGACGTTGACGGCGACGAGCACTTGGGCGTCGTTGTCGGTCGAGGACTCCAGCCCCGCAACGGTGACGGTTCCCGTCGAGACGGACTGCACCTTCTTGACCACCTCCACGAAGGGAGCCGACCGCTGAGAGAAGTCGTCGTAGAACGAGCCCGTCGCCGAACTCAGGATGCGCTGAACGTCGTCATCGGCGTGATGCCAGTCGATGGTGGTCAGATTCACCGCGCCCTGGCGACCGACCTGCAAGTAGAGCGCGCGCAGCTGCGCGGCCTGGTGTGCGTGATAGGCGCGGAAGCCGAGGAGGCCGATGAGCGCGGCGAGGGCTGCCACCATGATCAGACCGATGAGAAGGCCGAGCCGGGGCGGCGTAGGCCGCTGCCAGGGCCGCCTTCGGCGATGGCCGTCGTCCGGGGGATCTGCGGAATCGGAGGCGTCGGAGCCCATCTCGGGCACGGGTGCGGCATCTGATGACTCGGCGTCGGTGATGTCCTCCGAGTCGGGGCTCGTCGTGTCGGCGTCCTCGGAGATCGACGTCGGCGGATTCGTCAGGGCGGGGATGGGCACTGGGTCACTGTCCCTTCGGTGGCAGCAGCATGTCCTGCCACGACTGATGTTTGGTGGCGTCGTGCGCCAGATCGGTCTGTGTGTAGAGGTGGCCGTCGGGTCCGACATAGGTACCGGTGCTCGGGTCGTACTGAGCGACCGCGATCGGCGGTGGCGCCGCAGCTTGCGGTGCGCCGATCGTCGTCGTCGGCCCTACGGCAGCCTGTGGAATGGGCTGACCGGACAAGGTCGCATTCGGATCTCCCTTCCAGTTGTAGCCGTCGTTGAGCGGTACGTAGTTCTCGTCGCTTTCGCACATGCCCGCAGTCGGTGCGCGCTTGCCGGGCTTGGTCTCGCACGGGATGTTTCTCGCTCCGCGTACGTTAAACGGCGAGTCCTGCGGCACACGGCAGTACAGATTGCCCGCCGGCCGTGGCGGATAGTCCACGTCGGTGGGGACACGCTGCTGCTGTGGTGGCAGGAAGCCAGTGAGGCAGGCCGGCGGCAGGTTCAGGTTGAGGTTGAAGGAGAGGAACCCGCCCTTGTAGGCCTGTTTGGTGTTCCTGTTGGCGAGACCGGCTCCTTGCAGAATCGAAATGCCCTGGGGCAGAAGAACGAGAAGCTGCTCGAGGTCGTTGTTGTAGGTGATGCCCACGTCGTCGAGGCTGACCAGGTTTCTCAGTAGGACCGGCAGCGACGGTTGCAGCCGATCGAGCAGTCCGCGGGTGGCGTCGGCCGCGCCCGGTCCATCCTGCAGCAGCTTGGACACGGCGGGATCTTCGGTCTTCAACTCCTTGGTGACCGTGGCGATGTTGGCGGCCCACGCCGCGATCGAGTCGGAGGTGTTGGTTTGAGAGTCCAGCACGGGTTGAGACTGATCGGTCAGTGTGATCAGGGCGTCCAGGTTCTTGCGGGCGTCGATTGCCAGCGAGGTGGATCCCTTGACCAGCCGGGACAGCTCCGGTCCGAGGCCGCCGACGGCGGTGTAGCCCTCGTCGATGACCGTCTTGAGGTTGTCGTGCGGGATCGCCTGGATGCCCCGGTTCGTTGCGGCGAGAAGGGAATTGATGTCGGGAGGGATCGATGCCCGATCGACCGAGATCTGGTCGCCCTCCTTCAGCACCGGCCCGTTGCCGCTTCGCGGCAGCAGCGCAACGAATTGTTCGCCGACCGCAGTCTGGCTGTGCACCTCGGCATTCAGGTCGGCGGGGATGGGCACCCCGGACTTGAGCGACAGGACGGCGTCGACACCGGTGTCGGTGAGATTCACGCTTTCGACGCGGCCCACCTCGGTCCCGCGATAGGTCACGTTGCCACTCGAGTACAGTCCCCCGGCGGCGGGCAGGTGCAGCGTGACCCGGTAGTGCCCGATCCCGAACAGGTAGTTCGGCAGTGCCATGTAATGGAACGCCATCACCGACACGGCGACCAGGGTGCCGGTGGTGAACACCGCCATTTGAATGACGACACGTCTTGGCAGGTACACGGTTACGGCCCCTGGTTGGCTTGGTAGGGAACCACCAGCGGATTGGCCGCGGTGTACGGGCTAGGCAATTGGCCGATGGTGCGACCCCACTGCAGTTCCAGCTCGGTGAGGTTGCCTTCGTAGCGGGTGCCGGTGAAGAACGAGGAGTCGATCCGGCTCAAGGTCAGGTCGATGACTGCGGTCAGGTTGGCGTAGTCACCGCGAATCCACTTGGTGAGCGTCTCCTTCGGGAACGGGTAGGTGGGCAGCACGCTCAGAGCGCGAGTCAGCGCAGGCCCCGCGTCGGCCAACGACTTCAGCACCGGTGCGACGTCGGTCAACTCCTTGACCAACGCAGTCTTGGTTTGGTTGACCGAATCCCCGGCCAGCGCAGAGAATTTGCCGAGCTGAGTCACCGCGTCGGCGATGGTGTCCCGTTGGTCGTTGAGGACGGCGAGCGCGTCGGGGATCGTCTTGAGCGCTCTGTCGACGACCGGTTTCTGGGCGGCGATCTGGCCGACCAGGTTGTTGAGACTGTCCGCCGCGGCGATGATGTCGTCTTTTTGGTCGTTGAGATATGCGACATAGGTGTCGAGTTGTCCGATGAGGCTTCGCAGGTCGTCTTCTCGGCCGGCGAAGGCGGTACTCAACGCTTCGGTGATGTCCTGGATCTGGCCCACTCCCCCACCGTTGAGCACCAACGAAATCGCCGCCAAGGTCTGCTCGGTGCTGGGGTAGGTGCCTGCCGCCGACAGCGGGATCATCGATCCGTCGTGGAGCTTGCCTTCTGGAGGCGAGTCTGCGGGCGGGGCCAGTTCGATGTGGAGGGAGCCGAAGAGGCTGGTCTGGCCGAGTTTGACGGTGGCATTCGCTGGGAGGTTGACGTCGCCGTCGAGTGTCATCGTGAGCAGTGCGTGCCAGCCCTGCATTTCGACCTTGGTCACGTTGCCGACCGTCACGTCACCCACGCGGACACGCGAATTGGGCTGAAGATTGGTCACGTTCGGCAACTGTGCCTGGATGGTGAACGCGCCAGGACCACCGCCCGCCGTCCCGGGGAGCGGCAACGTGTTCAGCCCGTGCCATCCACAGGCGGAGGTGCCGGCGACCGCCACCGCGACGGCCATCCCCGTGACCGTTGTGCGCAATCTGGAATTCCTCACTGCCCACCTCCCGACGGGACCATCAGTCCGGGCAGACCTGCCGCGGGATCGGTGGAGGTCGGCGGCGCAGGCGCAGGCGCCTCGGCCGCCAGCGGCGCCGACGAGGGATCGACCGGTGGCTCGCCGGAGGGCGCGGGCTGGTCCGCCGATGCGTCAGAGGGTGGCGGTTGCGGCGGAACGTAATCCGGGCGCATCCAATCCTCGCTGTAGGTCAGTTCGTTGGGGCGGGCGGTGGCGCCGACCACCGGATTGGCCCCGATCGGGAGGAAGTTGTACTGCCGGTTCTTGATGATCGGAGCCAGGTATTGCGCGCACAACTTCGCCGACTGCTCGGCACCCATGCGCGATGCGGCCTGAATCGCCCCGCACAAGAACGTGATCGGATTCTGGAAGTTGTTGACCGACAGGGCTCCCGTCAACGTGCCCTGGGCGGGTTGGTAGATGTTGATGAAGTTCTGGAAGGTGCCGGGAGCGACGTGAAGGACGTCCTTGATGTCGGGGATGCTGTCGTGCAACGCCTGTGACACCGAGGCGAGTTTGTCCGCGGTGACGCCCAAGGACTCGCGGTTGTCGTTGACGAAGCCGGTTAGCTCGCCGGCCAGGTCACCCAGTTCGTGGACGGCGTTGCCGACCTCGTTGGGGTCGTTGGCGACGAGGTTCGTCACCGTGGCGAGGTTCTGGTTGAGCTGACCGAGCAGACCGGCCGATCCGTGGAGTGCCGACACCAGAATCGAGAGGTTCTTCAACGTCGTGAAGAGGTCACTGCTGTGATCGCCGAGTGCTGAAATCGCCTGGGACAGTTTGATGATGGTGTCGCGGATGGTCGGACCCTGGCCGCGCAGGTTGTCCGCGGTGGTGTTGACCAGTGCGCCCAGCGGGCTCACCCCTCCTGGCTGGGTCGGCTGCAGGGCGTCGTTGAGCTTCTGCAGCTGCTGACGGAAGTCGTCGAACTCCACCGGCACCGCGGTGCGATCTCGCCCGATCACGGTGTCGTTGGCGATCACCGGTCCCGACGTGTACGCCGGGGTGAGCTGGATGGCGCGCGAGGTGACCAGCGATGGTGACAAGATCACCGCCTTGGCGTCGGCTGGAACCTTGTACTGGTCGTCGAGCCAGAAGCTGATTTTTACCTGCATCGGCTGTGGCTCGATCTTGTCGATCTTTCCTACCGGCACTCCGACGATGCGAACTTCGTCGCCGACGAAGATCCCGTTGCTGTTGTCGAAGTAGGCCACCAGGTGGGTGCGCCCGACACCGGCTCCGTCGGGCAGGATCACGACGAGTCCGGCGACGAGTGCCACGACCAGTACTGCGGCCAGACCGAGTCGTCGGTTGCGGGTGCTCACTGGCCTGCCTCCGGGCTCGTCGGTGCCGCCGGATCGGCGGGGGCGGTCGGCGCAGCGGGAACCTCGCCGGGCGCCAGTTGAAGGACGGGTGTCGGCGTCGGTGCCGGTGCGACGTCAGCCGGCGGACCCGGCGGCGGACCGCCCGGCGGCCCCGGGGGCGGCGGTTCCCGGTACGGGTAGCAGCCGGTGGGTCCGGGCAACGGCAATCCCGCTGGGCCGCAACCTTGGTCGCCGGGATTACCGGTGATCGCGTCGGGCAGATTCAGCCGCGGATCGCCACCCTGACCGGTCCGCGGGTACGGCACGGGCAGCGGCGGCGTGCCGGGCTGGCCGACCTGGGGGTCGACCCGTTGGGACGGCAGCAGGGTGTTGGGGTCCAACCCCAGGTCGGAGAACGCCGCGTCGACGAATGGCTGAACGAATTGACCGGGCAGCAGGTTCGCGAGGTAGGCCTTGAAGAACGGGCCCGAGCCGACGGACTCGCCGAGCGAGGTCGCATAGTCCCGAAGGCCCTTGAGCGCTTCCTGCACCCTGACCTTGCGGTTGTCGACGATGGTGAGCACGCCGTTGAGCCGATCGAGCGCAGGTTTGAGGGTCGTGCGGTTGTCGGCGATCAGCCCCTTCAGTTGCTCGCTGAGCGCCGAGAAGTTGCCGGAGAGTTGGTCCAGGGCGTTGCTCTGGCTCTCCAGTTGGACGAGGAGCGCGTTGGTGTTGCCCACCAGCTTCACGATCTCGTCGCTGCGTTGGGACAGGATTCCGGTGGCCTTGCTGGCGTTGCTCAGCAGGGAGCGCAGCTCGGCATCGCGTTGGTCGAGGGTTTGAGAGAACCGCGCGACGCCGGCGACGGCGGCCTGCAGTTGAGGTGGGGTGTCGGCGAACGTCTGCGACAGGACCGTCAGCGAACTGGACAACTGGTCGGTGTTGAGCCCGCTGATGGTCGCCGAGAGATCACCGAGGGCATCGGGCAACTGGTAGGGCGACGTGGTGCGATCGATCGGGATCGTTCCGGATTGCGACCCATCGCCGCGCGGTGTCACCTCGAGGACCTTGGAGCCGAGGAGCGCCTTGGTCTTGATGGCGACCTCGGACCGGTCGCCCACGCGGATGTCGTCTCGGACGTCGAAGGTGATCAGAGCGTGCGAATCGACCAGCTTGATGGACTTGACCTCGCCGACCTTGTAGCCGGCGACCTGGACCGCCTCGCCGGTCTTCAGACCACCCGCGTCGGCGAAGAATGCCGAGTAGGTGTTTCCTCGAGTGAAGTCCAGGAGGTCCCTGAACTGGAGGGCGCCGATCACGAGGGCGGCCAAGACGACCGAGCCGATGACGCCGAGCACGACGGGGTTGCGTTCTGAGAAGGGTTTCATCGGTTCACGTTTGGTGAAGAATTTCATCGCGGCGTGCACCTACCGGAGTCTTGGCCGGCCAGTTTGACGTACACCGGCTGGCCGCCCTTTCCGTTGACCTTGAGCACGAGGTCGCAGATGTAGAAGCTGAAGTAGTCGCCGGTCAATGCCTGACGTCCGAGGACCTTGTATGCGTCGGGCAGGGTGTTGAGGAAGTCGTCGAAGAAGTCCTTGTCGTTGAGCACCTGGGTCGCGACCCGGTCGGTTTGAGTCACGGTCTCCTTCAGTGGCGGCCGAGCCTGCGCGAGCATGTCGCTGATCGACGCCGAGGCCGAGCTGGCATAGGCCAGTCCGTTGCTGAGGTCTTGCTTGCGGGCGGCTAGGCCTGCCACCAATGACGACAGCGAGTCCACCGCCTTGCCGAATTGGTCTCCCTGCCCGGCCAGCGAGCCGAGCACGGTGTTCAGATTGACCACGACCTGCCCGATCAATTGATCGCGATCGGCGAGGGTGCTGGTCAATGCGGCGGTTTGGGTGAGGAACGATCCGATGGTGGCGCCTTGGCCTTGGAAGGCCGAGATCAGTTGTCCGGAAAGGGCGTTGACCTGTTTGGGATCGAGCGCACGGAACAACGGCCGGAAGCCACCGATCAGCGCGTCCAGGTCAAGGGCCGGAGAAGTGTGATCGAGTCCGATGGTGGCGTTGGCGGCGAGCGGCTTGGTGCCGCCTGCACCCTCGAGCAACTCCAGGTACCGTCCGCCGATCAGGTTGTCGTAGCGGATGGCGGCGCGGCTGCCTTCGGTCAGGATCACGTTGTCGTTGGCACTGAATTGCACCGACGCCGTGTCGTCACCGTTGACCGAGATGCGGGTGACCTTGCCGACCTCGACGCCGGCGACGCGGACGAAGTTGCCGTTGGCGAGACCGCTGACGTTGTTGAAGATCGCGGTATAGGTCTTGCCTTCCTCGAAGCGAAATTGCGCATAGATCGCAAGGAGGGCAAAGGTTCCCAGCAGACATACCACGACGAAGACCACGAGCCGCGCGACGGCGCCGGGCAGGTTGTCTCTCACGATGTCCCTTCTTGGGCGGGGTTGGCGGGTATCCGGGGCGTGGTCACGGCGACGGCGCCGCCGGTACCGGAAGCTGAGTCGCCGGCGGGAAGGGCTGCATCTCAGCGGGATTGGGCACGACGAAGGGCTCCGATCCAGGTGGCGGTGGCCCGGGATCGGGCGGCGACATGGGTGCGGGTGCCGGTGGCTCTCCGGGGTAGAGCGGCGTGCCGTCCGGGGCGTACATGGGTGCTCCGTACGGCGGTGCTCCCGGGTAGGGAATCGGTCCCGGCGCAGGACCGCGATCCTGACCGCGCAGCGTTGGAGGCTGCGGGATGCCGCGGGTGGTGGGCAGGAAGTCGGTGTAGAACGGACGCCCGATGCCGGGGTTGGGTCGGATGTCGACCCCGGTGCCCCAGCCGGTGTTGGTGACGAGGTCACGCACCGGGAAGTTCTTCGCGACGTCGGGCAGCGAGCCGCAACCGGGCCTCCCGCCCGGTCCGCCCTTGGCGCCGATGACGGGGAGGTTGTCGGGGTACCGATACTGGTCCTTGCCGAACAGCAGGGCGGCGTCCACGATCAGAGACTTGCCGTTGCCTCCACCGGTGATGTCGTAGTAGCCGGTGTCGAGCAGCGTCTTCGCACCCAGCAGCATGCAGGTGTACTCGGGGTTGTACTTCGCCAAGAGCGCTGTCGTGGACTGCAGGTCATTGATCGACCGGATGAAGTTGTCTCGGTTGGCGGCCAACAGATCTATACCGCTGTTGGCGAAGCCGGTCACGTTCAGCAGCAACGAGTCCAGCTGTTTGGCCTGCCGAGTGACGGTGACGCTGGTGGTGCTGGCCGCGTCCAACGTGGCCAGGATGTTCTGCGCCGCGGCGCTGTAGGTGTCGGAGAACCCCTTCAAGGAGCGGAAGTCGGCCCGTATGGTCTCGGACCTTGGATTGAGTTGCAGCAGAACTTGATTGAGGTCGGTCGTCGCCTCACCGATGCGCTCGCCCTGTCCTCGCAGACCCTGAGCAAGGGCCGACAGGATGGAGTTGAGCTTCGCCGGGTCGATCTGGTTCAGCAGGCCCACGAGATTCTCGAACACCGTATTCACTTCGGTGCTCACGTTCTCCGACTGCAATACCGCACCCGAGGCCAGCCGGCTCGAGCTGGGATTGGTGGGATACACCAGCTCCACGTACTTCGCACCGAAGATGGTCGTGGCTTGGATGCGGGCCTGGACGTTGGCGGGGATGTACTTCATCTGATCGGGAAACAGGTTGAGCTTCAAGCTCACCGGAGTCCTACCGCCGGTGATGGTGCCGACTTCACCGACCTGAACGCCGCGCAGCTTGACCTTGGCGCCAACCTCCATCACCAGGCCGGCGCGATCGGAGACCAGGGTCACCGGTACGACGGTGCTGAAGCTCTTGTTGAATGCGCCCATCGTCGCGTACACGAACGCGATCACCGCCACGATCAGGGCCAAAGCCGACCACAGTCGCGACGTCCGGCTCTCACCCCAACTTCTTTGTCTCGCCATGCTCACCCTGCCAAGTTGAAGTGGCCGGTCTGGCCGTAGATGGCCAGGGAGACGAACAGTACGACGACCGAAGCGGTGATCATCGAGGTGCGCACGGCGCGACCGACCGCCTCGCCGACCCCTGCGGGCCCTCCGAATGCGGTGTAGCCGTAGTAGGTGTGGACCAGCATGATCACGACCGCCATCACGAGCGCAAGGACGAACGACCACAGCAGGTCCGTCGTGGACAGAAACGTGTAGAAGTAGTGGTCGTACACGCCGGTGGACTGTCCGTAGTACACGGTCGTGCCGAAGCGGGCGGCGAAGAACGACGCCATCACCGCCACGCAGTACACCGGGATGACGACCACGACACCGGCGGCTACCCGGGTCGACGCGAGGTAGGCCACCGAGCGGATACCCATGACCTCCAGGGCGTCGATCTCCTCGCTGATTCGCATGGCACCGATTTGAGCGGTCGCACCGGCACCGATGGTCGCGGCCATCGCGATACCCGCAGTGAGAGGCGCGATGAGGCGCACGTTGAAGAACGCCGACGCGAAACCGATCAGCGCCTCGACACCCACCTGAGAGAACTGGTTGTAGCCCTGCACCGCCACCAGAGCGCCGGTGGACAGTGTCAGAAAGCCCACGATCGCGGTCGTGCCGCCAATCATCACCAAAGCCCCAGTACCCAAACTCATTTGGGCGATCAGCCGGATGAGTTCGGAGGTGTATCGGGTTAGCGCGTCCCACACCGATACCACTGTCTTGGCGTAGAACACGGCCTGCCCACCGATTCGATCGACACCGTCGACCAGTCCGCGGGCAGCCCGACTGACACGGGGAAGACGCAGCGAAGGGGCGGTGCCGGCACTCATGGTGTCACCTGGAAGCCCACGGCGGTGATGATCACGTTGATCACGAACAGCGCGACGAAGGAGAACACCACCGTCTCGTTGACCGCGTTTCCGACCCCGGCGGGGCCGCCGCCGACGGAAGTGCCCATGTAGCAAGCGATCAATCCGGCAGTCAGCCCGAACAGGGTGGCCTTGATCAGCGCCACCACGACATCGCTCAAACCGGTGATGAGGGTCATCCCGGCCACGAAGGCACCAGGGGTGACGTGTTGGAAGTAGACCGAGAAGACGAAGCCACCGGCGAGCCCGACCAGGATCACCAACGACGCCAACAGAAGAGCTACCGTCGTCGCCGCGAGGACCCGCGGCACCACCAGCGTCTGGATCGGATTGATGCCCATCACCCGCAGCGCGTCGAGCTCTTCGCGAATGGTGCGGGCACCCAAGTCTGCACACATCGACGTCGCGCCGGCTCCCGCCACGACCAACACGGTGACGATCGGTCCCGTCTGGTTGACCGTGCCCAGCGACGCACCCGTACCCGAGAAGTCGGCGGCACCGAACTCCACCAGCAACACATTGAAGGTGAACACCGTCAACACGGTGAACGGGATCGACAAGAACAGCGTCGGGACGAGCGACACCCGGGCGACGAACCACGTCTGCAGCAGATACTCACGCCACGCGAACGGTCGCCGGAACATGCACGCGAACGTGTCCAATGCCATCGCGAAGAAACCGCCGAGTCCCCGGAACGGCTTGGCGGCGAGCCCCATCGACGCCACTTAACGAACCGCCCGAGAGGACGAAAAAAGCTTGCCATCAACGCTTTCCGCGCGTCGCCGTGGAGTGTGAGACGCGGTCGGGACGAACGGCTCGGCGGCGCAGGCGCGGCCAAGTGCGTCGCCGCTGACTCGGACGACGCCCCTCGAACTGGCGGTAAAGGATTTCAACCGACCCATGTCCCTCTCCGGTCTTGGACGGCCACTCGACCATGAGATCGAGTGATCGGGCTCACTCTTCGAATCGAAATTAAACTAAAATCACGACGAGAAGGCAAGTGCGGTTCCCAGTGGCGCACGCACGGCGCGATTCATGCCTGGCAAAGCCATGTTTGACGGTGACGTCAGTTGAACGTTGATGTGCGCCGCCATGGGTCGGGCGGCGGTGAACGCGAACCTCGCAGCCTAGCGACTGCGTCGATCCGTCCGAGTCGACCCATAGCGACGCCCGACCATGCACGGCGTCCACAGCAGACGTCAAGGACGTTCCGTCGTCGCCGAAGACGAGCCGGGAAGCGCGACTGGAAGTCTCGCCATCACTTGCCATCCGCGTCCATGTCGACGTCATCCGCCATCGAATCGGCGAAAGGAACGATCTGGGCGACCATCCGACCGCGTCTCACCACGTCGAACGACTCGCCGGCAGCAACGCGGTCGAAGTAGTACGCAGCGCTGTTGCGGAGTTGACCGAGGCCGATTCGTTGGCTCATCCGGCCACCTCCATTCGGGCTATGAAGATCGTCGACGAATCTCGCCGCGTCAGGATTTTAATTTATGATAAATTCGAGGCAACTGTAACGGCGGTCACATATGGAGTCAAGGAGGTGGCGATCCGGGCCGATCCCTCGATTCCAACAACGCCGCCACCGTGAAACGTCGAGCCACCCGATAGTCGCTGACTTTCTATTTTGGATTATATTTCTCCGACCGGCCACCTGACGTTGGAGAGTGTCCGGCGCCGAACCGATGCCCGAACAGGAGCCGATCATGACCGCAACGTCTGATGCGCGGAGGCCGCTAGACGGTGTCCGGGTCATCGAGATCTCGAGTTTCGTGGCCGTTCCGCTGGCGGGCATGACCTTGGCGCAACTGGGGTGCGAAGTGGTTCGCGTCGATCCCCTGGGCGGCGCCGCGGACTATCACAGGTGGCCGCTGACCGACGGCGGGGCCAGCATCTACTGGGCCGGACTCAACAAGGGAAAGCGTTCCGTCGCGGTCGACCTGCGCTCGCCACGGGGACAGAGTCTCGTTCAGCGACTGGTCGCCGAGGGAGGACCCCGTGGCGGCATCCTGATCACCAACGTGGTCGGGCGAAACTGGCATTCCTACGAGTCGTTGGTGGCGCTGCGGCCCGACCTCATTCACCTCGAGGTCTCCGGGCGCGCGGACGGCGGCACCGGTGTCGACTACACCGTCAACGCGGGACTCGGCTTCCCACTGGTCACCGGTCAGCCAACGGAACCGGGCCCCGTCAATCACGTCTTGCCGGCATGGGACGTCGCGTGTGGTCTATACGCCGCACTCGGCGTCGCGGCTGCGGTGCGTCATCGGGACGCGACGGGTGAGGGCAGTCGGATCCGCTTGCCGTTGGAGGACGTTGCGCTCGCCACCGCAGGCAACCTGGGCTTTCTGACCGAACCAATGGTCAACGACACCCAACGGCAACGACTGGGCAACGCGATCTATGGCCAGTACGGGCAGGACTTCGTCAGCAAGGATGGCGTGTCCTTCATGGTCGTCGCCCTGACCGGCCGCCATCTGCGCAATCTCGCCGAGGTCACCGGCACCGAGGGCGCGGTGGCGGCGCTCTCGGAGTCGCTCGGCGCCAACTTCGCCGACGAGGGCGACCGTTACCGCCACCGCGAGGCCTTGAGCAACGTGTTCTCGACCTGGTTCCGCGATCGTTCAGCCGATGAGATCGCCGTGCACTTGTCGACGACGTCCGTGCTGTGGGAGCGCTATCGGAGCTTTGCCGAAACCGCGGTGGATCCGAAGGTGACCGAGAACCCGCTGTTCAGCTCGCTTCACCAGCCACGGATCGGTGACTACCTAGCTCCTTCCCTGCCGTTGTCCATCGACGGCGAGCACGTCGCCGCAGTTGCCGCGCCCGCTCTGGGTGACGACACCGCCGACGTCCTTGGAACGCACTTGGGAATGTCGGCGGACGAGGTGTGCCGTCTTCGCGAATCAGGCGTCGTGGCAACGTCGTAGCCGGATGCACTCCGCCGTGCAGGGCGACAGCCTGCCTACCCTTGCCGCGAGGCGTCGCTGGGTACCATCTGTGGATGGCACGGGCACGAAACAAGCAGGCACCGGCGGCGGCAGCCGTCGACGAGGCCGAGGGCGACTCCAAGTCCGCGCTCACCCGACGACGGATCCTCGACGCGGCGGCCCACGTGCTCAGCGTCAAGGGCTACGGCGGCCTGCGCCTCACCGACGTCGCGGCCGAAGCCGACATTCAAGCGCCCGCCATCTACTACTACTTCCCCGGCCGCGAAGACCTCATCGAAGAGGTCATGTGGGCTGGCATCGCCGAAATGCGTGAGCATCTCACCGGCGTCCTGGCAGGCCTGCCCGCCAAGTCGTCGGCTCTGGATCGACTTCTTGCCGCCGTCGAGGCGCACTTGCGTCACGCCCTGGAGATCTCCGACTACACGACCGCCTCGATTCGCAACGCAGGTCAGGTCCCGCAGTCGATCCGCCGTCGGCAGCTCCTCGAAGAGGAGCGGTACGGCGAGATCTGGCGAAAGCTGATCAATGAACTCGCTCGTGCGGGGTCGCTGCGTCCGGAGTTGGACCTTTACATTGCACAGATGTTGGTGCTCGGAGCACTGAACTGGACGGTGGAGTGGTGGGATTCGCGGCGCGGCTCCGTCGACACGGTGGTGGCGAACGCGCAGACGTTGGTACGCCACGGTCTGACCGAGGAACGTCCAGTCAAACGTCGGTGACGCGTCGGCGTTCGGCAGCGTCACACGCGAATTGATCGCCAGTTTAATTTGTGTTAAAAACAGTCAGTCAGACATAACACTCCATCTCGCTTCTTCACGCCCCGGCGTCGAACGGCTGTCGCCGCCGCACGGAAGCAGCGCCAGGAAGGCTGATATGAGCACCGCGCTAGACGTCGAGGAATCCCTACTGGTCGACACCGTGCGCGAATTCATCGACCGCGACGTCAAACCGACGGTCCGCGACGTTGAGCACGCCAACGAATATCCGGAGGCGTGGATCGAGCAGATGAAGCGCATCGGCATCTACGGCCTTGCGATCCCCGAAGAGTACGGTGGCGCACCGGTATCGATGCCCTGCTACGTCGACGTCACGCAGGAACTCGCGCGGGGCTGGATGAGCCTGGCAGGTGCGATGGGTGGCCACACCGTCGTGGCCAAGCTGATCGTGCTGTTCGGCACCGAGGAGCAGAAGCGGACTTACCTGCCTGCGATGGCCACCGGTGAGCTACGCGCCACGATGGCACTCACCGAGCCGGCCGGTGGATCCGATCTGCAGAACATGACCACGGTCGCGCGCGCGGACGGCGACCAGTTGGTGATCAACGGATCCAAGACCTGGATCAGCAACGCGCGGCGTTCCGGCCTGATCGCCCTGTTGTGCAAGACCGATCCGACTGCGACTCCGAAGCACAGGGGAATCTCCGTAGTCCTCGTCGAGCAGACAACGGTCGGTCTCACGGTCTCGAGGGACCTGCCGAAGCTCGGCTACAAGGGTGTCGAGAGTTGCGAGTTGGCATTCGACGACTGCCGTGTTCCCGGCTCGGCCATTCTCGGGGGCGAACCCGGCAAGGGGTTCGGGCAGATGATGAAAGGGCTTGAGACCGGGCGGATTCAGGTCGCATCGCGCGCTCTCGGCGTGGCGACCGCAGCACTCGAGGACGCGTTGGCCTACGCCCAGGACAGGGAGAGCTTCGGCCAACCGATCTGGAAGCATCAGGCCGTCGGACACTATCTCGCCGACATGGCCACGAAACTCACGGCAGCGCGCCAACTCACCCGCTACGCGGCCGAGCGTTACGACAAGGGCGAACGGTGCGACATGGAGGCAGGCATGGCCAAGCTCTTCGCCTCGGAGGCAGCCATGGAGATCGCGTTGAACGCCGTCCGAATCCACGGCGGCTACGGCTATTCCACCGAGTACGACGTGGAGCGCTACTTCCGGGATGCGCCGCTGATGATCGTGGGCGAGGGCACCAACGAGATCCAACGCAACGTCATCGCCAGCCAGCTCGTCGCCCGCGGCGGCGTCTGACGAGGCGGAAGGCTGGCGCGCTCCGATGCTCATCCCCTTCGACGACTATCCGATCCACCAGACCTCGCTCCCCCTGGCTCAGACGGGATCGGGAAATCCGCACCAGTACGACAGGTTCTGGTTCAACGGATTTCGCGCGGACCTGATCTTCGGGGTGGCGTTCTGCTCGTATCCGAATCGGCAACTGATGGACGGTGCGTTCTCCGTCGTGCGCCGCGGCCGACAGCAGTCGGTATTCGCGAGCGGAAGGATCAACGACGATCCCGTCGACACCAGCATGGGTCCGATCCACATCGAGATCGTCGAACCGATGCGTGTCAACCGGGTCATCATCGATGCCGCGGAGCACGGCATCGAGGCGGACTTGACCTACAGTGCCACCACCGCGGTGGTGGAGGAAGTGCGACAGATCAACTACGTGGGTGCCCGTCAGTTCATGGATTCCACGCGAGCGACGCAGTGGGGAACGTGGACCGGCACGTTGCGGATCGACGGTGAGGACATCGCCCTCGGCGAGAATGGAATTCACGGCATCAAGGACCGTTCGTGGGGCGCTCGGACCACCTTCGGTTCCTACGGTGGCGCGCCTAATCCATTGCCCGAGGTGCTGTTCCTCTGGTCGCCGATTCACTTCGACGAGGAAGCCTTCCATTTCCTCGTGTTCGAGCGGCCGGATGGATCGCAGTGGGCGTACGACGCGTTGGTGGTCCCCAAATCCACGGCGGGCCGGTCACTCCACGGCAACGAGGCCACGCCTCGGCGACTCGCCCGTGTGGAGCACGTCGTCGACTGGATCCCAGGAACGCGGCGTTCCCGTCGTGCCACCCTGGTCACGCACTCCTTGGACGGCTCGTCCGACGAGATGACGCTGGAACCCCTGATGACCTTTCAGATGAAGGGCATCGGGTACGGACATCCGCGATGGGGCCACGGCGAATGGCACGACGAGCTTGCGGTCGCCGGCGAAGCGTACGACCTCGAGTCTCTCGACTGCTTGCAACCCGAGAACGTCCACGTACAGCAGGTGGTGCGGGCCAACTGGCGAGGACGGGAGGGCCTCGGCGTGCTCGAGCAGGTCATCCTCGGCCCGCACGATCGCTACGGCTTCCGCGCGTTCGTCGACGGCGCGCCTAGCTGATTCCTGAATCACGCTGCGAGGAAACGCCTTCGACGAAGTCGAGGATGGCTCGGGCGACGCCGTCCGGATCATCGATCATCGGAACGTGCCCGACGCCCGCCATCGTCGTCAGCTCGGCGTCAGGCACCGCGGCAACCATCGGCCGCCCATAACGGGCGAACGGCAGCGTCCGGTCCCGCCCTCCCCACGTGATGCGAATCGGGCAATCGGCAGCCAGGGGCGCGATCGGCCCTGCTGCGCGAGCACCGGCGAGAAGCTGATCGAGAACGGCGCACCCGGCCATGTCCTCGAAGATCGCCACCGTTTGAGCCGCCGTCAATCGGTCTGCGTGTTCAGCCATGGCGTGCAACAGAACTCGTCGAGCCCGTGGATCGGCCGCGATCCGCGGCAACGCCCTGCTGCGCCTCAAGACCCGGCCGACGCGGAAGATCATCAGCATGCGTTGGAGGTCGGCGGCGCTGCGCCACGACCCGGCCGGCGACAGGGCCAGCACGGACGTCGCCCGACCGCGACGGGCCAGTTCCAACGCCACCCAGCCACCCAGTGAATTGCCGACAAGGTGCCCCGTCTGGACACCCGCCTCGTCGAGTTGGCGGCCCGTGTCGTCGACGATCCGCTCGAGCACGGTCCCGGGGCCGCCGGGCAACGGCGGGCCACCGAGGTGACCGGCTAACGTCGGCGTCACGACTGTGTGTCGTGATGCCACGGTCGGCACCACTGAATCCCAGATTCGAGGCGAAGCCGTGGCGCCATGGAGCAGCACGATCGGTGACCGCCCGTCGGGATCACGACCGGTCACGTCAGTACCACCGTCGCTCCAGCCTGTCCGCTCCCCCGCAGCACTTCGTCGAAGCCCCGCCCGAGACATTGGGCGAAGAGTTGGGGATCCTCGATGGCGGCCGCGTCTAGATTCGCTCCCACACAGCAGGTTCCGTTGTAGGTGTACATGCTGATCATCGCCGCGCAACCGGGCAGCGGTGCAAACGGATAGATCTGCTCGATCTTCGCGCCCGCGAAGTAGACCTCGTCCTGAATTCCTGGCACGTTGCTCGCCTGAAGGTCGTTGGCCGCCGTGGTACCACCGGCGATCTGGACGAGTAACGAGCCGGGCAACCGCGCCAGCGCCGGCGCCACGAACTCCGCGCTCTCGAGTGCCGGCTCGCTGCGCGCCTCTTGCATCAACGCGTGGATGCGGTCGATCCGCTTCTGCGGATCGACGATGCCCACCGGGCCAGCCATCCGGGCGGGCGCGATGTGGTTGCCACCGCTCTCGTCGCCGGCCGTGCGGACCGAGACGGGAACCGAAACCGGCATGGTTGCAGCCGCGTTCAGTGGCGATCCGCATTCTGCATGGTAGATGCGGAAGCCCGCGAGCAATGCCGAAAGGAACGCGTCGTTGACGGAGCCACCCGCGGACCTGGCGGCATTGCGCACGTCATCGAACCTCACGTTCAAGGCGACGAATCGCCAAGACGCGCCCCGTTCGGACAGCAGCGGCAGTCCCTTGATCGGAGGAGGCGATAGCACTCTGCGAGCCGAGGCCAGATACCGCGCTCCATCCTCGACGAAGCGACGTGGACGACGAAGTCCGTTGCGCAGCAAGGTCCCACCACCCCGGAGCATCGGAACCAGCGCGCCGACGTCACCTTTGACCTGTCGGTTGAGCTGTCCGAGGAGGGGCACGTCGGCCGCGGTTGAGGCCCCCGGTTGCGGCTTGTGCGCGCTCGGGCCGCGCTGGCGGGAGTGGAGCTGGGACAGAAGTTCGGTCAGACCCAGACCATCTGTCAGCACGTGATGCAGCTTGAGAAGGTACGCGGCCCTCCCGTCGGGAAGCCCCTCGACCAACAGACCCTCCCACGGCGGGCGGGCCCGGTCGAAGGGTGTCATCGCCTGTTGTTCCGCCAGGGTCCACAACTGTGACCAGCCGCCGGGTTCGGGAACCCGTACTCGACGGAGGTGATAGTGAAGATCCATCCGTGAATCACGCGCCCAGATGGGAGTTCCCAGCGGACCGAGACGATCGACCACGCGATCACGGAATCGCGGCACCATTCGGACCGCCCAATCATGGGCTGCGACGAGGCGATCCCAATTGGGAACCGTGTCGAGAATCTCCACGGCCATCATCGTGGACCGCATCATCGGATCCCCGTCGGCACGCCACATCAGCGTCTCGAATGCCGTCAGCTCCCGGGATCCGCCCCAGGCGAGCGGTGCATCCTCGTACTCGTCATCCATTGGTGGCGGCGGCCTTCGCCAACGCCGCGGCCCTTCGTTTCTCCGCGAACTCGAGCGCCTCACTCCACGCGCATTTCTGCGCAATCATTCTGCGGTACTTCATGATCACGGTCTGGCCGTTCACCGTCAGTGCACCGATGAGCCGCTCTCCGCGGCGGTACAGTGCCGTCCATCGGTCAGCACCGTCGACGTCCCCGTCGACGAGCAGCACCTCGTCGGACTCTGGCACGCCGACGAACTGAATCCGCGACCCGTACCAGTCCGACCAGAAGTAGGGCACCGTTTCGTAGGGCTTGGCATTGACGGGATCCAGTGCGTTTCGTGCAGCGGCAGCCCCCTGTTCCGCCGCTGCGGTCCAGTTCTCCATGCGCTGCCGCACACCGAACATGGGATTGAGCCAGTTCGCCACGTCTCCGGCCGCGTACACCCCGGGAACTCCGGTCCACAGCGTCTCATCGCAGAGCACGCCGTTCTCGAGCACCAATCCCGAGTCCACCAGCCAATCCGTACATGGAGTGACGCCGATGCCGACGACGACGAGATCGGCGGGAATCACGGTGCCGTCGCTCAACACGACACGTTCGACACGACCATCGCCTTCGACGACATCGACACCGGTGCCGCACAGCAGAGTCGTTCCGTTGCGGTCGTGCAGTGACGCGATGGCTGCCCCCATCTCGGTACCCGTCGCCCGCACCAGGGGCGTGGGGAGCGCCTCGACGACGGTGACGTCGACACCACGCTTCTGCGCACTCGACGCGACCTCGGAGCCGATGAATCCCGCACCGATGACGACAGTACGTGCACCGGCTTCCAGTGCCGCGCGGATCGCAAGGGAGTCATCCAGGGTCCGCAGACCGTGCACGCCGTCGAGATGCTCGGTGCCCGGCAACGTGCGAAGTTGGGAGCCGGTCGCGATGACCAGCGCGTCGTACCCGATTTCCCGGTCGCCGAACGCGACGACCTTGCGATCGACGTCGAGGCCCGTCGCCGGAGCACCGAGCATCAGGTCGACCTTGAGCTCGTCGGCGAAGACGTCGTCGCTGCGGAAGAACGGTATCGGCGACTCACTGCCGGGTTCAGCCGCCCCGAGGAACTCCTTGGACAGCGGCGGACGATCGTAGGGCAGGTGCGGCTCTGCGCCGATCAGTGTGATCGTGCCCGCGAAACCCGTCTTCCGCGCGGCTTCTACCGCCCGCAGGCCCGCCAGTGAGGCACCAACGACGACCAACCGTTCGACCGTCACGACGTCGTCCCGTCGTAGAGCCGCATTCAGCGCTCGATTCTCAGGGCCTCGGTCGGGCATCCGGACACGGCTTCTTCGACGGACTGGAGTTCGTCGTCGCTGACGTCGTCCTTCAACAGCACGAGCTCACCGTCGTCGTTGACCTCGAAGAACTCGGGGGCCATCGATTCACAGATGCCCAGCCCCGTGCACTTGACGAAATCGACAATGACCTTCATGTGCCCTCCTTGCGAGATTCCGACCAACTGCCGCTGGCCGGAGTCGTTTTCGACAGCGGCTGGATCAACGCACCATCATTATCTAATTTAGGTTAAAATATGCTCTTGAGGCTGTCAAGGACGTCGAAGGCTTCGGATCGCTCATCGAAAGCCCTCCCCGTTGTTTCTAACTCACGTTAAACTCTGTTGATTGCCTACCGGCGCCGAGGAGAGAACCATGGATCTGGGATTGGCCAACGCCCGCGTTGTCGTCACGGGCGGAGCATCGAACATCGGCCGCGGCATCGTGCATCAATTCGCCGCCGAAGGTGCACGAATCGTCATCAGCGATATCGACGAACCCCAGTCCGAGAAGGTGCGGGCCGAAGCACTCGAACGCGGCGCCGCCGCCGTAGAGCTCGCGATCGCCGATCTCACGACGCCGGAGGGAGCCGACGAGGCAGTCGGCCGGGCGGTGACCGCGTGGGGCGGCATCGACGTCCTGGTGAACAACGCCGGCTGGTCGGTACCCGGGTTCATCGCCACCGACACGGACCGTGACAAGTGGCAGCGGACCATCGAGATCAATCTCTTCTCGGCCATCGGCACGACGCAGTGCGCGATCGGCCCGATGAAGGAGTCCGGCGGTGGAGCGATCGTCTTCATCGCCAGCGACGCAGCGTTCGGGCAAATCCGCCAGGGGGTCTACGGGGCGTCGAAGGCGGCGATGGTGGCACTTGCCAGGACGACTGCCCGCGAGCACGGCCGCCATGGCATCCGGTCGAACATCGTGTGCCCCGGCCTCGTCGTGCCGGACGGCCCCGATGCCGTTGGTGCATCGAGCCTTTGGGCCGTCGGCGAAGACGAGGTCTTCAACCCCAAACAGATCGAGTTCATGCTCAAGGACACTCCCATGCGACGACTCACGACTGCCGATGACGTTGGTCGCGCCGTGCTCTGGTTCGCCTCACCGCTCGCCGCCAGGCAGGTCACGGGCCAGATGATCTCGGTCAGCGGCGGCTACACCATGCCATGACCCGTGCGCGCCGCCGGCGAATGGCGCCGGCCGATCCCGACGACGTCGAAGGTGCGACGAAATACGCCCGGACACGCGCCCGGATACTCGATGCGGCCGCGTACGTATTGAGTCGCCAGGGCTACGCCGGCACCCGCCTGGCCGACGTCGCCGAACGGGCAGGCATCCAGACGCCGGCGATTTACTACTACTTCCCCTCCCGCGACGCCCTCATCGAAGAGGTCATGGCGAGCGGGTTGGCCGACATGCGTGAGCAACTCGAGTCCACCCTGGCCGCGCTGCCACCCGACATCACTGCGATCGACAGGATCCTCGCCGCGGCGGATACCCACCTTCGTCACGAGCTCGAGATATCCGACTACACAACGGCTTCGATACGCAACCAGGGCCAAGTCCCCACCCATCTCCGCCAGCGCGGTGACGAGGAGGGCGACAAGTACGGCGCGCTGTGGCGCGCACTGTTCGACGACGCCGCCCGCACCGGTCAGCTTCGCTCCGACGTCGATCCCAGAATCGCCCAGCTCTTGGTGCTCGGCGCGCTTAACTGGACCGCAGAATGGTGGGACCCGCGTCGCGCCTCCGTCGACTCGATCGTCACAGTCGCGCAGAAGCTCATCCAGGGCGCCCTTGCGCCCGTGGATGATCCGGAAGGCGCCCCTCCCCGTTGACCCCGACTCGGGCGGCGGTATGAATGTTTTTGAGTCTATGTTAAATTAAGTTCATGCCTGAAGCTTTCATCGTTGACGCGGTCCGCACGGCAGTCGGGAAGAGGAACGGCGGATTCGCCGACGAGCACCCGGCCGACATGGCGGCTCACGTGATCAAGACCATCGTGGGTCGACAGGACGTCGACCCGGCAGCAGTCGACGACGTCATCCTGGGATGTCTGGACAACATCGGTTCCCAAGCCGGAGACATCGCCCGCACCGCAGCTCTCGCCGCGGGCCTGCCGGAATCCGTTCCCGGCGTAACGATCGATCGACAGTGCGGATCGGCGCAGCAGGCGGTGCACTTTGCCGCTCAAGCCGTCATGAGTGGCACGTCTGATCTCATCGTCGCCGGTGGCGTCCAGAAGATGAGTCAGTATCCCATTCTGAGCGCCTTCACGGCGGGGGAGCCATTCGGCAGCACCGACCCCTGGACGGGGTGCCGCGGCTGGCAGGAGCGCTTCGGCGACCAGGAGATCTCGCAATTCCGCGGAGCGGAAATGATTGCAGCCCAATGGAAATTGAGCCGCGAGGACAACGAGCGCTTCGCGCTCGAGAGTCATCGCCGCGCAGTTGCCGCGATCGAGAGCGGGTACTTCGAACGGGAGATCTCCCCCTATGCAGGCATCACCATCGACGAGGGGCCTCGGGCCAACACGTCGCTCGAGAAGATGGCCACTCTCGCAACCCTCACCGAGGGCGGCGTGCTGACCGCCGCTGTCGCGAGTCAGATCTCGGATGGGGCGGCAGCCCTGCTGATCGCGTCGCAGGATGCCGTCGAACGCTTCGGACTCGTGCCTCGCGCCCGAATTCACCACATGTCGGTGCGCGGTGCGGATCCCGTGATGATGCTGACCGCTCCCATCCCGGCCACGCAGCACGCGCTCAAGCGGACCGGCATGTCGATCGACGACATCGACGCGGTCGAGATCAATGAGGCCTTCGCCCCCGTGGTCCTGGCGTGGCTCGCCGAAGTGGGTGCCGATCCGAAGCGGGTCAACCCCAACGGCGGCGCGATCGCGCTCGGACACCCGATCGGTTGCACCGGCGCCCGCCTCATGACGTCGCTCCTGCACGAACTCGAGCGCACCGGAGGCCGCTTCGGCCTGCAGACCATGTGTGAAGGCGGCGGCCAGGCCAACGTCACGATCATCGAGCGGCTGTAGTCGTGCAGCGCACTCTGTATGGTCCCGATCACGAAGCCTATCGAGAAACGGTGCGGGAGTTCCTGTCTCGCGAGGTCGTGCCGCACCAGGACGACTGGGATCGCGAGCACTGGATCGACCGTGAGGTCTTCGCGAGGGCAGCCAAAGCCGGTGTGTACGCGCTGCAGATCGGCGAGCAGTACGGCGGCGCCGGTGAACCCGACTACCGCTACCGAATGGTGGTCAGCGAGGAAATCGCGCGCATCAATGCACTGTCGTTCGGGCTGACGATCAGCCTGCAGGACGATCTGGTGCTGCACTACCTGCTCGACCTCACCAACGAGGAGCAGAGGCAGCGGTGGCTACCCGGATTTGCCCGGGGCGAGATCATCGGCGCACTCGCCATGACCGAACCCGGCGCGGGCAGCGACCTCAAGGGCATCCGCACCACCGCCCGCAAGGACGGCGATCACTGGATCCTCAACGGCCAGAAGACGTTCATCTCCAGTGGGATCATGTCCGACCTCGTCGTCGTGGCTGCTCGCACCGGCGCCGAAGCCAACTCTGGCGCCTTCAGCCTCTTCGTCGTCGAGCGTGACACCCCGGGCTTCGAACGGGGTCGCCAACTGGAGAAGATCGGGCTTCCGGGCCAGGACACCGCCGAACTGTTCTTCAACGACGCGTCCGTCCCGGAGGCCAATCTGCTCGGCGAGCAAGGGCGAGGACTCCCCTACCTGATGAGCCACCTGCCGCGTGAGCGGCTCGGAGTCTCGGCCAAGGCGATGGCGACGACCAGGGCCATCTTCGAGCTGACCTGCGACTACTGCCGGGACCGCACCGCGTTCGGCAAGCCACTCACCGCCAATCAGCACGTCCGCTTCGAACTCGCCGACATGGCCACCGAAATCGACGTCGCCGAGGCCTACGTCGACAAATCCGTACTGGCCTACAACGCGGGCGAGCTCAGCGACGTCGATGCGGCCAAGGGCAAGTGGTTCATCAGCGAACTGCAGAAGCGGGTCGTGGACCGTTGCCTGCAGCTGCACGGCGGCTATGGCTACATGGCCGAGTACCCGGTGGCAAAGGCGTTCGTCGACACCCGGGTACAAACGATCTACGGCGGGACGACGGAGATCATGAAGGAGATCATCGGGCGGGACATCGCTTCGCGCGGCTGAATCCTCCGCTCGACCATTACTCTGATAGTGCTGTCACGCTGAGTGATTCGTGTCGGTCGATGAGTCTGTGCGCACGGCGCACGACCGGCTCGTCGATCATGTGCCCATCGACGGTGGTGGCGCCATGGCCGGTGGCGGCAACCACGCGGCGCGCCCAGGTCAGCTGTTCGGGTGTCGGCACGAACGCCGCGTTCACCGGACCGGCCTGACGGGGATGGATGCAGAGCTTGCCGGAGAATCCCAACCGCAGTGCGTATTCGGCGTCGGCGCGCGCGGGATCGCTGCCGGCGAGGTCGGTGGTCACCCCGTCGAGAGGTGCGGCGATGCCGGCGGCCGACGAAGCCAGCACCACGGTCGAACGCGCCTTCAGCAGGGCCTCGCGGTCGTCGGGGTCAACTCCGATCTCCGCGCCGAGATCGATGCTTCCGAACGCTGCTCGGATCACGTTCCGAGAACGGCAGATCGCGGCGGCGTCGAGGATGCCCGCGGCAGTCTCGATCAAGGCGACCACCTTCACCGTGTCTCCGAGAGCGTCGACGGCGAACGCCGTTCCGTCCGGTGAGGCCTTCGGAAGCATGACTGCGCTCGCATGGCGGCCGAGTGCAGAGACGTCGTCGTCGAACCACGGCGTGCCCACGGCGTTGATGCGTACCGCCGCGGTGTTCCCCGCGGCGAGCCACGCCGCGACGTGCGCGCGAGCGGAAGCCTTGTCCTTAGGCGCGACGGCGTCTTCGAGATCGAGGATCACGCCGTCGGCGCTCGACCTCGCCGCCTTGTCGAAGCGTTCCGGTCGGTTCCCCGGCACGAACAACAGTGTTCGGGCGCAGGCGAACTGGTCGGCGATGGGCGTTGTCATCTCCGTCGCCACATCACACGAGTACCAGGGCGACCGCCGCGACGGTAACGACGCCAACCCAGACGGTGAACGCGATGCGCAGCGCGGGCGGAGCGGCCCGCAGATCCATGAAGTCGCGGCCGATGAAGAGCACCTTGGCGAAGGCGATTGCGATCGTCAGCGTCGCCGCCAGCCCGAAGGCTCCACCGGTAAGACCGGATTCACTGCCCAGCCACCAGGTGATGCAGGTGGCGGCGATGAGACCGGCGAAGACCACCGTCACCCGGATCGGCACCAAGCCGTTCATTCGGCGCTCACCAGGTACACCAGGGCGAAGATGGCCACCCACAACAAATCGACCATGTGCCAATAACATCCGATGCTTTCGGCCAGCTTCTGCGTCGCGCTCCAGGTCCGCTGGCGACCGAGCACGACCTGCCAGGTCAGCAGGAGGGCGCTTCCCACGATGACGTGAAGGAGGTGCAGACCGGTCAGCACGAAGTAGAACGTGAAGAACGTTCCCGATGCCGGTGTGTGGCCGGCGCTGATCTCTGCGTGGTACTCCACGGCCTTCAGCCCCGCGAAGATCACCGCACAGCCGATGGCCGCGGCGATCAACCGGCGTGCCGCGCCGAAGTCCGCGTTCCGATGGGCGAACAGCGCGCGGACCACCAGGTACGAACTCACCAGCAGGACCAGGGTGTTGATGGCGCCGACGGGTTGCATCAGTTGGTGTGCCGACTGGTGAAAGAGCAACGGATTCGCACGCCGTTCCCAGAGGAAGACGAGCATGATCGCGGCGAACAGCGTCATGTCGCCGAGAATGAAGACCCAGAGGCCGATTTCGCCGGGAACATGGCCGAGCGCCGGTTTGACTGCTCGCATTGGCGCCGACCGGACGGACTCCTCGACTTCGTCGTCGGTCCACAAGAAATCGGGCAGTTCCAATCCCCTGCGGGACTCCGGACGGGTCATGCGGCCGTCGCGGCGACCACCGGTGCGTCGTAGTCCGACGACTCCCGGATCGCCTTGCGCAACGTCAGTCCCATCACCAGAAGGAAGACACTGTAGGTGGTCAGTGCCAGCCAGAAGATGAAGATGCCGCGCCACGCAAACGGTCCGCTGTGGAAGAAGAACGCCAACGGATCGGGGATGAACGAGAACGCGATCCAGAAGTTGACGTAGCCGACCCAGCGCGGCAACGTCTGGCGTTTGTCGTTGAGGATGGCGATGCCGATCGAGACGTTCTGCACGATGAAGGGCCCGATGGGCGTGATGAACAGCAGCCACGCCACGTCGTTCAGCGTCACCGTCAGTTCCGGGTTGCGATCCGGCCGAAAGGCGATGGTGGTCATCAGCAGGAGCGGGAACAACAGGCAGATGCTGACCGCCGCACCGGAGATCAGTTGTAGGAACGTCAGAATGGGCGTGCGGCCCTCCATCCGCACCATGTGCACTCCGATGACGGCCGTCAACGGGAGGACGAGACATACGCCAAGACCCGAGAGCACCAGGCCGGCGATCACCCGCGTGTCGTGGTTGTAGAAGTTGACCACGTCCTGGACCGAACTCTCCGACCCCAGCGGGATGGGCAGGACGCCTGCGATGAGCCATCCGGTCAGGGCGACCACGATCGTGGCGGGTCCGCACCACGTGCACAACGTGAGTATTCGTTTGGTCATTCTCGCTCCTCGATGCGCGAATTCGGATTCAGCCGAGCGGATTGACGCCGACTTCGACATCGGACAGATCAGAGATCTCAGACCACCTCGCGGTGAGTTCGTCCACCGTGGGCGGTTCGGAGAACGACAACCCCTTGTTCTGGAACTGGGCCACTCGCTTGATGTTTCCGCCGCCCACGACGTACACGCTTGCGGTATTGGTGCACTGTTCGCTGCACAGGTATCCGACGACGGGGGCGACTTGCGCGGCCGGCAACTTCTCGAGGAGCTCTGGTGGGGCGATGTCGGTCGTCATCCTGGTGGCCGCCATCGGTGCGACCGCGTTGGCCAGGATTCCGTACTTGGCGCCCTCGATGGCCAGGGTGTTGATCAACCCGACCAGCCCAAGTTTGGCAGCACCGTAGTTAGCCTGCCCGAAGTTTCCGAACAGCCCACTCGTCGAGGTCGCCATCACGATCCTGCCGAACTTCTTCTCGCGCAGATGCGGCCACGCGGCGCGCGTGACGTGGAAGCCCCCATAGAGGTGGACCTTGAGTACCGCGTCCCAGTTCTCGGTGCTCATCTTGTGGAAGGCGCCGTCACGTAGGATTCCGGCGTTGTTGACCACCCCGTCGAGCGTGCCGAACTCCCCCACCGCGGCATCGACGAGCGATTGTGCGCCTGCCTCGGTGGCGATGTTGTCATAGTTGGCGATTGCCGAGCCACCGGCCGCCCGGATCTCCTCGACCACGGTGTCGGCCATCGCCTGCCCCGACCCCGACCCGTCGCGCGCCCCGCCGAGATCGTTGACGACGACGCGGGCCCCTTCGTCGGCGAGGAGCAACGCGTATTCGCGACCCAGTCCGCCGCCCGCGCCGGTGATGATGACGACCCTGCCGTCGAGTCCAGCCATGTCTTCTAGTCCGTCCCTTCGTGAATGTGGATGTCAGAGAATTCGAGTCAGAACAACTTGCGCATGATCTTCACGGCCCGGTCGGTGTACGGCGGGTAGACCAGCGCGGGATCCGGCTTGGCCCACTTCGACAGCACCGCTCTGCGGTGGCTCAACGCCTCGAAACCCCAGCGGCCGTGGTAGGCACCCATCCCGCTGGCCCCTACCCCACCGAACGGCAGCTGCGGAACCAGGCAGTGCATCGCGACGTGGTTGACCACCGCCCCGCCCGACGGGATCCGGTCGATCAGTCGCCGCGCAGTCGGACGTGACGAACTGAAGACGTAGAGCGCCAAGGGCTTCGGTCGGCGATTGACGAAGTCGACTGCGGCGTCGGGCGATTCGATGGTGATCACCGGAAGAATCGGCCCGAAGATCTCGTCGGCCATCACGTCGTCGTCTGGCGAGGGATCCAGGATCACGGTGGGTTCGATGGTCAACGACGACCGGTCGAATCCACCACCGATCTCGATCGTGCCCGTGGTGTTCTCGATCAGCGACACGAGGCGATCGAACTGCCGCCCGTTGACGATTCGCATCCCGGCTTCGTCATTGGCACGGAAGGCCTTGACGTTCGCCACGATCCGCCGGGTAAGCGCCTCGGCGATGGAACGCTCGGCGAGGACGTAATCCGGTGCGATGCAGGTCTGTCCGGAGTTCATCAGTTTGACCCATGCAATGCGGCGGGCGGCGACGTCGAGATCGGCGTCGGCGGCGACGATCACCGGGCTCTTGCCACCCAGTTCGAGAGTGACCGGCGTGAGCGTAGGAGCCGCGGCGGCCATGATCTTCTTGCCGATCTCAGTGCCCCCCGTGAAGAGTGCATGATCGAAGCCCTGAGCCAATAGCCCCTGCGTCGTCTGCCCGTCTCCCTCGACGACCCGTACCGCGTCGGGATCCAGGTACCGCGGCACCAATCGGGCCAAGAGTGCGGAGGTCGCGGGTGCCAGCTCAGAGGGTTTGAGCACCGCGCAATTGCCTGCCGCCACGGCGGCGACGAGCGGCCCCAGGCTCAGGTAGATCGGATAGTTCCACGGGCCGATGATGAGGACCACGCCGAGCGGGTCGTACTGAATCCAGCTGCGGCCCGGGAGCTGGGCCAGCGGGAGCGGCTGACGACGTCGGTGCATCCACTTCTTCAAATGCTTTCTTGCGTAGGCAGCTTCGCCCTTGGTCGACGCGATGTCGCCAAGCCACGCCTCAACCGAGGGTCGTCCGAGATCGGCCTGCAGCGCAGCGGCGATGTCGGATTCACGCTCGTCGCACAGCCGCTCGATCGCCTCGAGTTGGTGAAGTCGCCACTGCGCACTTCGGGTGCGACCCGTCGCAAAGACCCGACGGAGGTCGGAGAGGTCGAAGCTCCGCTCGCCAGGTGAGTCGATCCCCTGGCCGGCCGGCGCATGGATGGACACGTCGAGACGTCAGATCTCTGGGGCCGGGACGACGCCGGTGACCACGGCACCGGTGATGCCTCCGTCCACCACCAGCGCGTGGCCATTGATCCAGCGAGCGTCGTCGGAGGCCAGGAACAAGAGCGCCGAGGCGATGTCGTCGGGTTCGGCATGCCTGCCGAGGAGTTCCTTGACCCCATCCAGGTTGTCCTTGCCCATCGACTCCTCGAAGTCGGCGAGGATCGGCGTCTCGACCGGTCCGGGCAGCACGGCGTTGATGCGAAGGCCCATCTCCACCACGGCCAGCCCCATCGTCATCGTGTAGACGGTGGTGACCTCCTTGGAGAAGTTGTAGGCGTTGCCCTGCTGCGGGTTCGCCTTGAACCAGGCGGCACCCTCCTCGAAGGTGTCGGTCGCGAGGAGGTCGCGGATGGTGTCGAGCCTCAACGGCCACCCGAAGCCCGCGGTGGAGGACACGATGGTGACCGTGCCGCCAGGCAGGAGCCGCTCGAAGAACGCCTCCGTCAGGTGACGCACGGCCAGGCTGTTGACCGCCAGCACGAGGTCGGCTGGCGCCGTGCCGGGAATCCCGGCGACGTTCATGAGGCCGTCGAACTGCCCGTCGAGTTGTTCTACGGCGGCATCGATGCTGCGCGGGTTCGAGAGATCGACTTCGACGTGTCGCGTAACCCGAGCCGTCGGAGTGTTCCGGTCCAGTGAGGTCACCTCGGCCCCGGCCGCGAGCAGTCGTTCGGCGACGGCATTGCCGATTCCGGACGCGGCGCCGGTGACGACGAAGCGCTTGCCGCTGAATTCGGTCATCTGTCTCTCCTAGTCGAGGGTGTAGGGCAGGGACTTCACGGCACGCACGAAGTTGCCGACCAGGAATTCGGGCTCGCCGACACGCAAATTGGGCGCTCGGAAGACGAGCTCGCGGAACAATGCCTCCAGCTGCATCTTGGCCAGGAAGCTCCCCATGCAGAAGTGCGGACCACCGCCGCCGAATCCGACGTGGTTATTGGGCTTACGGCGAAGGTCGAACGTGTAGGGGTCCTCGAACACCCGCTCGTCGCGGTTGCCCGACGAGTACATCAGCATGACCCACTCGCCTGCCTTGATCTCCTGGCCACGCAGCACGGTGTCTTGGGTGGCGGTACGCCGGAACGTCATCACCGGGCTGGCCCACCGCACGAACTCCTCCATCGCGGGCTTGATCACGCCGTCGAAGTCCTGCTCGAGAAGGGTCCGCTGGTCCGGAAACTGTTGGAGCGCCATCGTCGTCAGACTGATCGTGTTCCTGGTGGTGTCGTTGCCCGCCACGGATAGCAGCACGAAGAACGCGCCGAGTTCGTCGTCGGTCAGCTTCCGTCCGTCGATCTCTGCCTGGACGAGCTGGGACATCAGATCGGACGTCGGATGGGCGCGGCGTTCCTCGGCGAGCTCGAGTCCCGCCATCAGCAGTCCGACGAGTGAGTCGTTGAGTACCTGTCCCGATTCCCGTCCGGCAGCGACGTCCTCGTCGGCCCAGGCCACCATTCCGTCGGCATTGTGAGCGGCAGCGTCGCGCAATTCGGTTGGAAGGCCCATCATCTCGTAGATCGTCCACATGGGGAGCCGCTTGGAGACCTGCTCGACGAAGTCGCCCTCCTTCGTCAACAGCAGGTCGTCGACGATCGCGGTCGCCTGGCTCTTGACCTGGTCTCCGATCTTCGCGATCTGGCGCGGGGTGAACACCGAACTGACCAACTTGCGCAGCGTGGCGTGCTTCGCTCCGTCCATCGCCAGAAAGGACTGCGCGGCATCCAGGATGTCCTCGGGGACCGCCTCGATCATGACGCCCTGGCCGGAGCAGAACACATCGGCGTTCTTGCTGACGTAGTTGATGTCCTCGTGGCGCGTCACCGCCCACACGCCGTCGATCTCGGGCACCATCAGCGCTCCATCGATGGGGCGATGCCAACTAACCGGCCGTTCGTCGCGAAGGATCTTGAACGACTGCTCACGGCCCTCGGCGGTGTCGGCCCAGAAACTCAGCGGGGAGATGCTGACGGGATCGTAACTGCGTGTGGGACTCCCCAATTCGACACTCATTTGCCTACCTCCACATAGCGATCCTGCAGTTTCCGTTTGACGAGCTTGCCCGTGGCTGATCTCGGGAGCTCGTCGATGAAGTCCACCGTGCGGGGCGCCTTGAAGCGCGCGAGCCGCGCTCGCACGTAGTCGATTATCTCGGCGCCGAGCTCGTCGGACGGTGTGACGCCGTCCCGAAGTTGCACGACGGCCTTGACCTGCTGGCCCATCTCAGGATCGGGCACCCCGATGACCGCGACGTCGAAGATTTCTGGGTGGAGTGCCAGGACGTTCTCCACTTCCTGCGGGTAGATGTTCACCCCACCGGAGATGATCATGAACGCCTTGCGGTCGGTGAGGTACAGGTAGCCCTCGTCGTCGAGGTATCCGATGTCGCCCACCGTGGCCCAGTTGTCGTGGCTCGAATGCCGTGACTCGTCGGTCTTGCCAGGATCGTTGTGGTAGACGAAGGCAGGCACGTCGCGCTCGAAGTAGATGACGCCGGTCTCGCCGACGGGAAGCTCGTTGCCGTCGTCGTCGCAGATGTGCAGCACCCCGAGGGCTGCCCGTCCGACCGAGCCCCGCTTGGTGCGCCACTCGTCGGTGTTGATCAGCGTGATGCCGTGCCCCTCGGTGGCACCGTAGTACTCGGTGAGAATCGGCCCCCACCAAGCGATCATCGCGTCCTTCACGTCGGGAGGGCACGGGGCCGCCGCATGCACGGCCAAACGCAACGACGACGCGTCGTACTTGGCGCGCGTGTCCTCCGGCAGCTGCAACAGCCGGACGAACATGGTCGGCACCATCTGGGTGGCCGTGACGCCGAAGCGCTCGATCGCCGCCAGTGACTCCTCGGCGCCGAAGCGCTCCATCACCACGACCGTGCCACCGAGTGCCTGCACGCCCGCACACCACTTCAACGGTGCCGCGTGATAGACCGGCGCCGGTGAGAGGTACACGTCCTGATCGGTGAACCCGAACCCGTGGGCCAGCAGACCGGTGATGCTGTCTCCGGGCTCATCCACCTGCAGCGGCGGCAGACTGGGTTTGATTCCCTTGGGACGACCCGTCGTCCCCGACGAGTAGAGCATCTCGGACCCGCGAGGCTGGTCGGTCAACCGAGGGCCCGCCTGCTCGAGCAGTGCGGAGTACGAGTCGTATCCCTGGATCGAGCCGCCGAACGCGTAGCGATGGGCGACCTCCGGGGTCAGCGTCGCGACCTCGGAGGCGAGGTCGGCAACGCCGGCGGAGGCCAGTACCACTCGGGCGCCGCTGTCCGCCACGATGTAGGCAGCCTCGGCACCCGACAGATGCCAGTTCACGAAGGTGACGTACAGGCCTGAACGTATTGCCGACCAATAGATTTCAAAGGCCTGCGGGGCATTGTCCGATAGCACCGCGATGACGTCGCCGGTCCGCAGGCCCAACCCGTGAAGCGCCGAGGCGAGGCGAGCGGAGTTCTCGTCGAGTTCGGCGTAGGTCACCGTCTCCTGGGTGTCGGCCATGATGACCGCAGGCCGGTCGGGTGCCGTCGCTGCGTGGGTTCCGGGATACATGGGCGGTGTGCCTAGACGATGAGGTCTTCGCGACCGTCGGCCTGGAGCCGCTGGATGTAGCCGGCGTACAGCTTCTTGCCGAGGGGTGCGAGCTTCAACAGGCTGGCCACGTTCCCGTCGACCTTCACCTTCCGCTTGGCCATGGCCATGGGCAGATTGACCTTGCCCTGCCAGTACGCGTTGCCGAGGTCTGCCGTCATGGCCATGGTCGCCGAGGGCGTCGCTCCGCCAAGCCCAGTGGTGACCGCCTTGTTCGGCATGTCGACGACGACCACGGCCTCGGGGTCGGTGAAGTCGAACGCGACGACAAGGCCGGTATCGACCAGCTTCGGACCGATTTCGGGATCCTCGAATGCATCTTCGAAGATGCCTCCGATGTACTTGGAAACCTCGTCAGAGTTGTTGAACCCCATCGTTCACTCGCTCCGTTCATAGCTGAAAGAAAACTTTATTCTGGATTAAAAAATATACTACGTATGACGGGCGACACAGTCAACCAGCGACCGCGGCAGGCATCACTACCGGATGTTGGTCAACGCGAAGGACTGGGTGATCTCGTCGACGACGAGTTGAGCGGTCTCAGCGCAGGCGGTGGTTCCGCCGTTGGCGTACTGCTTCACCGCGTCCCCCACGTTCCACAGGCCCTCGAACGGAGTTTCGTGGGGAAGGTCGAAGCCCGCCACCGCTCGCTGGGGCGGCCAGCCGTCCCGCGTCACCGCGATGTTGAGGATCCTGGCTCGTTCGTCGAAGCCTTCGATCTCGTCGCGCAGGTCCTGGAGCAAGAGGTCGGTCTCGGCCTTCTCGTCGAAGTCCCCGACAGACGGTTTGGGCACTGCGGTGCCGACATAGAGATTCCAACCCGCAGGCGCCATTTCGGGGCAGGTGTCGGTGAAATTCGCGACGTAGGCCAGCCGGCGGGACTTCGCGAAGCTCAACATTCCCGGTACCTCCACGAGTCGTTCCTTGCTCGCAAAGTTCACCGAGATCATCGCCGTTGGTCGATTGCCCTTCCTGACCACTTCCGCGTAATCCTCGGGCACGTCATCGGCATCGATGAGGGAAAGCGACGCCGCGGGTCCGATGTCACTCACGACGATGGGCGCGGCGACCTCGACTTCCACGCCGTCACGCTCCAGACGGACTCCGGTGACCTTGCGGCCTTCCACGACGATCTTCGTGACCTCGGTCGATAGCCAAACCTCGCCGCCATGCGAGGCCACCACGTTCGCCAGGGAGCGCCACAGACCGATCGTGCCTTCCGGATGGAAGCCGAATCGCTTGAACGCGCTCTTGCGGGTGAAGTAGGTGAGGAACACCCGAGCGGGCAGATCTTCGGATCCGACCGCGAACACCGAGGCACACATGTTGCGGAAGATCCCGTGCACGCCTTCGTTCTTGGTGTACTTCGACACCCACTCCGCGGTGGTCAGCTCATCCTCGGGCAGCCCCGAGTCCGAACGTGCCGCGCCAATGCCCTTGACCAGTTTGGCGCCTTGCCGGGTCAGCTTTCCAAGGAGGAAACCCCAACCACCACCGGTGACGTCGACGTCCTTCCCGCCAATGCGGTACAGGATCGGCGGGCTCGGCTCACGGATGTCGAACGCTGCGCCGACCTCCTCGCAGGTCTGTTGGGTGATGCCGCCGACCTCTATCACGATGGCGCCGACGTTGACCTTGAAGCCATCGATGTCATCGGTCGACGCGCGTCCGCCGACCTTGTCGAGACGCTCCACCACCAATGTCCGGTAGCCCCGATGGGCCAGCCGGGCCGCGGTGCACAGGCCACCGGCTCCCGCCCCAATGACGACGACGTCGAATGAAGTCTTCTCGATCACGATGTGTCCCTTCAGGTTTGGGGTCAGTACGACCTGGGCAGGCCCAGTGAGGTTTGCGCGACGAAGTTGAGCACCATTTCGCGGCTCACGGGAGCGGTGCGCATCAACCGCGTGATGAACCACAGCTCCGACAGCCCGTACTCTTGGGCCAGTCCGTTGCCGCCATGGGTCTGGATGGCCTGATCGAGCGCCTTCAAGGCTGCTTCCGAAGCGGCGAACTTGGCGATGTTGGCAGCCTCCCCTGCCGACTTGCCCGCGTCGAAGAGTTCAGCGCTGTGCATGGTCGCCATGCGGCTGAGTTCGACGGCGATGTGGGCTTCGGCCAGGGGATGCGCAACCCCCTGGTGTGCGCCGATCGGCGTCGACCAGACCTGGCGCTGCTTGGCATAGTCGGCCGCCTTGGCGATGGCATAGCGCCCCACCCCGCCGCAGATGGCGCCGACGAGGATGCGCTCGGGGTTGAGTCCCGAGAACACCTGCCGCAGACCGTTGCCCGCTTGGCCGATGAGGGCATCCTCGCCGACCTCGACGTCGTCGAGGAAGACGGTGAACTGGCTGTCCGGGGACACGATCGACGTCTCGATCTTCTGCCAGTTCAGGCCCGCAGTGTCCGTCGGCACGACGAAGAGCGACAGCGCGCTCTTCTCCGGCGTGGAGCTTTCGGCGTCCTTGGCCACCACCAGAAGTGCGTCGGCCTGGTCGACGGCAGAGATGTAGTACTTCGACCCGGAGATCTTCCAGCCGGTCGCGGTGCGCCGCGCGGTGGTGGACACCTTGTGGCTGTTCGACCCAGCATCGGGCTCGGTCAAGCCGAAGGCCATCTTCCGCGAACCGTCGGCGAGGTCGGGAAGCCATTCCTGCTTCATCTTCTCCGAGCCGTGGTGCGCAAGGATGCTGCCGCAGATTGCAGGCGAGATGACCCAGATCAGCATCGGCATCCCGTTGGCCGCGAGTTCCTCGACCACGACGACGGCCTCGGCCATGCCACCGCCGCCGCCGCCGAACTCTTCGGGCAGGTGGACGCCGAGCAGGCCGGCCGCACCGAGGTCCTTCCACAGTTCTTCGATGTCCTTGCCGCTGCGGCCACGCTCCAGGAAGTACTCCGGGCCGTAGCGCGCGACGATGCCCGACACACTCTCGCGAATCGCCTGGTGCTCCGCCGAGTCTTCGATGAGTCCTGACATGTCTACCTTCCTTCGAACTGTGGTCTGCGCTTCGCGGCGAAGCTGGCGATCGCGTTGGCTGCGTCGGTGGTATCGCCGGTGGCCTTGATCCCCTCGGTCTCGGCCAACAGCTGCTGGGACAAGTCATTGGTCCAGCTGCTGCGCATGAGCGGGCGCATCCGACCGAATGCCCGGGTGGGGCCCGCCGCCAGCGACGCAGCCAGGGCGCCCGCTCGCTCGCGGAGTTCGCCGGCTGGCACGACCTCGCTGATCAACCCCCAGTCGACGGCCTGCTCGGCCGTTATCGGACGGTTCTCCAGGTAGGCGCGCGTGGCACGAGCCGGTCCGATCAACCGTGGGAGATGCCAGGTTCCGCCGCCGTCGCCCGAGAGTCCGATGCCGGCGAATGCGGTGACGAACTTGGTTCCTTCGGCTGCCAGCACGATGTCAGCCGCGTAGACGTATCCGAGGCCTCCTCCGGCCACCGATCCGTGGGCGGCGGTGACGATGGGCGCATCGATCCGGCTCAGAATGCGAAACGCCTCGTGAAACGGTGTCGTCATGCGGGAGAACAGATTTCCGAACTCCGACGGCGGCGATTCGAGGAAGTACGCGATGTCACCACCCACGGTGAGCGTGGGGCCGTTTCCACATATCAACACGGCTCGAATCGAGGGATCGTCGGCGATGCGGCGCGCGACGATCAGCGTTTCCTCTCCCATCCGCAGGTCGATGGCATTGCGCTCGTCTGGTCGGTTCAGGCACATGGTGGCCACACCATCGGACACCGAGTAGTCGATGGTCTCCAGCGGTGTGCCGGAGCCCAGCGCCTCGACCCAGGCGGCAGTGTCGGTCAGTTGGCGCAGTGAGCTGATCCGACCGTCCCTGTCGAAACCGAGCACGTGAGTGAATTCGGCGTCCAATTTCCGACCCGAATGCCGGGCCGTGCCGCGATAGTGACCCACGACCAACAGCCCACCGTCGTCGAGGAGTCGAAACTCATCGGGTTGCGCCTCGACCTTGAAGTGCTTGCCGATCTTCCACCAGAGGTTGCGTTGCATCGCCTCTGCGCCGCGGTGCTCGCCACCCATGTTCAGCGGCAATCCCTCGGCTGCGTGTCCGACGAAGTCGCCACTCAGCAATGCGTCGAGAGATCCGCGGTCACCCGTCGCCAATGCTCGGTATAGCGCGGCGGCGGTCGCGGCTACGTCGCCGCGCACCTCGATACCCATGTCAGGCCAGGTACCGGACGATGGACTCGACCACCGCCGCGGGTTTGTCGGACCCCTCGACCTCTATCGTGGTCGTCAGCGTCGCCTGCGCTCCGCCAGGGAGTTCCGTCACAGCAGACAGATTCGACGAGGCACGCAGTCGCGACCCGACCGGCACGGGCGTGATGAATCGAACCTTGTTGAAGCCGTAGTTGATTGCCATCGCGACGTTGTCGACGCGATACAGGTCGTGCATGAAGTGCGGCAACAGCGACAGGGTCAACAGACCGTGGGCGATGGTGCGGCCGTACGGGCCGTCGGCGGCTCGTTCGGGGTCGACGTGGATCCACTGGTGATCATCTGTGGCTTGGGCGAACTGGTCGATTCTGGTCTGGTCGACCACGAGCCAGTCGGTGGGCCCGAGGTCGGCCCCCACCGCGCCCACCAATGCGGCCAGGTCGCCGAATACGGTCACCTGCGCGCTGTCGCTCTCGGTAGTCATTCCGCGCTCCTCACACCCTCAGTCCGGCGAGTTGCCCGCCGCGAACTTGATCCAGATACTCCGACATTCCATGCAGGACGGTGCCGTCCTCCGCGCTCCAGGTCATCGATGCCTCGGCAATCAGGGTGGTGTCGACGTCACCGTCGTCGCCCCGGCGTCGGTGGCGCAGGGGGACGATCGCGTCCGCATCGCCGCGAAAGGTCCAGCGCCGTTGGTGCGACCGCAAGGTGACCACAACAGTGTGCGGTTGGTCGGCATCGTTCCGGTCGGTGGTCACCGCAACCTGATCGCAGACGTGCAGATGCCCGCTCTCCCAGACGAATCCGCCCATCCGATCGGCTCCTTCGGGATCACCGAAGTACGCCCCCATGAATCCCAATCCGTTGGCCGACCCGTGCAACCACCGATAGAAGAACGGCGCCTGCCACGAGCGGGGCCCCCACGAATGATCCCGCAGGCCGAATCCTTCGACGTCGGTGACGGTTTCGCCGAGGGTCACTCGCCCGCGGGCGCTGATCAGCTGTTCATAGTGGTTGGGCGCAAAGGATTCGCCGTCTCCGTCGAAATTCTCGGAATAGGGCGGGGCGGCGGCGCGGAAGTCGAGTGTCGCCGTCAGTCGCGTTGGGGTCGTGCCCGAGAGCGCCTTCTTTGGATCGACGAGCGCCGACGGGTCGGCCAGTACGTGAACGGTGCCGTCGAAGGTCACGCGGATCTGTTCGAACGGCTCGACGACGTGTACCGCCAAACCTGCGCCTTGGAAGGAATCGTCGGCGTCCACGTCGGGACGGTCGAACCCGAACGCCACCGATCCGTTGGGAAGGTACAGACAGACGGTGCGCTCGCCGCGTCCCTCGTTCGGGCGTTTGGCGAGGCGAAGGAAACCGCCGACCTTAGCGATTGGGTCGTGGAAGTGAAAGTACATGGACTCGTTGAAGTTCGACTCCGGGCCAACCGGGTGGATGTAGTCATCCGACGGGGACAGGATCACGTGGCAGCCCTCACATCCGTCGCGGCGCATTCGAGAAGCGTCGCAATCGAGTGGTCCAACTCGGTCAGGTCGAGGTCGCCGTGGCTCCCCAGCGCTCCCGACCGACGGCGGGCGATCACGCCTTGAAGCAGGGTGGCGGCCCGCCACTGTGAGAATCCCCGGTAGTAGCCGATTCTGCTGACGTCGAAACCCGTTGCCCGACAGTATTCGTCGGTCATGGTGGCGCGGTCGGGAAAGTCGCCGGCCCGAGTGGGGCTCGGCATCGAGATCGCCGGGTCATCGGGCTGCCGCCAGTCGTCCAGGAGCCAGGCCAGATCGGCGAGCGGATCCCCGAGGGTGCAGAGTTCCCAATCCAGGACGGCGGTGATCCGCGCCCCCTGCACCAGGAGGTTCGACAACCGGAAGTCGCCGTGCATGATCACGGTGGGGGCGCAGGTGGGCGCCCCGGCCACGAGCCCGTCCCGCACGAAATGCCACGTGGCGTCGTGAGCGCTTGCCTGGCCCACCGCTTCCCAGTTGGCCGTGAGCCTGCGAATCTGGCGCTGCACGTACGGCGTTGCGCTGGACGATCCCAGGTCGCCGAGTCCGACACCGACGGGATCGAGCGTGTGCAGACTGGCGAGCGTGCGGATGACGGCGAGGCCTAGCTCGTATCGTTCGTCGGGAGAAAGAGCGGCCGCCTCGCCCTCGCTCTCCAGCGGTGCGCCCGGCACGCGCTCCATCGCGAAGAAGGCTGCGCCCCCCGGCGCGGTACCCGTGCCGATGACCCGTGGAACCGGGACGCCGCTGCCCGCCAGACTGGCTACGATGCGCGCTTCGCGAGCGACGTCGTGCGCCGACCCGGAGTGCGTTCCGGGCGGCGGTTCGCGTAGCACCCACTGTCGACCGTTCACAGAGGTGACGATGGTGGTGATGTTGGACTGGCCGAACCCGACTCGGGCGATCGTGACGTCACCGTCGATGGGCTCACCATGCGCACGCAACCAAGCCGACACCCCGTGCGGGTCGTCGCACATCAGGCTGGAGGGCACCCGATGTTGGTCATTCGACGTCCTCACCGCCACCTCCGCATCGTCGCGACTTGTCTCCGAACTATTTAATTGAGATTAGACCATGCTCTGCTCGCGGCCAAACTAAGTGCCAGGCGCACATACAATGTGTTTCTATTAGTCGTTAGATTTGAGCCAGGAGGCAACAGTTGAAAGTTGGCATACCGATCAGCTACGCCGGTGACTTTCGTGAGACCATCGCCAACCTGCGAGACTTCGAGTCCGTCGGCCTGGACCGCGTCATGGTGCCCGAGGCCTACGGGTTCGACGCCGTGACGCAGTTGGGGTATGCGGCCGCCTCGACCGATCGGGTCGAACTGGCCTTCGGCATCCTCCCGATGTACTCCCGAAGTCCCACCAATCTCGCGATGACCGCGGCGGGACTCGACTACGTCAGCAATGGACGTTGCATCCTCGGGCTGGGCGCGTCGGGCCCGCAGGTGATCGAGGGATTCCACGGCGTGAAGTACGACGCACCCCTCGGCCGCGCCCGCGAACACGTAGAGATCTGCCGGAGGATCTGGCGCCGGGACAAGAGCGAGTTCCATGGCGAGCACTATCAGCTCCCCCTCTCGAAGGCAGCAGGCGGCAGCGGCCTGGGAAAGCCGCTGCGCATGATGAATCACCCGATCCGGGAGCGCATTCCGATGCTGCTTGCGGCGATCGGACCGAAGAACGTCGCACTGGCTGCGGAGGTCTTCGACGAATGGCAGCCGTTCCTCTTCCATCCCGAGTTAGCCGAGGTGGCGTTCGGGCCGGCCCTGGCCGCGGGCCGCGCCAAGCGCGATCCCGCGCTCGGCGAACTCGGCATCTCCGTACAGACGTTCCTGCTGATCACCGATGACCCCGACGAGGCGGCCGCGGCCTTAGCGGCTGTGCGCGCTCACGTCGCGCTCTACGTCGGCGGCATGGGCGCCGTGGGCAAGAACTTCTACAACTCACTGTTCATCCGCTATGGCCATGCCGCTGAAGCCGAGGCGATCCAACGGCTCTATCTCGCAGGCGACAAGGAAGGAGCCGCGGCGGCGGTGCCCGACGAATTCGTTCGGTCCATCGCGCTCGTCGGGTCGGTAGACCACGTTCAGCAGCGTCTGCGGGCATACCGCACGGCGGGCGTGACCTGTCTGATCGCCGAGCCGTTGGCTCGAACACATGCCAAGCGCGTCGAGCACGTGGCGGAACTCAAGGAACTTTCTCGCACAGTCGCGACGGATTAAGGACTACCACGACATGACTTTTCACGACAGGATGGCAACAATCACGACCGCTGGACGAATCGCATCGTCGATCGTCGGCGAAAGGTTCCTCCCGCACGCTCCCATCGAGGACCCCGCGGTGGTGCCACCCTCGGCGGAAGCCATCACGCCCGCGTGGCTCTCCTCGGTGCTGTGCTCGCGGGTCAGCGGTGCCCGAGTGGACGAAGTCAGGCTGTCGCGGGGCGACAACGGCACTAGCGCCCGCCGCGCGATCGACGTGGTCTACAACGACGCAGGCGCGGCGGCGGGGCTTCCGACGCAGTTGTTCTCGAAGTCGACGGCAACCCTCGGCTCCCGCATGCTGCTCGGCGTCACCGGCATCGCCGAGGGAGAATCCGTCTTCTACAACCATGCCCGCCCCGACTTGGATCTCCGCAGTCCGCATGCTTACTACTCGGGCTACGACCCGAAGTCGCATCGCTCGCTTGTGCTCCTGGAGGACTTGACAGTGCGCGGTTGGACATTCCCCGACCCGACGGACAATCCCGTCCGTCTCGACGACGCA
>JAESGJ010000297.1_pt1 | contig 42837 bp, 40 predicted proteins | sample 9266241 | NCBI WGS metagenome assembly JAESGJ01 (sample SAMN14514841, study PRJNA621669) | algae metagenome | isolation source: Brasilonema octagenarum HA4186-MV1 and co-occurring heterotrophs from wet... | place: USA: Manoa Valley, Hawaii | collected 2009-07-20
CGCCGCGGTCTTGACCAACTCGGGCACGATCTGCACGGCGCTGGCACCGGTGCCGATCACGGCGACCCGCTTGCCGGTGAAGTCGTAGTCGTGATCCCAGTTGGCGCTGTGGATCTTGTGGCCCTCGTAGGTGTCGATGCCGCGGATGTCGGGCAGTTTGTGATCGGGCAGCGGGCCCGAGGCCAGCACTACGGTTCGGGCGCGGTAGCGCTTGCGGCTGGTCGTCGTGACGTCCCAGACGCCGTCGGCCTCGTCGAACGACAGCCCGCTGACCTCGACGCCGAACTCGATCCGGCGGCGAAGATCGAAGCGGTCCACCAGATCCTCGATGTGCCTGCGGATCTCGTCGGCCGGGGAGTAGGCCCTCGACCACGTCGGGTTGGCGACGAACGAGAACGAGTACAGAAGCGACGGGATGTCGCACGCCGCACCGGGATACGTGTTGTCGCGCCAGGTGCCGCCGACGCGCTGGTCGCGTTCGACCATGACGAAGTCGTCGACCCCGGCCTGGGTCAGCTTGATGGCCGTGCCGATGCCGGTGAATCCGGTTCCGACGATGAGGGTGTCGTAGACGTGCGTGCGGGTTGCCACGTCAGGCCGCCGGCTCGTGAGTGAGTTCCTTGAACCAGCTGGGGATCGGGCTGAGCAACGGACTCGGGTAGCGGTCGGACAGCCAGACCATCGAGTTGGCCAGGTAGTGGTAGGGATTGTTGGGGTTGACGACCATGCGGGCGTGCAACTTCAGGATCTGGTACGTCGGCACGCGGCGGGTGTACTCGGCACGCTCGCCGAGCTGCTTGAACCGCTTCATCGCGTTGTACAGCCGCTCGGGTTCGAGGCCCATGTCGACGATGTTGTTGCGCATGCGGTTCAGCAGCGGTGCGTACATCAGTGCGCCCACGATCACTCCCGGCGAGGCGACGTTGCCGACGAACTGGATCGCCAGCCGTCGCGCGGTCGCGTTGCCGATCATGTTGAGCACGTCGAAATCGACGGCGATGTGCCGGGATTCGTCGTTGTTGATCTTCTCGAACACCTGGTGGCAGACGGGGTCGTGGACCTCCTCGAGGAGGAACTTGAGCAATGCCCCGTCCAGCGCGACCTCGAGCATCGGGATGACCGTGCCAAGGATCGACAGCGACATGTCGTCGGAGTAGCGGTCCAGCCACTGGATGGCCAGCCGGATGTTGATGTTCGGCTCCGGCATCTCGCCGTCCTCGAGCATGCCCCACCGCTTCATCAGGGCCAGTTCGGCATTGGCGTGGCGCTGTTCCTCGGCGTGGAAGTAGCGGTAGATCTCGGCGAGGGTGGGCGTCGGCGCCTTCTTGGCCAGTGCGGCGAAGCCGCGGGCGCCGACGTTCTCGATCCAGCACAGGTCGGCCATGAACGCCTTGAGCTTCGGCCGGAACTCGTCGCTGATGGTCTCGGCGCCCGGGGCGTCCCAGTCGATGTCGGCCAGCGCCCACTGGCGGTCCTTGATCTTCGCGAGCATGGCGTCCATGTCAATTGCCACTTCGAGCCTCCTATGTCGTGACGCGATTGGTCAGGCCTGCGGCCCTGGTGTATACGGTCGGGGTGAAACGCTTGATGCCCCAGCCGATCCGGGCATCGGGCTGCGGCATGCAGTACAGGCCGCCGCGGTCATTGGTGTCTAGACAGGTCCTGGCGACCCGCTCGGGCGAGAAGCCGGTCCACTTCATCAGCCGGTCGGCGAGCTGCGTGGAACGGGCCGAGATGCGGCCGGACTCAACGATGTTCGTCTTGACGAACGTCGGGCACAGCACCGTCACGTTGATCCCGGTGCCGGAGAGCTCCGCGGCCAGCGTCTCGGACAGTGAGAGCACGCCCGCCTTGCTGACGTTGTACGCGGCCATCCCCGGTGCGGCGCCGAACGCGGCGGCCGACGCGACGTTGATGATCCCGGCGGGCCTGCCTGCCTGCCGCAGGATGGGGGTGAACACCTGGCAGCCGTGGATCGGACCCCACAGGTTGATGCCGAGCACCCAGGTCCAGTCCTCCATCGCGATGTCGCCGATCGGCGCGCCGCCCGCGCCGACGCCCGCGTTGTTGATCACCAGTGTCGGTGGTCCGCCGAGCCAGGACTGCGCCTCCTCGGCCAACTGCGCAACGTCGTCGATCCGGGAGACGTCGCAGCGGACGGACGTGGCCTGTCCGCCCGTGGCCACGATGGCCTCCGCCGTGGACCGCGACGAGCCCTCGTCGACGTCGCTACACACGATCCGACCGCCGCGCTTGGCGAGTTCGGTCGCGAAGGCCGCGCCGATGCCGCTGCCCGCCCCGGTGATGACCGCATCCGCCTGATGACTGCGCCGCGGCGATGATCCGAAGAGGTTCACCCAGCCACCCGCTTGACGCCACTGTCCTGCAACGACTCTCCGACGAAGGCAGCCACCCGACGCATGGCAGGGGCGGCCTCCGGCGTGAGTCGCGGCAGGGCCTGGAACACGTGCACCTGGTCCGGCCAGACTTGAAGTTCCGCCGCGCCACCCGCCGCGGTGATGTCGGCGGCGAGCTTGCGGGCATCCGCGACCAGCATCTCGCCGCCGCCCGCCTGGATCAGCGTCGGCGGCATCCGGCGTCCGCCCGCGACATCCAGGGTGAGCCGGTGGTGGCTGACATCGGTTCCCGCGCAGTACAACTCGACCAATCGCTGGGCGTCCGCCGCGCGGATCGCCGGGTCGCGGCGCAGACCCTCGCGGGTGCGCGCCAGCTCGAACGTCAGATCGATGAGCGGGGAGAAGAGCGCCAGCCCAGCCGGATGCTCGACGTCGGGTTGCAGCAGCAGGTCGACGGCGAGGTGCCCGCCCGCCGAGTCCCCGGCGATGACGATGTTGTCGGCGGCGAAGCCCTTCTCGGTGCGCAGCCAGTCCCAGCCGGCGCGGACGTCGACGGCCGCCGTCGGGAAGCGGTGGCGCGGGGCCAGCCGGTAGTCGACGCAGAACACGGGCAGCCCCGTCAGGCGGGACAGCCACGCGGTCAGTCTGCGGTGCGTGCGCGGCGAGCACAGTGCGAAGCCGCTCCCGTGCAGGAAGTACACGCATCGGTCACCGTCGATGACCCCGTTGCCGCGCACCCACTCGCCGACGACGCGTCCGCCGCCGTGCAGTCGAACGTCCACCTTCTCGACCTCGGTGCCCGCGAGGGAGGGGCCGAAGGTGTCCATGATCCGGGAGACGATGCGGCGCGAGGCCCACAGTCCCCAGGCGCGTTCTGGCGGTAGTACGGCGCTGATCTGCCGCAGGGTCAGCCCGCTCACGGCGGCTGCGCCGCGCGATCGCATCGAACCCCGTGTCGGCATCGTGTCGGTCGTCACACCCGAAGTACAGCAGCAATTGGTGACATTTGTCAATGTCACCATTTGACTATGCGAGATTCAGGTCACATCGCTCTTCGCAGCCACGTTCGGCGGGCCGGGACGTCAGCGCGGCGGATCCCCGCGCCAGCTGAAGCTGTTGACGTATTTGCCCATGTCAAGGGCAAGTTGAAGATTAGCGGCGGACGGTTTGCCCGAGCCGAAGTCCGGCCCGAAGGCGTGGTACGGGCCGACGGCTCCCGCCACCAGGGCCAGGCCGTTCTTCTCCGCGACCATCACCACCACCCGCATGCGCGAGTAGCTCGAGTTGGACCCCTGCGGCCAGCAATCCGCCACCATGCCGTACCCCGGCTGATAGCCGACCATCGCGTTCGGGATCTCGTAGGCGATCTTGGTGTCGGGGAAGGTCGAGTTGACGAGCTGGTTCGCGATCTGTTTCGGGGTGCGTCCATTGGCGGGCTGGCTGAACAGTCGCATGGTGCCGCCGTCGCCCGCCAGGAAGTCGGCAGTGATGCCCTGCGCGGCCTGAGTCACCTTGTATGCCGTCCCCTCGGCGGGGTACGCGACCGAGAACGTCCCGTCGGGTGCGGTGAACCGCGGGTTGATGGTGACGGGTTGGCCCATCGGAGGACGCCCGCAGTCGGGCGGGCAGACGTACCGCGCCGACGGCTTCTCGATGGCGCCCGACCACGCAACCAGACCTGCCGCCACGACGCCGATGGCGGCCACCCACACCACCAGCAGTCGGCGGTGCGAGGTCTTCGGGAGGATCGGAACGGTATAGGTGCCGGCATGCGTCGAATAGCCCTGGGCGAGGGTCGTCACTACCCGTCGCCCCCCGGCTCGGTGCGCACCGGTCGGATGCTCCGGCGGGACTCGCGCGACGACCGCGAGGAGGCGCGCGTCGCCGCGCCGCACGCCGCGCAGAAGGCCATGTCGGGAACGACGTGGCCACACTGCTGACACAGCAGCGGTTCATCGGACAGGATCTCGTCGTGGTCCTCGTGGAGCAGGGCGAGGTGCAGGCCGACCCGCAGCGCGAGCAGAGCCGCCGCCGCGACGGCGAAATGCAGGGCCAGCTGCAGGATCTGGGGGAACCGCGCCACGTCGACCAGACCGAGCAGGGCGTACATCGTCATCACCGCGAGCGCGAACACGATCAGCGCGATGCTGACGTAGCTGCGGTGCTGGTTCTTCTTGTTGGCCGGTCGGGTGAACCACAGTGCGGTGCCGATCAGCCCGCCGACGGCAGCGGCCGTGAGCGGTACCGTGACGCCGCGGATGCCTGCCTCGACGATGAGCCCGCTGATCGGTCTGGACTTGGCGATCATGCCGCCGCTGAACTGCGGAGCCAGCCGGGTCATCTGCGCGGCGGCCGTGAACATCAGCGCGCCCAGTGCGCCAATCGCGAAGCCGTCCAAGGATTCCCGTGGACCCGGGCGGACCAACCGCACCAGCACCGCGGGCACGAGCATGAGCAGCAGACCCGCGATGGGCACGCCGAGACCATCGCGCAGGATCCGCGATCCGGCGATGCCCTCGCCGAGGCCCACGTCGTAGGCCTGGGCGATCATCGCCCCGGTCAGCAGCACCCACCCGACGCCGAGCGCGATGCCCAGACCCGCCGTCGCCACCAGCGTCCCCGTCGGAACGTCGTTGTAGACATCGGATTCCTGCAGATAGATGAGGAACAGTAGGGGCAGTCCGAGCGCGGCAATCGTGATGAGCGCGGCGGGCAGGCGGAACAGGGTGGCCGCGACCAGGCAGGCGAACAGCACGCTCAGGCCCAGCAGGAACGCCTTGCGGGAACTGGGCGACAGATGGGGAAAGAGCGAGCTGACGATGTTCGGCGTCAGCAGGTGTTCACCGGGTGACGCGCTGTAGGCGCTGATCCGAAGCCAGTCCGGGCCCTTGGCCTCGTGGTCCTTGAGCGGAAGGCCGCAGAGGCCGCAGTACTCGCCTGCGGGGACCTCGGTCTTGCACACCCGGCACTCGACCATGCCCGGTGTGCCTTCGCCCGTGTCGGGTTCGGTACTCATTCGGTGACCCTCTGGATGAGGAGGAGGTTGCGGGCGAGGTTGTCCACGTCCGGGGTGCCGAGTCCGCTGACGAGGTCGTAACCCGGTCCGGCGGTGTCGACGGCATTGCCGCCGAGCGTCACGTCGCGGAATGCGGGCAGCGGGGCCCCCTGCGCCATCCGGTACAGCAGGGGGTTGATGTCACCGATCTCGCTGCCGCCGTTGGCCTTCAGGAACTGGGTCATCACCGCGGTCAGACCCGCCCAGATGGGTGCTGACTGAGAGGTGCCGCCCCCGACCACGTTGTCTCCGTTGAGGACGATCTTCACCCCGGTGAACGGGTCGGCGACGGCGGCGATGTCGGGGGTGAGCCGCTTGCCCGTGTTGCGTTCGGCGGGAACCTGTTCCGACGCGACGCTCTGCCATGGCGGCAGGTCGAAAAGTGACGACACCCCGCCACCCGTGCCCTGGGACAGCGGGACGTCGAACCACGCCTGCTCGGCCAGCCACCTGCCCTGGGCGTCGGTGGACAGCGTGGTACCGCCGACGCTCGTCATCTCGGGAAGGGAGGCAATGGAATCCAATCCGACGTCGGACGGTCCGGGGGGAGAGTCCCAGTCGTCGCCACCCTTGCACTCGAGACCGGCGAGATCGCCGCTGGCGTTGAACGCCGTGGTCCCGCTCCTGTGAGCGGCGGCCAGTGCGGAGCGGACCGGGGCCAGATCGGCTGCGGTGAGCAGCTTGTCGCAACCCCACCCGATCGACAGGCTCCAGATGGCGCCGGGGAACTGCCGGTCGGTGTCCTCCATCATCTTGCCGATCTTCTGGAAGGCGCCGTCGCCCTCCACGGTCGGTCTGGCGTTGACGACGACCATCTTGGCGTCGGGCGCAATCGCATGTGCGACTTCGAGATCCATCGTGGTCTCGCCGTACGGCTGGGGAAGTTCGTTGCCGACGACGGTCGGGGTGAACTTGGGCAGCGCGTTGAGGGTCGCGAAGGTGTCGAGGTCGGACTGCGCGAAGCCGTTGAACGCGAAGATCACGATCGTCGTGTCCTTGCCCGTGAAGCCGTTGCGCGCCATGCCCGCTGCGTTGTAGGTGTTCAGCAGCGCGTCGGGAGTCAGTCCCTGGTCGGGCACGTCCATGGGGATGAAGTTGGGCTTCGACTCGTGATGCGGTGTGTAGCTGAGGATTCGGCCCAACTGAGTGACCTCGTTGCGCAACTCGCTCGGGATGGTCGGCTGCTGTGGTGACGCGTAGAACTCCTGGCCCTGCTGTCCTCGGTAGTCGTGCACCTCGACGCCGAACGCGCTGGCCACGTGATCCGGTGGGCCCTCGACCACGGCCCAGGCGTCGCTGGTCCGCCACTGCACCGTGAGGCCGTGCTCGCCCGCCCATCCGATGAGGGCGTCCGGCCGGTTGTGGTCGGTCAGCGTCGCGGTGATCTGAACGTGGTCACCGCGGGCAGGTCCGAGATCGGTGGATGCGGCGAGCAGGGACGCGAACGGGCCACCGATCACGGTGGGCGATTCGGTGGCCGCCGGGATTCGCAGATCGGACGTGCACGCCATGGCGCCCACCATGACGGCGACCAGCAACCACGGCCAGAAACTCGCGTTCCTGGTCCGTGGTGCTGTCATCGTCGGTGACGGCATGGCGTCGCGGGGCGATCCCGTGAGGGTGTTCGAGACCGCGCCCCGTCAGTTGTTGCCGGGGATGGCCGTCGGCGCGGGCGGCGCCTTGATCGAAGGCGTGAAGAGGTTGCCGCCCGTGGGGTTGATCGACTTCTCGGTGGGCGACACCGAGGGCTCCGAGGACGACGACGGAGCGGTGGTGGTCGTCGTGGTGGTGGTGGTGGTCGACGTTTCGGGAGCCTTCTCCGAACTGCCGCCACACGCCGCGGTCAGGCCGACCATCGCGACGATGGCGGTGCCTCCCGCGTAAGCCGCGACGCGGCGAGCCAGACGATGTGACCTCATGATGCTCGTTCCTTACCAATCCCCGAATTGCCAACGGTGTCCTTCGGCGAATCGCCAGGCGATTCCGCACGCCCGGAAAGTTGGACGCGTGCACCAGTCCCATCCCGAAGTGGGTTCCGGTGACCGCACTCTAGCCGACCGGTTGAACGGTCGCACAGGCATTTCACTGGCGGCGTAGAGCTACCTCGTCGCGTCCTTCTGCGTGGCTCGCGTGGGCTCCGGATCCGCTTGACGGTGTCGGTGGGTGAGTGTTTACTCGTCAATCGAACATACTTTCGAATACGACTCCAGGGTCGGATGAGGCGAGAGGGGCTGCTGTGACAGCGGTGGTGCATGTTGCCGAACGCTCGTCTGACCGCGCTGAACAGGTAGAACACCTACGGCGCAAGATGGCCGAAGTGTCCGCGAGAGTGTCGGGCAAGGTGGGTGCGACACATCGTGGAACCCTGCCGTCGCATACGGCAATGCCCTCCTCTGAAAATTTGCTACAACTCCCCGAATCGCTGACCGAACTGCTGCCCGACTCGTTGCCAAGGGGTTCGGTGGCGGTGTTGTCCGGAGCCCGGTCGTTACCGCTGCGACTGGTGGCGGCGGTGACGGCGGCGGGCGGCCACGCGGCGATCGTCGGTCATCCCGACGTGGGTCTGCTCGCCGCCGTCGAGATGGGCGCCGACCTGAGCAGGCTCGCCGTGATCCCCGATGCTGGTGCCGATCCGGTCGAGGTGGCCGCAGTGCTGATGGACGGCCTGGACCTGGTGGTGCTCGGCCTTGCGGGGCGGACGGTTGCGCCCACCAGGGCGCGTGCCGTGACGGCCAGGGCCAGACAGAAGGGCTGCACCCTCCTCGTCACCGACGGCGACTGGCACGGGGCGTCGGCCCGGCTGGAATCGCGGGTCAGCGGTTACGAGGTCACGGGTGCGGGCCCCGGTGCACCCACGCCGGGATGCGGCCGGATCAGCCGGGTGCGGGTGGCGACCAGGGCCTCGGGGCGGTTCCTCGGCCATGCCCGCGCAGTGGGCGGGTGACGTGTCCGGCCGGGTGCTGGCCATCTGGTGCATGGACTGGCCCGCGGTGGCGGCGGCCGCCGCGGCGGGCCTGCCCGCGACCGACCCCGTGGTGGTCACGCTGGCCAACCGCGTGGTCGCGTGCTCGGCGTCGGCGCGCGCGGTCGGGGTGCGAAGGGGATTGCGGCGCAGGGAGGCTCAGGCGCGGTGCCCGCTCGTGCACGTCGCCACCGCCGATCCCGCCCGCGATGCCAGACACTTCGAGGGCGTGACGGCTGCGGTGGACGAGGTCGTCCCCTGTGCGGAGGTGCTGCGCCCGGGTCTGCTGGTGCTGTCGGTGCGTGGGGCCGCCCGCTACTTCGGATCCGAACAGTCCGCCTCCGAGCGGCTCGTCGACGCGGTCGCGGCGGCGGGGGCCGAGTGTCAGGTCGGCATCGCCGACCAGTTGCCCACCGCGGTGTTCGCCGCCCGTGCCGGCTCCATCGTCGAGGTCGGCGGGGACGCGGACTTCCTGGCGGGTCTGTCCATCCGGCAACTCGCCACCGAACCCAGCCTGGCCGCCCCCGGTCGAGATGATCTGGCGGATCTGCTGTGGCGCATGGGAATTCGAAGTATTGGCCAGTTCGCCGCACTGTCGCGTACCGATGTGGCCTCCCGCTTCGGGGCCGACGCGATCGCCGCCCACCGGTTCGCCCGGGGGGAGCCCACCCGAGGACCGTCGGGCCGGGAGCCGGAGCCGGATCTCGACGCCGTCATGGACTGCGATCCGCCGGTGGACCGGGTGGACGCGGCCGCCTTCGCAGGACGATCGCTGGCCGCGGAACTGCACCGCAGTCTGGAGTCGGCGGGCGTCGGTTGCACCCGGTTGGCGATCCATGCGGTCACCGCGAATGGCGAAGAGATGCAACGGGTCTGGCGGTGTGCCGAACCACTGACCGAGGACGCCACCGCCGACCGGGTGCGCTGGCAGCTCGACGGTTGGTTGAACCGGCGCCATCCCGACGATCGGCCCACCGCGCCGATCACCGTCCTGCGGCTGCACCCGGTGGAGGTGGTCTCGGCCGCGGCGCTGCAGCTGCCGCTGTGGGGATCCTCCGGTGACGACGACCGACTGCGCGCCCGGCGGGCGCTGGTCCGGGTGCAGGGACTGCTCGGGCCGGAGTCGGTGCAGGTGCCGGTGCTGAGCGGCGGACGGGGACCCGCCGAGCGCATTACCTTCACGCCGTTGGGGGACGAGCCCGTCCCGCGGGCCGACCCGGACCGGCCCTGGCCCGGACGGCTTCCCGAGCCGTCGCCGACGGTGTTGCTCGACGATCCAGTCGAACTACTCGACGCCGAGGGTAATCCGGTGCGGGTGACGGGCCGGGGAATGTTCTCCGCCGATCCGGTACGGCTGACCGGCGATGGCAGGTCGGGCAGGTTGTCGGGCAGGTTGAGGTGGTGGGCAGGTCCGTGGTCCGTCGACGAAAGGTGGTGGGACGCAGAGCGATCGGGCAAGGCCAATCGGACGGCGCGGGTGCAGGTGCTGATCGAGGGGTCCGATGGTCGAGCGGACGGCGTCGATCGGGCGATGCTGCTGTGTTACCGGCAGCGGCAGTGGTTTCTCGAGGGGGTCTATGAGTAGTTCCACATGATTGGTTGTGGACAACTAAATTGTGGGCTACTGTTTTGGCGTGGCCGCTCTGAGTCTCGATCAGCACCTCTGCTTCGCCCTGTATTCGGCGTCGCGGGCAATGACTGCCGCGTACCGGCCGGTGTTGACCGAGATGAACCTCACCTACCCGCAGTACCTGGTGCTTCTGGTGCTGTGGGAGGAGGCGCACGCGAGGAGCGGTGGAGAAGTGGCGCACGCGAGGAGCCGTGGAGAAGAGGCGCGCGCGAGGAGCGGTGATACCGACGGCCGGGTCACGGTCGGCAGGCTCGGCGAGCGCCTCCAGTTGGATTCCGGAACGCTCTCGCCGCTGCTGAAGCGGTTGGAGGCCAACGGCTTCGTCCGACGTGAGCGATCACGCGACGACGAACGCCAGGTCGACGTCACCCTCACCGCCGCGGGCCGCGCGTTGGAACGTCGGGCTCAATGCATTCCGGAGCAACTCTTCTCGTCGACCCGCATGACCGAAAAGGACGCCGCCGACCTGCGTGATGCAGTCCGGCAACTCACCGATGTGCTCAACGCATCCCTAGGAAAGGAAGTCGCATGAAGACCCTGTACACCGCCGAGGCGCTGGCTACCGGAGAAGGACGCGACGGGCACGGCCGCAGCGCCGACGGCCGGCTCGATCTCGCACTGGCGATCCCGAAGGAGATGGGCGGTAGTGGCGAGGGCACCAACCCCGAGCAACTGTTCGCCATCGGGTACGCCGCCTGCTTCCATTCGGCACTGCGGCTGGTCGGTCGGCAGGAGAAGGCCGACATCTCGGATTCGACGGTGGGATCGCGGGTTTCGATCGGTCAGCTCGACAGCGGCGGCTTCGGGCTGGCGGTCGAACTGGAGATCACGCTGCCCAATCTCGACCACGCCGCGGCCCAGGAACTGGCCGAGAAGGCTCACCAGGTCTGCCCGTACTCCAACGCGACGCGGGGCAACATCGACGTCAAACTCGTGGTGACCGACGACTGACGCTCAGGCGAGCGTCGCGGCGAACGGGCCCACCCGCGCGATGAACCGGTCGAAGAACGCATCGGGGTCGACCTCGATCCCGATGTGCGCGTTGGGGTATCGACCCCAGTGCCCGCGCCAGTCGGCGACCGTCATCCCGCGGGTCAGGGTGCCCGTCAACTCGACGTCGACCGTCGCCTGCTGATAACGCACCAGATCGGGGTCCAGCGCGACCGCGGCAGCCAGTGGATCGTGAAGGTGCGCGAGATACCCCTCGCCCTGGTCGAAGTGGAACTCGAAGTAGAACCGCATCGCGTCCTCGAGGACCCGGATCAGCGGATTGGACGCGGCCGACCTCGAACCGCGGTCGTCGAGCACGCTCATCGGCGAGGTGGGCGACCCGGCCGCCGCGGCCAACCGGCTCAGGATCGCGGGCGTCATCGCGGCGTGTTCGGTCAGGTTGAGCCCCAACACGATCGGCAGGTGCGTCGGCCGGTCGAGGCCCCAGGCCGCGCTCCACACGGTGAACACCTCGGAGCCCGACTCGGGATCGACGCTGATGTTCCATTCGGCGACGGGCGTGGTGTTTCCCCGGTAGTCGAAGGCGCCGCCCATGATGACCAACCGCCGCAGCAGTCTCGGCAGGTTCGGTTCGATCCGCATGGCCAGTGCCAGGTTGGTCAGCGGGCCGGTGACCAGACCGACCAGTTCGCCGGGGTGTGCGCGAGCGGCACGCACCCACGCCTCGGCGGCGTCGTACTCGGTGAGCTGCCCGTCGGAGGCGGGCAGTCGCGCGTAGCCGAGCCCCTCCGGTCCGTGGGTGTCCTCGGCGGTGCGCAGGGTGCCCGCCAACGGGCGCTCGGCACCCTTGGACACGGGAATGTCGGTGACACCGCACAATCCGAGCAGGCCGAGGTTGTTGACGCACACCTGGTCGACGGGCACGTTGCCCGCCGTGGACGCCATGCCGACGATCCGGGCGTCGGCACTGGCCAGGAGATAGGCAATGGCCATCGCATCGTCGACGCCGGTGTCGACGTCGGCGAAGACCGGCACCACTGCCGTGGGGCCATCACGCTTCTCGACAGACCCCGTCACGCCGCTCACGATAAGGCCGGGCACCTACCAGTGCACACCCGGGATCAGGCGCACGGCCCGCTTGAGTGGCCGGGGTGCCCTGATGCTGGCGCCGACCGCACGGGCGGGTCGCTTCGGCCGTCGGGCGGGCCCGTCGTCGATCGACGTCCCGGGTTCGGGCGCGGCGACGCCCCTGGCCGCCGCCGAGTCCGGGTACCCGAGGTAGACCTGGTGCAGGACGCGTCGGGACAGCTTCGGCGTGAAGTACATCCCGACGTCGGCGAGGGTGCCCATCGGAGTGTCGATCCTGGCGGGCTTCTCCACCAGGCCGCGCACCACCATCGCGGCGGCGTGGTCGGCGGTGATCGGGGGCATCGGGTTCAGTCGGCGCGATGGGGCGATCATCGGTGTCTCGACCAGCGGCATGTGGATGCTGGTGAACGTGATGTGGTCCGACAGCGTCTCGGTGCCGACCACTTCGGCGAACGCGTCGAGCGCGGCCTTGCTCGGGATGTAGGCGCTGTACTTCGGGCTGCTGGCCTGCACGCCTGCGCTGGAGACGTTCACGACGTGGCCGAAGCGGCGCTCCCGCCAGTGGGGGAGCAGCGCGAGCACCATCCGCACCGAGCCGAAGTAGTTGACGGCCATGACGCGTTCGTAGTCGTGCAGCCGGTCGGTCGACGCCGACACCGAACGGCGGATCGACCGGCCCGCGTTGTTCACCAGGTAGTCGACGTGGCCGAACCGGCCGAGGATGTCCTTGACGGTGTGGTCCACCGATGCGGAGTCGGTGACGTCGCACGTGAAGGCGTGGGCATCCCCTCCGGTCGCCCGGATCTCCGCGATCAGGTCGTCGAGGGCGGCGCCGTTGCGCGCCAGGGCGAACACCGTTGCGCCGCGTTCGGCTACGGCGATCGCCGAGGCTCGCCCGATGCCGCTCGACGCTCCGGTGATGACGACGTGGCGACCGACCAGCGGGCCCGCGGGATCGTCGCGCCGCGCCCTGTCGGGGTCGAGGTGCTCGGCCCAGTACCGCCACAGCTTCGGTGCGTACGTCGCGAACTCGGGCACGCGGATTCCGGTGCCGCGCAACGCTTCCGTCGTGTTCTCCGCGGTGAAGGTGGGCGCCAGGTCGACGACGTCGATGATCTCCGCGGGGATGCCGAGCTGGGTGACCGCCATGTTCCGCAGTACCTTGGCTCGACCCGTCGCCTTGAGGAACGGCGTGGCCACCGACCCTGGCAGCGATCCCCGCAGTGCGGGCAGGCCTGCCTCCCTCGCCACCCCGCGGTAGATGTGCTTCAGCCCAATCGTCTTCGGCGCCGTCAGGTGGAACGTCTGACCGTCGCGGCCGGGAACGTGGATCAGGGCCTCGAGGGCGTCGACCACGTAGTCCACGGGAACGACGTTGGTACGACCGGTGTCGGGCAACAGCATCGGCGTGACACTCGGCAGGATCGCGAGCTTGGCCAGCAGTCCGAAGAAGTAGTAGGGCCCATCGATCTTGTCCATCTCGCCGGTGCGGGAGTCGCCAACCACGACGGCTGGCCGGTACACGCGGTACCGCAGCCCCCTGGCTCCGCGCACCAGCATCTCGGCCTCGAACTTGGTCTGGTGGTAGGGCGTCGGCAGGTCCTGGGCGACGTCGAAGTCCTCCTCGGTGTATTCACCGGGGAAGGTGCCCGCGACCGCGATGGAGGACACGTGGTGGAGAGTGGCGTCGCTTCGGAGCGAGAGGTCGATGACCGCCCTGGTGCCGTCGACGTTGGCGGCGCGTTGGGCCGCGTCGTCGGCGGTGACGTCGTAGATCGCGCCGCAGTGCACGACGTGGTCGACGGCGCCGACGTCGGCGAGTGTCTCGTCGGCGAGTCCTAGGTCGGGTGCGGCGAGGTCGCCGACCAGCGGTCGAGCGCGTTCGCCCCACTGTTCGGCGAGCTTCTCGAAGCGGGCCAGCGACTCCCGTCGCACCAGGACCCAGACTTCGGGATCTCCGTCGCGGGACAGGATCGCGGACACGAGTCGGCGACCGATAAACCCGGTACCGCCGGTAACGACATAGCGCATGCGAGCCATGGTCCACCCCATGCGCGGCAAACGTCAACCAGGTGTGACCCGATCGGAATCGCCGCATCGACGACGGCTATCGTCCGATTCAGCCAGCCAACGTCTTCAAGGGAGAAGCATGCCGATCAACCCTGACGCCATCGGTGCCACGACTGCGCCGCAGCCCTTCGAATGGACCGAGCGCGACACCATGCTGTACGCGCTGGGCGTCGGCGCGGGCACCAAGGACCTGTCGTTCACGACCGAAAACAGCCACGACATCACCCAGCAGGTGCTGCCCACGTACGCCGTGATCGCCTGCCCGGCATGGGGTGCGGCCGCCGAGGTGGGGTCGTTCAACTGGGCCATGCTGCTGCACGGTTCGCAGCAGATCCGCCTGCACGCGCCGCTGCCGCCGTCGGGCAAGCTCAACGTGAGCTCCGAGGTCGCCGACATCCAGGACAAGGGTGAGGGCAAGAATGCCATCCTGGTGCTCAAGGGCACCGGCACCGACCCGGACACCGGCGAGCTCATCGCCGAGTCGGTGTCGACGGCCGTCATCCGCGGCGAGGGTGGCTTCGGCGGCCAGCCCGGCGAGCGGCCCGTTGCACCCGCCATCCCCGACCGCGAACCGGACGCCAAGGTCGCGCTGCCCACCACCGAGGACCAGCCGCTGATCTACCGGCTGTCCGGTGACCGCAATCCACTGCACAGCGACCCGTGGTTCGCCAAGAACCTCGCGGGCTTCCCGAAGCCGATCCTGCACGGGCTGTGCACCTACGGCGTCGCAGGCCGGGTGCTGGTGGCCGAGCTCGGCGGCAACGATGCCGCCAAGATCAAGGCGGTCGGCGCGCGCTTCACCTCGCCGGTGTTCCCCGGCGAGACGCTGACGACGTCGGTGTGGCGCACCGAGCCGGGCCACGCGGTGTTCCGCACGGAGGCAGCCGAACCCGACGGGTCCAACGCGCGCGTCGTGCTCGACGACGGCACGGTCGAGTACGTCGACTGACCGCTACCAGGTCTGCTCGGCGGCACGCACCAGGATCTCGTTGACCGCGACGCGGCGGTCGCGGGTCACCATGTAGGTCACCGCATCGGCGATGTCGACGGGCTCCAGCTTGACCATGCCCTCGGTCTGCCTGGCGATCTGCGCGCGATCGGCGTCGGGCAGGTTGTCGGTGATCTCGGTCTGTACCGTGCCGGGCTCGACGAGGCCGACGCGCACGCGCTTGCCGAGCACCTCTTGGCGGACGGCCTCTGAGAACGCGCCGACGCCGAACTTGGTCAGCGCGTAGACGGCGGTTCCCGGCCGTGCGACCCGTCCGGCGGTCGAGCTGATGTTGACGATGTCGGCGACGCCGCGCGGCGAGTCGGCGGCGGCGGAGATCAAGTGGGGCAGCGCCGCACGCGTCACGTACAGCACGCCCTGCACGTTGACCGACAGCATGGTGTCCCAGTCCGACGGATCCGCCTGTGCGGCAGGGCCTATCAGCATCAGGCCTGCGTTGTTGACCACGGTGTCGAGCCTGCCGAGGGTGTCGGTGACGGTCTCGACCGCCGCGGTCGCGCTCTGACGGTCGGACACGTCGGCCTCGACGGCGATGGCCTTGCCGCCTGCATACTCGATCCGGCGGGCGAGCTCGTCGAGTCTGTCCTTGCGCCGCGCCGCCAACGCCACCGTCGCGCCCTCGGCGGCGAGGGCCAGAGCAGTCGCCTCACCGATCCCACTGCTCGCTCCGGTCACCAGGGCCACCGTGCCGTTGAGTCTTTGCGTCATGATGGCCATCATGACCGATGCCAAGCCGCCGTTCCCACCGTTCGACCTCGCGAGCGCCACCATCAAGGTGCAGGCGGCCGAAGACGCATGGAACACCAGGGATCCCCATCGGGTGAGCCTGGCGTACACCGAGGATTCGGTGTGGCGCAACCGCGATCGGTTCGTCACCGGGCGGACCGCCATCGTCGAATTCCTCACCGCGAAGTGGGAGCGGGAACTCGACTACGCCCTGCGCAAGAGCCTCTGGAGCTTCGACGGCAACCGCATCGCGGTGCGGTTCCAATACGAGTGCCACGACGCCACGGGCCAGTGGTACCGCAGCTACGGCAACGAACTGTGGGAGTTCGACGAGAATGGGCTCATGCGCCGCAGGGAGGCCAGCATCAACGACGTCGCCATCGACGAGGCCGATCGCCGGTACTTCGGGCCGCGTCCGGAATCCGAACGGGGCCAGGACATTCCGTTGCGTTAGCCGGTGCCGTAGAGCCGTGCGACGTCGGGTGAGTCGAGCCACTTGGAGTAGGTCGGCACCTGCGGCCAGCCCTCCGGCGAGTCCTGCCACTCCTCCTGTCGGCCCCACGGCAGCAGGTCGATCAGCGCGAAGGTGTGGCTGAGTTGCTCGGTGCCCCGGCCGTCGGTGTGCCAGGTGCGGTAGACCCTGTTCCCGTCACGCAGGAACACGTTGACGGCGAAGCCCGTACCGGGTGCCGCGCCAACGTCGGCGCCGAAGCTGCTCTCCGACGAGGAGTACCAGTCCATCCGGTTGCCCACCTTGGCCCTGTAGGCAAGGGCTTCGTCGATCGGACCGTTGGTGACGATGACGAAGCGCGCGTCGTAGGCGTCGAGGAAGTCCAGCCGGGTGAACTGCGACGTGAAGCCGGTGCAGCCGCCGCACTGCCATTCCGCGCCGTCCCACCACATGTGGTTGTAGACGATGAGCTGGCTGCGCCCGTCGAACACCTCGGCCAGCGTCACCGGTCCTTCGGCGCCGATCAACGTGTAGTCACCCATCTCGACCATCGGAAGGCGCCTCCGCTGGGCGGCGATCGCGTCGAGTTCGCGGGTCGCGGCCTTCTCCCTGGCGCGGAGGTCCTCGAGGGCAGCGTGCCAGGTGTCGCCGTCGACCACCGTGGGCAGAGCGGACGTCGTCATTGCGGTCTCCTCGCTGTGGTGTGGTTCCTGGTGTGTTGACCGGATCGACACCCGATATTCATCGCTCCCGCCGGGCAGACGATCTGCCGGCAGTGCGCCGAGTGGGGAGTGTCGGCGGTGACGGCAGGGTGGTCATCGTCTTCGACTAGCGCCGAACCAGTACCCCAGCGCCTCCCGGAGCGCGGGTGCCGCAGTTCCGGTGGGCTCGTTAGCCGTTGCGGCCCAGGCAATGTGCCCGTCCGGACGGATCAGCATGGCGTCCACGGACGCGCTGGTGGACGCAGCCCTGCGAAGGTCGACACGATGCGCCCAATCGCCCGCGACCTCGCGGAGGTCGCCGCGGTCGGCGAAGTCCAGGAATACCGGTCGCGCGGCGCTCAGGTCGACGTCGAGATCGCGGACGAAGGTGCCCGCCAGCCGATGTGGAGCGCAGCCGGGCATCGAATAGCGGACGTCGGCCCCGGCGATGAACGACCCAATGCGGTGCCGTGCCTGCGGATCGAGGAGCAACTCGGCCACGACCGTACGGAGCGCGTCGGCGGCCGGGTCGAGTCCGCGCCGCAGGGCCACCTGCGCCTGGGTGTGCAGCAGCGTTCGGGCGCCTGCGGTGTGACGCTCGACGTGGTAGCTGTCCAGCAGTCCGTTCGGAGCCCAACCCTCGACGTCGGCCGCCAGCTTCCAAGCGAGGTTGACCGCGTCGAGCATGCCCGCGGTGACGGCGACCCCGCCGGACGGGAACTGATGGGCCGCGTCACCGGCCACGAAGATGCGCCCGGCGCGGTACCTGTCGGCCTGGCGGGCGCCGAAGGTGAAGCGCGTCAAGCGGGTTGGCGCACTCAACGGGATGTGCGCACCGAGCACGCGGTGCACGCTGTCCTCGAACTCGGCGAGCGTCATCGGCTCGTCGTCGTCATAGGACGCGCTCTCGTCCTCGCTGGTGTAGAGGCCCAGATCGTCGGGTGTGTAGGAGCTGATCGCGAAGATGCCGCGCTCGGTCTGGGTGTAGCCGGCCCGCACCCGGCCGAGGCCTGCGACCTCGTAGTCGCCGTCGTCCAGGAGCGTCACCGACGCCGGCATGGCGAATGAGCCCAGCCGCTGCACCTCCGGGTAGGAGACGCCAGGGAAGTCGATGCCCGCCATGCCGCGGATCCGGCCGTGCACGCCGTCGCAGCCCACCAGGTAGCGCGCCGTGATGCGGTGTGATCCGTCGGGACCGCGGACGTCGGCGGTCACGACGTCGTCGTCCTGGGTCACCGCCGTCACGTCGTGGCCGCGGCGGATCTCGGCGCCGCGCTCCTCGGCGATGTCCTCGAGCAGACGCTCCATCTGCGGCTGGGGCAGCAGCAGCGCCTGCATCGGATTGTCGGGGAGCTCGGTGAGGTCGACGTGCAGGCTGCCGAACGGGAATCGGGGCGCCGGACGGGGTTGGCCGCTGGCCGTCTCGAAGCGTTCGAGCAGCCGGCGATGGTGCAGCAGGTCCAGGATCTGGCCGCCGAGACCGCCTGCCTTCGTGACCGTGCGGGTCGCGGTCAGCCGCTCCACCACCAGCGTGCGCACCCCCGCCAGGCGCAGCTCGGCGGCCAGGGTAAGGCCGGTCGGGGCCGCGCCGACGATGATCACGTCGGTATTGGTGTCAGGCATTCCTTGCTCCCATTCGTGCTGGTAGAGACATCGGCCCGCGAGTATGGCGCACGACGGGGGCCTTGCCGCAAGCCCCCGGGTGGGCTATATCTTGAAGATGGAAGGGGTTCCATTCGTTGGTGGAGCCCCTTTTTCCGCGCCATGGCAATCGAACGCATGTTCGATTAGTCTGGGCGCGTGGGATGGAGCAACGGACCGCCGAGCTGGGGCGAGATGGAGCGCGTCCTCGCCGGCAAGCCCAGGCGGGCCGGGCAGCGACTTCCCGAGCCGGAGGGCGACGGTGGCGACAGCCCGGCGTGGTCGCGCAAGCGGGGGAACTATGAGCGGCCCGACCGTCTGACCGGGGCCGCTTCATCGGTGCCCTATGCCGAATTGCACGCGCACTCGGCCTACAGCTTCCTCGACGGGGCCAGTACGCCGGAGGAACTCGTCGAGGAGGCGGCCCGGCTGAACCTGCGGGCCATCGCGCTGACCGACCACGACGGCTTGTACGGGGTGGTGCGGTTCGCCGAGGCGGCCAGGGAACTCGACGTGCAGACGGTGTTCGGCGCCGAGCTCTCACTGGGCAACGTCGCCCGCACCGAGGTGCCCGATCCCCCCGGGCCGCACCTGCTGGTCCTGGCGCGCGGGCCGGAGGGCTACCGGCGACTGTCACGTGAGCTCGCCAAGGCACACCTGGCCGGCGGGGAGAAGGGCAAGCCGCGCTACGACTTCGACGCGTTGACGGAGGCGGCGGGCGGGCACTGGCATGTCCTCACCGGGTGCCGCAAGGGCCATGTGCGCCAAGCGCTCTCGGCGGGCGGGCCGTCGGCAGCAGAGGCGGCGCTCGCCGATCTGGTCGACCGGTTCGGCGCCGACCGGGTCAGCGTCGAGCTCACCCATCACGGTCACCCGCACGACGACGAGGCCAACGCCGCGCTGGCCGCCTTGGCGCCCCGCTTCGGCGTGAACGCCGTCGCCACCACCGCCGCGCACTTCGCCGAACCGTCGCGTGGGCAGCTGGCCATGGCGATGGGCGCCATCCGGGCCCGCAACTCGATGGACGAGGCCGCCGGTTGGCTTGCGCCACTGGGTGGTTCGCACTTGCGGTCCGGCGACGAGATGGCGCGGCTGTTCGCCCACCACCCAGAGGCGGTGCCCGCCGCGGCGGAACTCGGCGAGCAGTGCGCCTTCGGGCTGGCGCTCATCGCCCCGAAGCTGCCGCCGTTCAAGGTCCCGCCGGGGCATACCGAGGACAGCTGGCTGCGGCACCTCGTCATGATCGGCGCGCGCAACCGGTACGGGCCGCCGGAGCGCGCCTCGCAGGCCTATGCCCAGATCGAGCACGAGCTGAGGATCATCAGCCAGCTGACCTTCCCCGGCTACTTCCTCGTCGTGCACGACATCACCCGGTTCTGCCGGGAGAACGACATCCTGGCCCAGGGCCGCGGGTCGGCGGCCAACTCCGCGGTCTGCTATGCGCTCGGCGTCACCCACGTCGACCCGATCGCCAACGAGTTGCTGTTCGAGCGCTTCCTGTCACCGGCCCGCGACGGACCGCCCGACATTGACATCGACATCGAATCGGACCTGCGCGAGAAGGCAATTCAGTACGTCTACGAGACCTACGGCCGGGACTACGCCGCCCAGGTGGCCAACGTCATCACCTACCGCGGCCGCAGTGCGGTGCGCGACATGGCCCGCGCGCTCGGCTTCTCCCAGGGGCAGCAGGACGCCTGGAGCAAGCAGATCAGCCGCTGGAACGGGCTGGCCGATTCACACGACGTCGAGGAGATCCCGCCGCAGGTGGTCGACCTGGCGTTGCAGATCAAGGATCTTCCGCGGCACATGGGCATCCACTCCGGCGGCATGGTGATCTGCGACCGTCCCATTGCCGACGTGTGCCCGGTGGAGTGGGCGCGCATGGAGAACCGCAGCGTGTTGCAGTGGGACAAGGATGACTGTGCCGCAATAGGTTTGGTGAAGTTCGACATGCTCGGGCTCGGCATGCTCTCGGCGCTGCACTACTGCATCGACCTGATCGCCGAGCACAAGGGCATCGACGTCGACCTCTCCGCACTGGACCTCTCCGAGCCCGCGGTGTACGAGATGCTGCAGCGCGCCGACTCGGTCGGGGTGTTCCAGGTGGAGTCCCGCGCGCAGATGGCCACGCTTCCTCGGCTGAAGCCGCGGGTGTTCTACGACCTGGTGGTCGAGGTCGCACTGATCCGCCCCGGACCCATCCAGGGCGGTTCGGTGCACCCGTTCATCAAGCGCCGCAACGGCGAGGAAGAGGTCACCTACGACCACCCGTCGATGGAGCAGGCGCTGCGGAAGACGTTGGGCGTGCCGCTGTTTCAGGAACAGCTGATGCAGCTGGCCGTTGACTGCGCGGGGTTCTCGGCCGCCGAGGCCGATCAGTTGCGGCGGGCGATGGGCTCCAAGCGGTCCACCGAGAAGATGAAGCGGCTGCGTGGCCGGTTCTACGACGGCATGCGGGAGCGGCACGGCATCACGGGCGAGGTCGCCGACCGGATCTACGACAAACTGGAGGCATTCGCCAACTTCGGCTTCCCGGAGAGTCATTCGCTGAGCTTCGCCTCGCTGGTGTTCTACTCGTCGTGGTTCAAGCTGCACCACCCCGCGGTGTTCTGCGCGGCGCTGCTGCGGGCGCAGCCGATGGGCTTCTACTCACCTCAGTCGCTGGTCGCCGACGCCCGCCGGCACGGGGTGGTGGTGCACGGCCCCGATGCCAACGCCAGCTTGGCGCACGCGACGCTGGAGAACCACGGCCTCGAGGTGCGGCTCGGCCTCGGCGCGGTCCGTCACATCGGCGACGAGTTAGCCGGACGAATCGTCGACGAGCGAAAGGCCAACGGCGCGTTCACGTCTCTCGTCGATCTGGCGGGCCGGGTGCAGCTGTCCGTGCCACAGACCGAGGCACTGGCCACCGCGGGTGCGCTCAATTGCTTCGGGATCGAGCGGCGGGAGGCGCTGTGGGCGGCGGGCGCCGCGGCCTCGGAGCGGCCGGACCGGCTTCCGGGTGTGGGGTCCTCGTCGCACGTCCCGTCGCTGCCCGGCATGACCGAACTCGAGTTGGCCGCCGCGGACGTGTGGGCCACCGGCGTCTCACCGGACAGCCACCCCGTCCAGTTCATGCGGGAGAACCTCGACACCATGGGCGTCATCCCCGCCAACCGCCTGCTGTCGGTGCCCGACGGCACCAGGGTCCTCGTCGCAGGCGCGGTGACGCATCGGCAACGGCCCGCCACGGCGCAGGGCGTGACGTTCATGAACCTCGAGGACGAGACCGGCATGGTCAACGTGATGTGCTCGAGGGGAGTGTGGGCACGGCACCGCAAGCTGGCGCAGACGGCCTCGGCTCTGGTGATCCGCGGCATCGTGCAGAACGCGACGGGAGCCGTCACCGTGGCTGCGGACCGGATGACCCCCGTCGACCTGCGGGTGAAGTCGACGTCGCGCGACTTCCAGTAGTCGAACCCGAGGCGTTCCCCCGATCGGTGGACCCACGATTCCCCCCACCCATCCGCCGGTCACCCGACAGACGACGACCCCGCGCTGCGACATAGTTGTCCCATCGCCGGAACACACCGGCCGGACAACTCAAAACCACACTCACAGAACAGGATTGACCATGAACACGATCACCCGCACCCTGGCCGCCACCGCCATCATCGGCGCCGCCGCCCTCGGACTGGCAGGCACCGCCAACGCCGTCACCACCAACACCACCCCCAACGGCCCCGGCAACTCCTTCAGCCCCGGCACCTACGCCTCCCCGGCCCCCACCGTCGGACCCGGCTGGTACGGCAACCACGGCCCGGCCTACATCGCCCACCTCACCGGCAAGTAAGCCCCACGAACCCACCAGGCCCTCCCCAACCAATCCCCGGGGGAGGGCCTGGTGTTCGTCGCTAACCCGTCGGCGTGGTCCAGACCTTGTCGATGGAGATGCGCAGGCGCGTGCTGTAGTCGGCCATCGAGTCCGTCAGCCCGAACTGGTCGGCGGCGGACCCGTACTTCGCCCAGTACGGCGCGTCCTCGCGGCAGTCCACGCCCTCGGCGTCCACCGTCGCCTCGCCGCCGATGACGACGATCCCGCCGCCACTGCCGTCGGAGTCGAGGTTCAGGCTCACCTGCGGGTGGCGCGTGACGTGGGCGACCTTCGCCGCGCCGGGCCTCGTGTAGACGAGCAGCGCGGCGCCGTCGAAGTGGAACCAGATCAGCCGCGGCACGGGCTGCCCCGACTTGGCGACCGTCGTCAGCCAGCCGTAGTGGTCCGCGTTCAGGCGGTCGGTTACTTCCGGCGTCAGCTCAGTGCTCATGACGCCGAATGTAGTCTCGAAAAACATGACTTCCGAGACTCTCGACCTGACCCTCGACGAACTCCTCACCACCACGCGTTCGGTCCGCAAACGCCTCGACTTCGAGAAGCCGGTGCCCCGCGAGGTGATCATGGAATGTCTCGAGTTGGCCCTTCAGGCGCCGACGGGATCCAATGCGCAGGGCTGGCAGTTCGTCTTCATCGACGACCCGGAGAAGAAGAAGGCGCTCGCCGACATCTACCGGACCGCCGCGACGCCGTACCTGGACGCCGAGAAGCCCACCTACGGCGACAGCCGCGACGAGCGCACGCCGCTGGTCGTCGACTCCGCGAAGTACCTCAACGAGCACCTGCACGAGGTCCCCGTCATGTTGATCCCGTGTCTGGAGGGCCGTCCCGACGGTGCACCCGCCGGGATGAGCGCCGGCTTCTGGGGCTCGCTGCTCCCTGCGGCCTGGAGCTTCATGCTGGCGTTGCGCTCGCGTGGCCTCGGCTCCGCGTGGACCACGCTGCACCTGATCGGTGACGGGGAGAAGCAGGCCGCGGAAGTCCTCGGCATCCCGTTCGACAAGTACAGCCAGGGTGGATTGTTCCCGATCGCCTACACCAAGGGCACCGACTTCAAGCCTGCCAAGCGGCTGCCCGCCGAGCAGCTGAGCCACTGGAACAGCTGGTAGAGCCCTACCCGCGAGCGTGCGCGCAGTGCCAGTTCTGCTCGGTGTGTCGCGTACGGACACGCACGCTCGCGGGAGATGGGCAACGGCTCACACCGCGCCGGTGAACCCCTGCTGGCGCCACGCCTCGTAGACCACCACGGCCGCGGCGTTCGACAGGTTCAGCGAGCGACGGCCCGCGAGCATCGGGATCCGCACCCGTGCCGTGACGTGCGGGTCCGCCAGGGTCTCGGCGTCGAGGCCGGTCGGCTCGGGCCCGAACAGCAGGACGTCGCCGGGGGTGAACGCGACGTCGGCGAACGACGACGTCGCATGGGCGGTGAACGCGAAGACCCGTGCGGGCATCACCGCCTGCCAGGCCGCCGTCAGATCCGCGTGCACGGTCACCGACGCCAGGTCGTGATAGTCCAGCCCGGCCCGCCGGAGCTTCGGTTCGGACAGGTCGAATCCGAGCGGTTCGACGAGGTGCAATTCGCACCCCGTCGCCGCGACCATCCTGATCGCATTGCCGGTGTTCGGCGCGATGCGAGGCGAGTTGAACATGACCCGAAACATTCGACGATGATCTCAGTAGTGCAACGACATTTGCTCGCATAGCACACGGACACGCAACGGCACGGTCACGAACTCTGTCTGTTCAGTAAGAATTGTGGAAACGCTCGGACATGGCTGTCATACTCGACAAATTGCCGGGCCGACTGGATCTTCCGGTGCCTGCCGATATGTGGGCGTACTTCAGCAGGAAGCCTTATGAATCACGCGCGATCAGTGAAATGCCAACGAGCGTCCGGTAGTACGGCCGGGGCGCGATGACGGCATTCGCTGAACAGTCGCAAGCCGTTGCGCCGCCTGAATTCCCGGACAATGCGCAGCGGCAGGCGAAACGGCCGTCGCGGTGGGCGATGAGCAATTGGCCGGTTCGCTGGAAGGTTTTCGCGATCGTCCTGGTGCCATTGCTGTTGGCGGGCGCCTTCGGCGGCTTGCGGGTCTACTCGGGCTGGACGCAGGCGGGCGATCTCCGTCTGGCGGCCGACCGCGCCGCGATGGTGCCCTCCATCGAGCAGTACATGGCCGCGCTCGAGAGCGCGCTCCTGGCGAATTCCACCGGCGGTGACGCCCAGGCCGCACTGAACGGCTTCGACACCAAGAAGCAGAACCTGCAGCGGCACCTCGCCGACACCGACGTCGTGCCCGACGTGCGGACGGGTGTCACCCGCCTGCTCGACGGCGGCCAGGCCCTCCTCGACCAGGTCACCGCCAACGGCATCGACCTGCGTGGGCGCATCACCGCCTACGCGCCGATCCTGTTGACCGCCGAGGATGCCGTCAACGGGTCGGTCCGCGTCGACGACGAGAAGATCCGCGCCGAGACGCAGGGGTTGAGCCGTGCGATCGGCGCCCGCGGGCAGATGATGATGCAGCAGCTGCTCGTCAATCTCGGGGGAGACCTGCCGGAGCCCGAGCTACGCACGTCGATGATCACGCTGGCGGGCACGGAGCCGTCGACGCTGTTCGGCATGGCGCAGGTCCTCGGCGTCGGCTCGCCGGACGCCCAGAAGCTGCAAGAAGAGATGGTCAAGCGGATGGCCATGTTGTCGGATCCGGCCGTGCCGCTGGTCGACAATCAGGACCTGAGCCAGTCGCTGCAGTCCACCAACGAGATCGCCGCCAAGATCATCAACTCCACCACCACGGCGGTCACGTCGGCCGTCGAGGATCAGGCCAGCGCCAAGCGGCAGGAGGCGATCCGCGACTCGGCGATCGTCGGCGCCGCCATCCTGCTGGCCATCGTCATCGTGTTGGTCGTGGCCCGCTCGCTGGTGCGGCCGCTGCGCATGCTGCGTGACGGCGCGTTGAAGGTTGCCCACGAGGATCTGGCCCGCGAGCTCGAGCGGGTGCGCACCGGCGGCGCGCCGGGACCGGTCCGGCTGCTGCCCGTCACCACCACCGAGGAGGTCGGACAGGTCGCGCACGCCGTCGACGAGCTGCACGAGCAGGCGGTGTTCCTCGCCGGTGAGCAGGCACGCCTGCAGCTGCAGATCGGCGACATGTTCGAGACGCTGTCCCGGCGCAGCCGGTCGCTGGTCGACCAGCAGCTGGGCCTGATCGACCGCCTCGAACGCAACGAGGAGGACCCCGAGCGGCTGGAGAACCTCTTCAAGCTGGACCACCTGGCCGCCCGGATGCGCCGCAACGGCGCCAACCTGCTGGTGCTCGCGGGCAACCGCGTGCCGCGGGAACGGGCCGAGCCCGTCCCGGTCGGCGCGTTGATCAACGCCGCCGCATCCGAGGTCGAGGACTACACCCGGGTCGTCACGGCGACCGTGCCCGAGAGCGAGGTCGTCGGTGTCGTCGCGGGTGACCTGGTCCACCTACTCGCCGAGCTGCTCGACAACGCGCTGAGGTACTCGCCGCCGACGGCTGAGGTGCACGTATCGGCGGTGCACACGGGCAACGGCGGCCTCGTCATCGAGGTCAGCGACAGCGGCCTCGGGATGACCGATGCCGACCTGCGGGTCTCCAACACGCGCCTGCAGTCGGGCGGCGAGGTCAACCCGTACACCGCCAAGCACATGGGCCTCTTCGTGGTCGGCAGGCTGGCCGCCCAGCACGGGCTCGTCGTCCGACTGCGCAGCACCGTTGCGGCCGAACCGAATTCGGGCACCACGGCAGGCGTGTTCATCCCGGCCCAACTCCTGCTGCACGGCCCCGGCGGTCCCGAGCTCGCCGCTCCCGACTACGCCCCGCCGGTGAGCTACGCCGAACCGTACGTGCCGGCACCGCCGACGCTGTCGTTGGTGGAGGACCGCGACGAGGACCTGGACGACTACGCCGCCGACGTGGCGCTCGCACCGGAATACCGCAACGGCCGCGCCGACATCCCCGTATCGCTTCTGCCGCAACGCAATCCAGGTGCCAGTGGAATCTCGGACATTCCGTCGGCTCCGATCGAACCCGCCGAATCCGCCACCGAGACCGACGATCCGTGGGCCGAGCAGGACTGGCCGGAGGAGCACTGGCCCGCCGACCCCGCGCCGCCACCCGCTCCAGTCGAGCCACCGCGGTGGCACCTGCCGACCGAGTCCGCCGAACGTCCCGTCCCGACGGACACCTCGTCGTTCTTCGCGGCCAAGGCCCAGGCGACGCCGCCACCACCACCGCCGCCGACCAACGGGGTGCCCCAGCCCGAGACGCCCGAACCGGCACCCGAACCAGACCCCGAAGCTCCTGCCGCGGCCGGCAATTCGATCTTCGACACGATGATGTCGGAGTGGCTCATCGACGACCCCTTCAAGCTCGCCGAGAGCACGGACCTCGACTGGCAGACGGTGTGGGATCACGGCTGGTCGGCAGCGGCCGCGGCCGAGGACGCGCCGGTCGCCGAGCACACGGAGGAGGGCCTGCCGATGCGCCAGCCCGGCGTGCGACTGGTGCCCGGCGCGGCGGTCAACGGGGAGAACGGCCACAACGGACACAACGGCGGCGCCCACCGCGGGGCCGAGGCCGCCGAGACCGACGACGATGCCGCGTTCGACACCGGACCCATCGCCGTCCCCCGGGACCCCGAAGCGGTCCGCAGCAGCATCGGCAGGCATTTCGGCGGCGTGCACGCGGGCCGGTCGCACGCCCGCGACTCGAGATCGACAGACGAGGATTGACCACAGAATGACCCGTCCCACCCAGCGTGACTCCCTCGACTGGCTGGTGTCCAAGTTCGCCCACGAGGTGTCGGGCGTCTCGCACGCGATCCTGGTGTCCGCCGACGGCCTCCTGATGGCCTCCAGCGAGCACATGCCGGTGGAGCGGGCGGATCAGCTCGCCGCGGTGGCCTCGGGACTGGCCAGCCTGTCGACGGGCGCCGCGCAGCTCTTCGATGGTGGCTACGTCCTGCAGTCGGTCGTCGAGATGGAGAACGGCTATCTGCTGTTGATGCGGGTCGGCGACGGCTCGAATCTCGCCACGCTGGCCACCAGGTCGTGCGACATCGGTCAGATCGGCTACGAGATGGCGATCCTGGTCGAGCGCGTCGGCACCGTCATCCAGTCCGGCCGTCGCACCGCCCAGCACTCGTGAGCGACGATGGACCTGCCGCCGGACGACGCCTGGGAGCCCCGCCAGCCGCTGCCTGAGCCCAGCCTCGTCCGGCCGTACACGCTGACGTCGGGTCGCACCGAATCCGTCGTGAATCTTCCCCTGGAGGCGCCCATCCGGGCATTGCGGTTCGCTCCCGCGCCCAGGTGGCCCGCCAGTGACGTGCGTGCCAAGATTCTCGTGCTCGGCGCGGACAGTCCGTCCGTGGCGGAGATCGCCGCCCGCCTCGCGTTGCCGCTCGGTGTCGCGCGTGTGCTGATCGGCGATCTCGTGACACAGGGTTATCTTCGAGTGGACGCCACTCTGGGTGGGTCGTCGAGCACCGCCGAGAGGCGCGATCTCATAGGAAGGACGTTGCGTGGCCTACGGGCACTCTGAGAGGCGGGCCACCGCCTCGACCAAGATCGTCATCTCCGGCGGCTTCGGTGCCGGCAAGACGACCTTCGTGGGTGCCGTCTCGGAGATCATGCCGCTCCGCACCGAGGCCATCGTGACCAACGCGTCGCGCGGGGTCGACGGTCTCGACGCCACCCCCAGCAAGAACACCACCACGGTGGCGATGGACTTCGGCCGCATCACGCTGGCCGACGACCTGGTGCTCTACCTGTTCGGCACGCCCGGTCAGCGCAGGTTCTGGTTCATGTGGGACGACCTGTGCCGCGGCGCGATCGGCGCGATCATCCTCGTCGACGTCCGCAGGCTGCAGGACAGCTTCGCGGCGGTCGACTTCTTCGAGGCGCGCCAGCTCCCGTTCCTCATCGCGGTCAACGAGTTCGACGGCGGACCCAAGTATCCGGCCGACGCCGTGCGCAAGGCCCTCGCGTTGCGCGACCACGTCCCCGTCGTCAACGTCGATGCGCGCGACCGACACTCGGCGCGGGCGTCGCTCATCGCCATCACTGAGTACGCGCTGATGAACCTCAGCTCACTGCCCGGGTGACGGGATTCGAGCAGGAGTGGGCCGACCGTGAGGTCACCGGTCACGACTTCCGCGACGACGACCTGAGCCGTCTGCTCACCGAACGGGTGGTGTTCACCGACTGCGACTTCAGCGGTGTCGACCTGTCGGAGTCCGAGCATCGCGGCTCGGCGTTCCGCAACTGCACGTTTCGTCGTACGTCCTTGATGCACAGCGTGTTTCGGCACTGCACCCTGCTCGGGTCGGTGTTCACCGAGTGCCGGTTGCGGCCCATCACGATGGTCGAGGTGGACCTGACGCTCGTCGTGCTCGGCGGCTGCGATCTGCGCACCATCGACCTCACCGACTGCCGCCTGCGCGAGGCCGGGCTGGTCGGCACTGACCTGCGCAAGGCGGTACTGCGGGGCGCCGATCTGCGCGGCGCGCGCACGCAGAACGCCCGCCTCGACGACGCCGACCTACGGGGTGCGCTCGTCGACCCCACGTTCTGGACGACGGCGTCGGTCCGGGGCGCCAAGATCGACGTGAACCAGGCGTTCGCCTACGCCGTCGCCCATGGGCTGGACGTGCACGGGGCGTGAGCCTCGCTGGGGGCCCCTAGCCGCCGCCCTTGAGCCGGATCTTCCAGCGCACCAGGCTCAGGTAGCCGAGGCAGATCGCGCCCTGGAAGGCCATGTTCGTCCACCACGTGGCCGCGGTGTGCTTCCAGTGCGAATCCTGCGGCGTCAACGGGCCAGGCACCAATCGGATCAGATCAATCGTCGACGCCGTCGAGGCGAAGCCCCAGCGCGCCGGGGTCACCCACGACATCTGGTCGAGCACGATGCGGCCGGTCACCGGGATCATGCCGCCCTGGAACACCAGCTGGCTCATGATCGCGATCACCAGCAGCGGCATGATCTGCTCGTTCGACTTGGCCAGCGCCGACAGCGCGAGACCGACCATCGCGGCGCCGACACAGCACGCGGCCACGTCGACGTACAGCTCGATCGACCGGTTGGGGATCACCGCACCGCTGGTGACGGCGCCTGCGCCCCAACCCTTTCCGATGATGTTGATGAAGACGACGATGCCGGACTGCAGCAGGGCGAACAGTGCGAAGACGAAGACCTTGGCGAACATGTACGCGGTCGTCGACAGTCCGACGGCCTGCTCGCGCAGGAAGATCGCCCGCTCGCCGATGAGCGCCCGGATGGTCAGCGCGGTGCCCATGAAGATGGCGCCCACGTTGAGCAGCACCAGTATCTGGCCGGGTTCGTTCGGCGCCTCACCACCCTGGATCGCCGGCACGGGCACGCCGAAGCCCACGTTGCCCGGGACCGACAGCGACAGCGCGCCCATGATGAACGGCAGGAACGCCAGGAAGATGAAGTAGCCGCGATCGGAGACGATCAGCCGCATCTGGCGACGGGCGATCGTGGAGAACTGTTTTCGCACGCTGGTGCGCGTCGGGGAGCCGAGGTCGGCGGGCTGTTGCGTGGCGGGCGGTGGCGGCGGTGGCCCGTGCCGCTCGAGGTAGTTGCGCTTCGCGGTCTCGGGGTCGTTGGCCACGGTGCTGAAGATGTCGGCCCAGTTGGTGGTCCCGAGCTCGGGGCCGATCTGGCTCGGCGGCCCACAGAACGCGGTCTTGCCGCCGGGCGCCAGTAGCAGCACCTGGTCGCAGACGTCGAGATAGGTCAGGGAGTGCGTCACGACGAGCACGACGCGGCCCGCGTCGGCGAGCTGGCGCAGCATCGTCATGACCTGGCGGTCCAGCGCCGGGTCGAGACCCGAGGTCGGCTCGTCGAGGATCAGCAGCGACGGGCCGGTCAGCAGCTCGAGCGCCACCGACGCGCGCTTGCGCTGACCGCCGGAGAGCTTGTCGACGCGCGTGTCGAGGTGCTTGGTCATCTCGAGTTCTTCGAGCACCTCGTTGACGACCTGCTCGCGGTCGGCCTTGTTGGTGTCGGGTGGCAGCCGGAGTTCGGCGGCGTACATCAACGCCTGGCGGACGGTCAGCTCGCCGTGCACCACGTCGTCCTGCGGCACCATGCCGATTCGGGAGCGGAGCGAGGCGTACTCGGCGTGCACGTCGTGACCCTCGAAAGCGACCCGTCCCGTCGTGGGATGGGTGTACCCCGCGACGAGTCGCGCGAAGGTGGACTTGCCCGCGCCGGACGGCCCGATGATGGCGGTCAGGGTGCCGGGCCTGGCGCTCAGCGAGATGTTGTCGAGGAGCGTCTTGTTGCCCTCGATGGTCCACGTCACGCCGAAGACGTCGAGCCCGCCGGTGCGGGTCGCGACGTCGGTCTCGTTACGACGGGCCAGCGTGCCGCCCGCGAAGACCAGGTCGATGTTGCCGATCGTCACCACGTCGCCGTCGCGCAGCACCGCGGAGTCGACGCGCTGGCCATTGACGAACGTGCCGTTAATGCTTCGGTTGTCGACGATCTGCGTGCCGCCGGGCCCGGGCACCAGGGTGGCGTGGTGGCGCGAGGCCAGTACGTCGGGGATGACGATGTCGTTGTCGGTGGCGCGACCGATCTTGATGCCGCCCGCGGGGACGTCCGGTCCCTTGCCCGGCCGCAGGATCTTGAGCATGCTGGTCGCGAGGTTGCCGTCGCTGGACCGTGGCGCCGCGGTCGGGCCCATCATCGTGGCGCTGGGGTCGATGTTCGCGCTCGACAGTGGCTGCGACGTGGCGGGTACCTGCGTGCTCGGCTGCGGCGCGTAGCCCTGCGGCCCGCTCTGATGGGCAGGACTGGGACCCGACGGGTACATCGGCTGAGGCCGGGACGTCGGCGGCGGTGGGGGCGGTTGGTAGGTCGGCCGCGGCGGCGGGGGAGGTTGCGTGCGCGGGTAGCCGGTCGACGGCGTCTGGCTGGGCCACGACGCACTCTGCCGCTGCGCGATCGGCACCTGCGACGTCGGAGGTGACCCCGCCGAACCCTGGTGCCTGCCGACCTCGAAGGTCAAGCGGGGACCATCGGGGTTGCCGATGTTGACGCCCATCCCGTCGGCGATGTCGACCATGGGCACGCGCTGCCCGTTGACGTAGAGGCCGTTGAGACTGCCGTTGTCGATGGCGGTCCAGCGGCCGTGGTCGAAGCGCAGCAGAAGGTGCGCGCGCGAGATCAGGGGGTGGGCCACGCGGACGTCGGCCCGCAGATCGCGCCCGACGACGACGTCGTTGCCGGGCGAGAAGGTGCGGGGAGACCCGTCGTAGCGGACGGTCAGCGCAGGAGCGGCAGGTCGCGTCATCGGGACCAACTCTATCGGTACGGGCGCCGAGCGCGAGGTGGGTCCCGGCCACCCGTCCGCGATGGGGGAAAGCCCCAGCGTGCCGTGTCGGTGATCTGCCGACGTGCGGTGACGCGGCCGTCGTACGTCGCTACCAGATTGCACGGCAAATCATTCCGCCATTGGCGGACGGCGTGGTCGAGGATTGCGCGGGACCTTTGCTGAAACAGGTCTCGGACAGTTAACGATTTGTCCCGTCGTCGTTGATTTCCTAGGTCGTCGCCGTGATTCGTGGTGTTCTTGATACATGGCGCGGTCGGCGAGGTCTGCTCAGCGGATGGGGAATCTGCTGCGCGGTTCCGTTGCCGCGGTCACCCTCGCGGTAGTGATCGGATCTGCCATGGCTACGGGTATTGATTTGCCCATTGCAAGCGCCAAGCCGCCGAGTCTGCCTACCGACAACCAGGGCTACGTGAACTCACCCGCCCGCTGCGGCCCGAACCAGAGCGCCGTCGTGGTGGGACGCACGGCCCTGTCGCTGGTCGCCATCTGCGGTGACGGCCGTGGGAACTACGAGTACCGCGGGATCCGTCTCAGTGACGGAGCGGTCCAGACCCTGCCCGCCACGTCGATGGCGAACGGCTGCTTCGGCGCCCGCAGCGACGTGGTCACGTACACCGTTTCGGAGCGCAAGCTGCTCCTGACGGCGGGTCTGCGGGTGCTGCGCGACGAGACGATGGTCGAATTCAAGGACTACCGCGTGCCCGTCGAGGCGCCCATCACCCAGGAAGCGGCCCACCAGCAGTTCCGCTGAGTGCCACGACGCGCGAGTTCGCCGTCGCTGCAACGTTCCCGTCCGATGCGACGATGTGTTGGTGGAACGCGCCAACTGGAGGGACGGGTCGTGAACGGTCGGTGGTCGCACGTGCGGGCGGGTCTCGCCGCAGCAGGTCTGGGAGCGGTCGTGGTCGCGGGTGTGGTGACGAGCGCCCTTCCGACGGCTGCCGCGGCGCCGCCTGCGACGGACGGCCAGGGCTTCGTCGACTCGACGGCACGGTGCGAGCCGCCGAGCAAGGCCGTGGCCTACGGCTACACGGCGAACTCCCGCGTCGCGGTCTGCAAGGACGACGGCTCCGGGCAGTACCAGTACCGCGGGGTGCGGGTCAGTGACGGCGCCCGGCTGATCCTCGACGCCACGTCGACGAGCGGCGGCTACGTCGCCGAGAACGACGGCATCACCTACACCGTCACCTCGAGTGCGCTGACCATCACGTCGGGCGGCAAGCAGATCCGCAGTGAGCCGATGATCGACTTCCACGGCTCGTCGGGCACCTCGGGCACGGCGACGTCGGGCAGGCCCTCGACCTCGTCGACCTCGACGACGGTCCAGCCGAGCGCGGTGCCCGATACCCCCACGCCGACGACGCCCCTGCCTCCGCCGCTGCCCGCCGAGGTCGGCCACGCCTGAGCGGGGAGGCTAACCGGGGGATCCCGTCACCACGCAGTGAGTGTGGCTGTAGATGGTGGCCATGCACTTGTTGCAGTGCGTGCACAGCGAGCGCACGGCGTGCCCGGGCGCTTCGTTCTTGATGCGGTTCACCAGGTCGGGTTCGGCCAGCACCGCGCGGCCCATCGCGACGAAGTCGAACCCCTCGGCCATCGCAAGGTCCATCGTCTCGCGATTCGTGATGCCGCCCAACAGGATCAGCGGCATCGTCAACTCGGCCCGGAACTGCTTGGCCTGGTCCATCAGGTAGGCCTCGCGGTAGGGGTACTCACGCAGGAACTTATTGCCGGTCATCCGGATGCCCCAGCGCAGCGGCGGCTTGAACGCGCCCGCGAACTCCTTGACGGGCGCATCACCCCGAAACAGGTACAGCGGGTTGAGCAGCGAGCTGCCCGCGGTGAGTTCGAGGGCGTCGAGGCCGCCGTCCTCCTCCAGCCACTTGGCGGTCTGCAGGGACTCCTCGACCGAGATGCCGCCGCGGACGCCGTCGGACATGTTGAGCTTCGCGGTCACTGCGATGCGATCGCCGACCGCCACGCGCACGGCGCGCACGAGTGCCCTGGCCACCTTGGCGCGGTTCTCCAGTGAGCCGCCGAACTCATCGGTGCGGCGGTTGATCAGCGGGCTGAGGAATGAACTGGCCAGGTAGTTGTGGCCGAGGTGAACCTCGACGGCGTCGAAGCCGGACTCGATGGCCAGCCGTGCGGCGTTGGCGTGTGCCGCGGTGATGTCGTCGATGTCGTCGGCGGTGGCCTTCCTGGCGAACCGCATCGACAGCGGATTGAAGAACCGCACCGGCGCATAGGCCCTCGCCTTGTTCGTCTTGGCATTGGCGACGGGGCCGGCATGGCCGATCTGCGCACTGATCGCGGCGCCCTCGGCGTGGATGGCGTCGGTGAGGCGGCGCAGCCCCGGCACGGCTTCCGGTCGCATCCACAGCTGCCAGCCGTCGGTCCGGCCGCCGGGGGTCACCGCGCAGTAGGCGACCGTGGTCATGCCGATGCCGCCCGCGGCGGGAAGTCGGTGGTAGCGGATCAGGTCGTCGGTCACCAGCGCATCCGGGGTCGACGCCTCGAACGTCGCCGCCTTGATGATGCGATTGCGCAGCGTCACCGGGCCGAGCTTGGCCTCGCCAAACACATCGGTGAACACATTGGGCTGAGTGTTCATTGGCGCAGCTGACCACGGCGGGCGGCGAGGTGTCAACGATGGGTCCGCGAGGGCTGATGCCAGAATGGCAGACGGGGCGAGCGAAGTGACGGGAGAGAATCTGCGTGGGTGCGATGACGTTGGACGGCAAGGCCACGCGCGACGAGATCTTCGTCGACCTCAAACAGCGGGTGGAGGCGTTGACGGCAGCGGGCCGCACGCCCGGGCTGGGCACGGTACTCGTCGGTGACGATCCCGGGTCGCAGGCCTACGTCCGCGGCAAGCACGCCGACTGCGCGAAGGTCGGCATCAACTCGATCCGCCGCGATCTGCCCGCCGACATCAGCGAGGCCGCGCTCAACGAGACCATCGACGAGCTGAACGCCAACCCGGAGTGCACGGGCTACATCGTCCAGCTGCCGCTTCCGAAGCACCTCGACGAGAACGCGGCGCTGGAGCGCATCGACCCCGCGAAGGACGCCGACGGTCTGCACCCCATGAATCTCGGGCGGCTGGTGCTCAACGAGGCGGCGCCACTGCCGTGCACGCCCCGCGGGATCGTGCACCTGCTGCGCCGGTTCGAGGTGCCCATCGCGGGAGCGCACGTCGTGGTCATCGGCCGCGGGGTGACGGTCGGACGGCCGATGGGCCTGCTGCTGACCCGCCGCTCGGAGAACGCCACGGTGACGTTGTGCCACACCGGAACTCGCGATCTGTCCGCGCTGACCCGCCAGGCCGACATCATCGTCGCCGCGGTCGGGGTACCCCACATGGTGACGCCCGACATGGTCAAGCCGGGTGCCGCGGTCGTCGACGTCGGAGTCAGTCGCGATGCCGGCGGCAAGCTCGTCGGTGACGTCCACCCGGGCGTGTGGGACGTCGCGGGGCACGTCTCGCCCAATCCTGGTGGGGTGGGGCCGCTGACGCGCGCGTTCCTGCTGACCAACGTCGTCGAGCTGGACGAGGCGAAACTGGCGTGACGGCACGGGAATTCGCCCACAAAGTGTGCGCGGGCCAGTGGCCGATCCTGACGGTCGTGCTGTTCCTGGTGGCCGCGTTCGGGTTGGTGGTGGCCGGCTACTGGCGCCGCGGCGCGCTGGTGCTGGCGATCGGCGTCGGGGTGGCGGCGGCCATGCGGCTGGCGCTGCCCGACGACAGGGCGGGCCTGCTGGTGGTGCGGTCGCGCAAGATCGACATCGCCACCACCGCGACCGTCAGTGCGGCGCTGGTCTACATCGCCCTGACGATCGACCCGCTGGGCACCAGCTAGATCAGCGTCGAAACTCTCAACGGGTTGCCAGGTTTCGCCAATTAGGCTTGAACCTGGGAACTTGGGAGGCGGGACGGGTGATGGCCGGGCGGAGTATGGAACTCGACACCGAACAGTTGCGCGCTGGCGCCAATCACTGCCAAGACGCCGCCGGGATGGCGACGAGTGCCGCGGGCAAGCTAGCGGACAAGACGCCGGCGGAAGGCATTTTCGGCGACTTCGCCGAGGCTCGCGCCTTTCACGGGGCACTTTCGGCCGTTCATCAGGATCACGTCGAGCGCATGCGCGGCCACGACCGCGCTCTGACCGAAATCAGCGACAAGAGCCGTTCTGCAGCCGTGCAATTCACCGCGGGCGACGTATCGTCCGCGGACGCATTGCGGGCCGCCGGAGCTGGTGTCGGCTCGGTCTGATGCCCCCACCACCGGGATTCGTCAACTTCTCAGCAGGTGAGCTGGTCGCCGCGGCAGGCGGCGACCCGTGGCAGATCAACGACGAACTTCAGGCGGGCGACGCCGGGGCGATCAATGCACAAGCGGACGCATATCACGCTGCTGCGGGTTGCGTCGCTGAGATCGAGGACGACTTCGTCTCGGCCAAACAGCGCTTCGAAAACGGTTGGCGACGCGACGGGGCTGAGCATCCGATCAACGATTCTGCCGCGGTGGCCCGCGCGACGGACGCCATGAAGCTGCAGCGACCGCAACTCGCCAGGATCGCCGTCGACTTGGAGACGGTCGCCGCCGCACTGGCGACCGCCCAACGCGCCAGCGACGCCGACATCGGCGCCCTCGACAATCTGCTGCACGGCATCGACGACGCGATCACCAATGCCAATGCCGCGAACCAAGACACGAAGTCCCTGCACGACTCGGCGGTCGCCGCGGTGCGGACCACCCTGAGCACGGTCCGCGGCGTTCGGGACGGCTACGTGGCCACGATGACGTCGGCCGAGTCGGCGATGACGGCCGTCGCCGGCCAGGCTCCACCCGGCGCGCCCGGCGGCTCCCCGCAGGCCGATCAACCTGGTGAGAAGGGTGGGCCGACCGTTTCGAAGGGCGATGTGGCGATCGGCGCCGCGGGCGCGATCGCCGGCGGCACGGCGGACGGCGTGCGTCAGACGACGCTTGCGTTGATCAGCGAGTCACCGGGAACGGGTCCCGGTGCGGCCGACCCCGGCCTGCTGAAGTGGTTGGAGGATCCGAAGATCGGCGGTGTAGAGCTGAAGGGCTTCTCCCGGGTCGGCGGGGTGGTCGCAGCCGCCAGCGCGGTCCCGGCGGTCTTGTCCGACATTCATGACGGCAATTCGGTCGCCGAAGCCGTGACTCGGGAAAGCATCGGTACCGCAGTTGGATTGGGGTTCGGCGCCGTTGCCGCAGACGCGGCGGCCGGTGCCCTTGCCGGTTCCGTCGTCCCGGGAGCGGGGACCGCGATCGGATTGGTGGTCGGTGCCGGTGTCGGGGCGGTGGCGGCGATCGGGGCATCCAAGGGTGTCGAGGCGATCTGGGATCCGGTCTCGGATGCCTTGAGCAGTGCGGCCCACGGGGTGGAATCCGTATTCGGGTTCGGGTAGGGGGATCATGCAGCTCGATGAGTTCGCGAGGGATCGCGGGGTCGAAATGGCGCCTGTCGATCAGCTCGCTGGGCTGGCGGTGAAGGTCGGATTACCATCCGGCTGGGATATTCTCGAATCGGCTGTGGGAGTCCGTGTTTGGATTTGCAGCGCTGACCCGTTCTTCGACGAGTTTTGTGCCAATGCAGTGCTGACCATGCATCGCATCGGAGTGGCACTCGACGTGAAGGAGGTTTTCGCGATGTTGGTCGAACAGCAAGTCTTTTCGGTGCCGAAGTGTTGCGAAACGCGGTGCGAGCTCGCCGTGTCCACGGATGGCCCCGGTGTCGCAGGGACACTCGTATTAGAGATCGATTCACATCTCGGACGCATCGATAGCGTATCAAGAACGCGGATCATCCCCCGGATGGACGAGACGCTAATCGCGCAACTGACGTCGACCGCCTTGGTTGATTCGCCAGCGGGCACGGAGGGCAGCTGGCTGACTGTCAGAGCCTCGGACAGTGCCGCTTCCGGCTTGGCGAGCTCTGCAGTTACAGGTGCATGGACGCGAGGCGGATTAGTTGATGGCACCTAGCGAGGTGAAGCGCCGGAAGGGGGCACTGCGGACTGCCTTCGGCGCAGCGGTGTGCGCCTTGGCGATCGCGGCAGCATGGTCCGGATTGCCGTTGTACTGGAGTGCTGTGCTGCTCTGCGCAGGGGTCTTTATCATTCTCGGTCGGCGCCGAATCCTTCGGCCGGGCTTGGTGCGCGCCTCAGACGAGGTCGTCGTCCGTTACCTTCCATGGCTCGAGGGCAACGCCTACCTTCTGAACGTTGCGCTCCCGCTGATAGGACTCGCCTCCATCGTTGCTTCAGGCGCTGCACACAACCCGCCTTGGCTCAGATTCGTCGGCGTCATCCTCATCGCCCTGACCCCGCTCTTCACCTGGAGTGCCGTACGCATGTGGCGCCGCAGCTTTCTGCACATCACTCCGTCCGCGCTGACCAGTCAATCGTCCGCGCCCAAGGACGAGCTGATCGTCCTATCACGTGAACATGTCGAGTCGATTTCGCCAAAGGTCGTACCGAATGGCGTGGGCGGCGAATGGCTGCAGGTCGAAATTGCCTACACCACTGCCGATTCGAACGCGACCCAGACGCTGCTGCTCGGCTTGCAGCTCACTGTCGAGCCGGCCAACTTGCTCAACGCCCTCGTCGCTTGGCGCGAGGCCGCCGATGATGATCCGGAGGAGCTGCTGGATCGGGTGGAGGCACTCCTGCGCGGTCGATCGATGGCAGGCGCCTGACCTGCTGGGTCAGCTAAAGCAGGAGTCCGAGCTCGTCGAGAAGTGGCTCCGCCGCGGCGATGTCGCCGCGCAGGTCACGATCCTCGTCGTCGTGGGGCAGCGTCGACGCCAGCACGAGCGCCTTGGCGAGCACGCCCGCGAAGTCGTTCTCGACGCCGCGTTGCCGCAGCAGTCGGACGGCGCCGACCAGCTCGCAGCACAGCAGCACCCGGTAGGCCGCGATCGACCGCTCGAGCTGCTGGATGCCCTGTGACGCGAAGGTGGCGTCCTCCTCGGCGCCGCGCGACAACACCAGCGTGCCCACGGATGCGGGCTGCGCGGAGTTCCTGATCTCGGCGATCGCCCCGGCCGCCACGTACTCGACCATCATCAGGCCCGAGGACCCTGCGGCGTCGGACGCGAGGAAGGCGTTGCCGCCGTTGGTGTCCGGGTCGTTCAACATTCTGATCCGGGAGTGTGTGATGGGCGCGGTCAGCGCCAGGGCGAGGGTGGCGCCGTCGAGTTCGAGGGACAGCGCCGCCTGGTAGAAGGCGCCGTGGTGGACGACCTCGTCGCCGTCGGCGTCGAAGAGGGGGTTCTCCTGTGCGGCATTGAGCGTTCGTTCCAGTTGTGCGACAAGCGTATCCAGGGATGCGACGACGCTGGCGTGCGCCACCGGGTAGACCCTCAGGCCGTAGGGATCCTGGATGCGCGCCACGGCGTGCTCGAGGCCGCCGCCGTAGGAGAACAGGGACCGCAGCCGGGAGGTGACGGTGTCCACCCGTGGCGCGGCCGCCGCCCGTGCCGCGACGGGGGAGAAGGCCGAGGGATTGCCGCCGAGCGCGAGGAAGCTCAGCATGTAGATCACGCTCGAGGAGCGCTCGAGTCGGGCAAGTTCGTCGGCGGCGAGGCAGCTGCGGCCCACCGTCAGCGCGCTGCTGCTCATGAACGGCAACGCGCTGTCGGCGCCCCAGGGCGGCATCGGCACGAGCGGGGCCGACGCGGGGCGTTCGCCGATGAGCGTCAGCGCCGTCCCGGCGAGAGCGGCGAGGTCACCCGTCCCGATCGAGGCGTACTGCAGGACCTCGGGAAGGGCATCGTCGTTGAGCATCCGCTCGAGTCCGTCGAGAATGGCGGGGTGCAGGCCCGCGCCCGGCACGCACAACTGGATCAGACGCACGGCGAGCATGGCTCGAACCGTTCTGGGAGACAGGGGATCACCCGCGTCGACCGAGTGGCTGCGCAGGAGTCGCATGCCGTAGTCCGGATCGTCGGGCGGGATGGTGGCGCCCTTGTTCGCGCCGACGCCGGTGGTCCTGCCGTAGGTGGCGTAGCGCGTGCTGAGTTCGGCGGCCTGGCCGTGCAGCTTGGCGACGGCTGCGACGACGTTCGCGGGAAGTGCGACCTCGTCCCTGTGGTCGGCAAGTGCCACGACGTCGCGGATCGTCATGGCACTGCTCAACTCGATCATGTCTTTTCACCTCGTTCTCGAGCACGGACGCGCGACGCGTCCTATCATCACCCAAGGGCGTACATTCCACTAGATGAAATTTAAGTTTTACTTGGTAGCAATGCGGAGGCGGTCAGGCGAAACGCCGCAGCCCTAGTCTTCGCCCGAGAGGAGGTCGCGTTGGCCGATCAGGCAACCAGGACCGTCGAGCGTGCGTTGGCCCTACTGGCCAGCGTCTGCGATCGCGGCGGCGCGAATCTCGCCGACACCGCGAGGGACTGCGAGTTGGCCCCGAGCACGGCCCTTCGACTGCTTCGCACACTGGAGACCACGGGCTTCGTGCGCAAGGACGACCTCGGCCTGTACCGGCCCGGCAGCCGCATCATCCAGCTGGGCGCCCAGGCCCTCAGCGATGAGTCGCTGATCGACCTGGCGGCACCGGCAATGGAGGAGCTCGCCACCGAGACCGGCGAGTCGGTCTACCTCAGCGTCGAGGGGCACGCCGCCACGGCGGTGTACATCAGCATCGTGGAGGGCACGCACTCGGTACGCCACGCCAGCTGGGTCGGCCGGACCGTGCCCCTGGACACCTCCGCGGCCGGGCATGCGTTGCGGGGCAAGGTGTCCGACGACGGCTTCGTCGTCGTCGAGCGGGGGGTTGACCGACGTCACCGCGATTGCCAGTCCGGTGTTCTCCCAGGCCAGGATAGTCGCGGCGATGAGCCTGGTCGTCCCGAGCTATCGGCTCACCGCCCGCCAGGCGACGAAGTACGGCCGGATGTTGATCGCGGCCTCGGCCGACGTCTCAGCCCGTTTGAGCAGTTCCACGTGACAACGAAGAAGGATCTGACATGACAAGCACCCCAGGCACCTCGGCGACCGCCGGTCCGCGCCCCGTCCGCGCCCCGCGTGGAGGTGAGATCTCCTGCAAGGGATGGCAACAGGAGGCCGTCCTGCGGATGTTGATGAACAATCTCGACCCCGAGGTCGCCGAGCACCCCGACGACCTGGTGGTCTACGGCGGCACCGGCCGCGCGGCCCGCAGCTGGCCGGCGTTCGACGCGCTGGTCCGCACGCTGCGCGGCCTCGAGGACGACGAGACCATGCTGGTGCAGTCGGGCAAGCCGGTGGGCGTGTTCCGCACCAACGTGTGGGCGCCGCGCGTGCTGATCGCGAACTCCAATCTCGTTGGTGACTGGGCCAATTGGGAGCAGTTCCGCAAGTTGGAGGCGGCGGGTCTGACGATGTACGGCCAGATGACGGCCGGGTCGTGGATCTACATCGGCACCCAGGGCATCCTGCAGGGCACCTACGAGACGTTCGGCGCCATCGCCAAGAAGAAGTTCGGCGGCAGCCTGGCGGGCACCATCACGCTCACCGGCGGGGTCGGTGGTATGGGAGGCGCCCAGCCGCTGGCGGTCACCATGAACGAGGGCGTGGCCATCTGCGTCGACGTCGACGAGTCGCGCATCGACCGCCGCATCTCCAAGCGCTACCTCGACGTCAAGGCGACCGACCTCGACGACGCGCTCGCCAAGGCGATCGAGGCGCGGGATGCCAAGCGGCCGTTGTCGATCGGCGTGGTCGGTAATGCCGCCGAGATCTTCCCGGCGCTGCTCGAGCGCGATGCCCCCATCGACATCGTCACCGATCAGACCTCGGCCCACGACCCGCTGTCGTACCTGCCCATCGGCATCGACCTGGAAGACATGAAGAAGATGTCGGAGAAGGACCCGGCGTACTTCACCGAGCAGGCGCAGGAGTCGATGGCCAAGCAGGTCGCCGCCATGGTCGGGTTCCTGGACAAGGGCGCCGAGGTGTTCGACTACGGCAACTCGATCCGCGACGAGGCCCGAAAGGCCGGCTACGACCGGGCCTTCGACTTCCCCGGCTTCGTGCCCGCCTACATCCGGCCGCAGTTCGAGGAGGGCCTCGGCCCCTTCCGGTGGGCCGCGCTGTCCGGCGATCCCAAGGACATCGCCGCCACCGACAAGGCGATCCTCGAGCTGTTCCCCGACAACCAGCACCTGCGCCGCTGGATCACCATGGCAGGTGAGCGCGTCGAGTTCGAGGGCCTGCCCGCCCGCATCTGCTGGCTCGGGTACGGCGAACGTCACAGAGCTGGGCTGAAGTTCAACGAGATGGTCGCCTCCGGCGAGGTCTCGGCTCCGATCGTCATCGGCCGCGACCACCTGGACTCGGGCTCGGTAGCCTCGCCCTACCGCGAGACGGAGTCGATGCTCGACGGCTCCGACGCCATCGCGGACTGGCCACTGCTGAATGCGTTGCTCAACACCGCGTCCGGCGCCACCTGGGTGTCGATCCACCACGGCGGCGGCGTCGGCATGGGTCGCTCCATCCACGCCGGGCAGGTGTCGGTCGCCGACGGGACCGAACTCGCCGCGCAAAAGCTCGAGCGGGTCCTGACCAATGATCCGGGCATGGGCGTGATCCGCCACACCGACGCGGGGTACGAGTACGCCGCCACGGTGGCCGCCGAGCGCGGCGTGCGAATCCCCATGCAGGAGAGCGAATGACGGCATCGGCCGCGTCGCGGTTCGACCCGCTCTGGAGTGAGATCCTCGACGTCGGCCAGGACGCCGGGACGCGCGGCTACCGCCGGTACGCATGGTCGGACGCCGACCTGACCCTGCGGGAGTGGTTCCGCGGCTGTGCCGAGGCGCGCGGGATGGACGTCGAGGAGGACCGCAACGGAAACCTGTGGGCGTGGTGGCTGCCGCCGGGCTGGACCGGTGAGCCGAGGGATG
>JAESGJ010000298.1_pt1 | contig 42773 bp, 39 predicted proteins | sample 9266241 | NCBI WGS metagenome assembly JAESGJ01 (sample SAMN14514841, study PRJNA621669) | algae metagenome | isolation source: Brasilonema octagenarum HA4186-MV1 and co-occurring heterotrophs from wet... | place: USA: Manoa Valley, Hawaii | collected 2009-07-20
TGTGAGGCACGTACCCCTGAATCACTCGACCAAGCAATGGCTCTTGCTGTAAATTACATTACCGAAGATGATGCCTTCGGTTGGTTCAACCACTGTGGTCTATTTACCTGAAAATTGCTGTAAGTCAATCAACAAACCATATTTTCTATTACAAAGAAACGGGATATAGGAATCCTGTTTGGTTTATGAACTGAACTAGTTGAGCTAGGGAACTCTTAATAGGGGGCGCTTAGCATAAACTGTACCTAGCTGATAAAAATCAAATAGGAATTCTGTAGAACCTTTCAGATTCCTTTGCCAAATACATTGGTCTTGAAAGATTGCTTATATCGTTTTACAATGAGGCTGCATACAATAGGAAATTACTTCCACAGTGATTTCCCTATAATTCCTAGGCATCTTAAAGCTTTAAGATTCTGTGCAAGCTCAATGTAATTTGATATTAAACAATTTGTCGTTGTATAGCAATCCGGTTTTATTTGGTGAAAGTACTTGCGTAGGAAGGCAATAGGGAACTCTTAACGCTTAACAGGAAATAAGGCTCTTTGAGGTGTACGAAGCTTCGCAAAAATCAAATAGGAGTCCTATATATTTCTTCAATAAGAGAAAATAGCCTTTCTTTAGATAAAGGTGTGCATAAACTTTACTACAGTGCAAGGAAGAATGAAAACTGTTTGAAAAAAAAGTTTACTTATCGAACAACCAGAGTGATCAAATTAGGTACTGAGTAACTGAAACTACAAAAGTAAAAACCTAGCAGGAGCCAAGGAAAAGGATTAATTCCAAACGTACAATCGTGAAGGCTTAACCGTGATTGCAAAGAATTGGTTTTGATTGCTTTATTCGCGAAATTCTACAACATTGCGTTTGATAATGACTTCATGGTTACCAAAAAAGCTCTGTAGTAACCGTTCAGGGGGCAAGAAAGTGACGCAACTCAGGAAGCAGCGCCCTTATTTGGCGGTAGCGAGAACTGGCTCAAAGACCCCTAACTGGCAGTTGGCGGTTATAGCATCAAATCCTGTGAACGGTTACTCACAACTTGAAGCTTTTCAAAGTGAATAAAAAAAGCAAACACTACCGACAGTCAATCTTTAGTGTTTGCTGATTTTGAAACAGGTGCATTTACCGCAAAACGATAAACACTCACTAACAATTTTAAATCATGTGGAAACCATTACGACGTGAATCTGTCTGTAATTCGCTTCATCGCCTCCTCCACATTCTCCCGACTATTGAAAGCGGAAATGCGGAAGTAACCTTCCCCGGCTGCACCAAACCCAGAACCAGGTGTACCTACAACATTGCAAGTGTGCAGCAACTTATCGAAGAAATCCCAACTGGACAAACCATTTGGAGTTTGTACCCAAACGTAGGGTGCATTCACACCACCATAAACTGCTAATCCTGCGGCTGTGAGTTTCTCGCGAATAATTTTGGCATTCTCCAAATAGAAGCTAATCAGTTCCTTTATTTGCGCTTGTCCTTCCTGGGAGTAAACTGCCTCAGCTCCACGTTGCACAATGTAAGATACGCCATTGAACTTGGTAGACTGGCGACGGTTCCACAGTTTCCACAGTTCCACATCGGAACCATCGGCTGCTTTTGCTGTCAGGTTTTTCGGGACAACGGTGAACGCACAGCGGGTACCAGTAAAGCCTGCATTTTTCGAGAAAGAACGAAATTCAATCGCACATTCCCTTGCTCCTTCTATCTCGTAGATGGAGTGAGGAAGTTCTGCATCAATGATATAAGCTTCGTAAGCAGCGTCGAAGAAAATGATCGAGCCGTGTGCTCTAGCATAGTCCACCCATGCTTTTAGATGTTCTTTCGTAGCGACAGCGCCAGTGGGGTTATTAGGGAAACACAGGTAAATTAAATCAACTTTTTGAGAAGGAATTTCGGCAGTGAAGTTGTTTTGGGCCGTAATTGGCAGATACACTAAGCCCTCGAATTCACCTTTCCCGTTTGCTTCTCCAGTATTTCCCGCCATAACGTTAGTATCCACATATACCGGATAAACGGGATCGGTGACAGCGATGATGTTGTCTTTACCAAAGATGTCGAGAATGTTGCCCGTGTCGCATTTGGAACCGTCGGAAACGAAGATTTCCGAGGCATCAACCTCACATCCCCGCGCTTGAAAGTCTTGGGCAGCTATTTTTTCCAGTAACCAAGTATAGCCTTGCTCTGGACCATAACCTTTGAATGAAGCGCGATCGCCCATTTCTTCAACCGCCTTAATCATTGCTGTTCGGCAAGCTTCCGGCAGTGGTTCTGTAACATCACCAATCCCGAGTTTGATTATTTTAGCATCTGGATTGGCTTGAGCGAAGGCATTCACCCGTCGCCCTATTTCCGGGAACAGGTAACCTGCTTTGAGCTTGAGGTAGTTGTCGTTAATTGTTGCCATAGTAGTTTGATACAAATGTCATAAATAAACAGCTTACAGTATCGCAGCAGAAAGCCCACTTCACGCGCGGAGTGGGACGGACAGATACCTAGGCTGGGAGAACGCCAGATGCTTTACTAAGAACCTCAGCACTTTGGCAAATTTGATATTTTAGTAGTATCATCATGATATCACTCTAGCTGATAAAAACTATGGAACAAAAAATCAAAGAATTTCCAGCGTTCAAGGTCAACGGCTTCATCATCTTGGCTGTGGTAGTCGCGCTCACGCTGCTAGGAGGGTGGTATCTTCGATCTAGCGTGCAGGGGTTAGAAGCTTTACTGGCAAGAGGTTTGAAAGTGACTGATTTTATCGGTAGTGACGATACCGTTGGAGAGTTTATTGCTTGGTTGGCGGCTACACTCCTGGTTGTTATCATCCCATCGCTATCAGGATTCTTTAGCGTTGAGCCTAATCAAGGGGTGGTGTTGGTGCTGTTTGGGAAATACATGGGAACTGTGCGCGAATCGGGCTTTTGGTGGACAAATCCCTTTGCTAGCAAGCAAAAAATTTCGCTGCGGGTTCGTAACTTCAACAGCAAAATCATCAAAGTCAATGATGCTGAAGGAAGTCCGATTGAAATTGCGGCGGTTGTCGTCTGGCAGGTTTTCGATTCAGCTAAGTCAAAGTTTGCAGTCGATGATTATGAAGAATTTGTTGCCATTCAAAGTGAAACCGCGATTAGGTCTTTAGCGATTCGATATCCCTACGACAGTCCAGATGAAACACAAACTCCTTCGCTGCGCGGAATTCCTGATGAAATCGCTCACGCCTTGCAAACAGAACTCCAAGCCCGTTTGGAAGTAACGGGTGTAGAAGTGATTGAAGCACGACTTTCGCATCTTGCCTATGCACCAGAAATCGCTCAAATGATGCTGCGACGACAGCAAGCAAAAGCCTTAATTGATGCGCGACGGCAGATTGTCGAGGGTGCAGTGGGGATGGTGAATGAAGCGTTGAATCGTCTCAGTCAAGAACAAATGGTGAATTTGGATGATGAGCGCAAAGCTTCTATGATTAATAACCTGTTGGTTGTCCTCACCTCTGAGCAAACCGCCCAACCCGTTATCAATGCTGGAACACTTTATAATTAAGAAATGGGACAAAAAAAACGATTTTTGTTACGTCTGGATGAGAGACTTTACGAGATTGTGGAGAAATGGTCTGCAGATGAACTAAGAAGCGTGAATGCACAGATCGAGTATCTGTTAACTGACGCTGTCAAGAAAGCAGGACGCTGGAAGGAAGACAAGGGTAAATCAGAGCAAGAGTGAGAGCGAAATATATTTTATACACGTACTGTAAAAGGCATCAAACGTTATCAAAATTGTGAATCGCTGCAAACCCTTCCGAATCCGACGAATGATTCCCCAGTCGTATGGAAAACAGCGTTTGCATTCCAGCAACTTGAGCTGCTTTCAGTTCAGCAGTGACGTCTGAGATAAAGAGAATCTTTTCTGGTGCGATTCCGATAGCATCAGCTATTTTGCGATAACTCTCGGCTTCTTTTTTGGAACCAGTTTGGGTGTCAAAGTAACCGCTGATAAAAACAGTCAAGTCTCCCACCTCACTGTGGCGAAACAGGAGTTGTTGCGCTTGCACACTGCCAGATGAGAAAATAAACAGCCGTTTGCCAGCAGTTGTCCAGCGTTCAAATGCGGGTTTTACGTCTGCAAACATTTGCGATCGCAATGTACCATCCCGATACCCCTGATCCCAAATCTTACCCTGCAACGATTTTAACCCTGTCGATTTGCGGTCAATAGCAATCAAATGGTGGATATAACGAACAGCCCCCGTCACCTCCGTTTCTTGCCAATCAGGTACTGACAACCCCTGTGCCAAATCAGTTTCGTACTCTTGCCTTAACCATTGCAAATCAGTTTGCACCTGTGCATCCTGCTGATGAGTTGTCAGAAAATCAGCTACATAGTCGCGGGCAAATGGAAATAACACCCCGAAGACGTAGTCAACCGGGGTTGTTGTGCCTTCAATATCCAAGAGGATAACGTCTGCGGTATTAGAGTAGCCTGTGCTCATAATCAGTGAACAGTGAACAGTTAACAGTTAACAAAAGAAACAGATCCGTATTTTCTGTTGTAACTGATAACTGGTAACTGATAACTGATTATTCAGCTACATCCCAAGCTGTCACGGGTTGACACACCTGTCACAGGATTAACTCCATCAGCACGTTTGCACATCAACTTCACTTCGTAAGCATCAACAATTGAATTAGAAAAATCTGCTCCTGTAATCACCGCATCAAAAAAGTGACTGCTGGTGAAAATGGCATCAGTCAAAATGGCGTTGGTTAAATTCGCTTCACTAAAGATCACGCGATCAGCAAATGTTTCTGCAAGATTCGCTCCGCTTAAATCTGCTTTCAGGAACGATCCCTTAGTGAGAATAGTTCCACTTAGATTTGCCCCTTGGAAGTTTGCCGCCTGCATAATTCCACCTGCAAAGGACGTTCCATGTAAATCTTTATTGGAAAAATCTTGATGTTCTAAGTTGGCGAGCGTGTAATTAACCTTATTCTCCTGAGCTAAAACAGCGGCGGGATTCAACAGTAATCCGCAAAGAGTTAACAAAAACAGGAGCAGGACACTGAAAATAGACTGTAACCGAGTTTTATCTTTTCGCTTCATTATATAAATACCTTACTTCAGATATTAACTTTGATAGAGCTTGATTGAATTTCGTGCTGATCATCTCAATGTCATATTTTAATTTGATGTGGTGATTCGAGATAGTATTCGTGACATCCTCCCACACCATAATCTTTGATTTGGTGTGGGCTTCCAAGAATCACTTCTTGTTTCTTCCTGCTTCATTGGTCGTGCCTAGACTTGCGTCCCCGGACAACAATACCTCCACAGGCAGCTTGACTGCGAGTCCCGCAGCTGCAAGACCTCTTTGTTCTACCACCATAGCGGCAGCGACATCGCGGTCTGTCGTATATCCACATTCATGACAAACATGAACACGCTTAGACAGTTTCTTTTTCCCGGTATGAGTTCCGCATTGAGGGCAGGTTTGGCTGGTTCCGTTAGGATTCACGCGGGCGTTGTATACGCCGCGCTTCCAACAAACCCAGGAGAGAATCTCCAAAAAGCTACCCCAAGCAGCACGCCAGGTGCTACAACGGGGGGAACCCCCGCAACGCACTGGCTCATCCAAACAATGCTTTGCCAGCATTCCTCGGCTTGTCATCTTGAGGTTCAAGTCCTCGGCAAAAATCATCCCTACATCATTGCAAAGTGCGTGAGCAGTATTGATGTGGAACTGTTTGCGCATGTCATAAATGCGTTCATGCAATCTACGTATCTTGTGCTGCACTTTCAGGTAGTTGGCAGAGCCTTTGGTCTTGTTTCTCAACTTGCGTTGCAGCCATCTAAGCTCGCTTTGCAAAGAATTGAAAAACCGGGGTCTTTCTACCAATCGTCCGTCAGATACAGCCAAGAACTTCTCCAACCCGACATCAATACCAATGGAATGACCATTCGGCATGATATCAGGTACAAAAACGTCAGACTGCAAAATTAACTGAACGTACCATCCCGATGCTTTACTGATAACCCTAACCTGTTTGACTACAAATCCCTCTGGAATTGGGCGATGCAAATTGATTGGCATTGCTCCAATTTTAGGCATCTTGATTTGAAAACCCGTAACGGGATTGGATTTGAACTGTGGAAACACAAAAGAACGATACTGACCTATCTTTTTGAATCTGGGAAACCCAAAACCGCGTTCCATCATGAATTTGAATGCTCGATCAAGTCGCTTTAATGCATCTTGCAGTACCTGAGACTGAACGTCTTGAAGTTCTGGATTGTCTCTCTTGACTAGTGTCAGCGCGTTTTGCTGTTTATAGTAGTCAGGGTATGGAGCATCAGCCGGGATGATGTATTCGGAGCGAATAGAGCAAGCATTGACCGCACACTTTCTCGAAGCAATCCAGTCTTTGCGTTCCCGCAATGCGTGATTGTAAACTTTGCGGCACGATTCCATCCAAGCAAGCATTCTCGCTTCTTGATCAGTATCTGGGTAAACTCGATAATTGTATGTCAAACTCAACATCTTTTCGACCTCCTCCTATATTCTAACAAACTTCGCATATCTGTTAGAAGTTCTCAGAGAGAGTAAAAAAGAGGTCCTCTTTTTTACATGAGGGATCCATGTATCCCGGCACTAAACGGAGTTGTTGCTGAGCGCTTAGTCGAAGCACCGTTATAGTGCGGGACTTATAGCCCCTCAAACTCCCCATAAGTTAAATTGGAATCAGAATAGAAAAATTCCATCTTCCCTTGTCTAGTAGGGAAATGCTTTGTAACTGCTTGTCAATTTTATAACTTACAAGCAAGTACAAAGGTTGTCATCCTTGTGAAGTTAACAGTCTAATTTTTACCACGCAAAAGCAACACTCATAAGACTTTTGCATGATCAATTCTTAAAGGAGATACACCAATGTCAGAACTCCAAAGAGTGACAATTCGCCCTGTAGATGAGTATAACCAGACATTAGTTTCTTACGTACATCCACTGGATTGGGTCAATCCTCAACCTGCTGATTGTTATGATTTAGTGGTTATTGGTGCAGGTACAGCCGGATTAGTGGCGGCTGGAGGTGCGGCGCTTGTGGGTGGGGGTTTAAAAGTAGCTTTGATTGAAAAGCACCTTATGGGTGGGGATTGTTTGAATTTTGGTTGCGTACCATCCAAGTGCTTGATCCGGTCTTCTCGTGTGGTTGGTGAAATCTGGAATGCCAAAGCATATGGAATTCGTACGTCGAAATATGTTGATGTTGATTTTTCTGAAGTTATGGAACGGATACGACGAGTTAGAGCCGGAATCAGCCATAATGACTCAGCAAAACGTTTCCAAAACATGGGAGTGGATGTTTTCTTAGGGAACGCTCAGTTTTGTAGCAGTGATACTATAGAAGTTGATGAGCAGACTCTCCGCTTTAAAAAAGCGGTTATTGCTACAGGAACCAGACCCATACAACCTTCCATCCCAGGAATTGAAGAGGCGGGTTATCTGACTAATGAAACAGTTTTTTCTTTGATTCAAAAACCACTCAGTTTAGTGGTGATTGGTGGTGGCCCAATTGGCTGCGAATTAGCACAAGCTTTTCGACGCCTAGGTTGTGAGGTGATACTTTTTCACAAAGGTTCTCATATTCTGAATAAAGAAGATGCTGACGCCGCTGAGATTGTGCAAAAAGTCTTTGTCCAAGAAGGCATTCGCTTAGTGCTAAACTGCCAGATACAAAAGGTGGAAAAAACCGAGGACGGTAAGACAATTTATTTTACCTGGAATGGTAAGCAAGATGTGGTCACAGTAGATGAAATTTTAGTTGGTACAGGACGCGCCCCAAATGTGGAAGGTCTAAATTTAGATGTAGTCGGGGTAGAGTACGACGAACGCCACGGTGTGAAGGTGAATGATTACCTTCAAACCACGAATCCAAAAATTTATGCGGCGGGTGATATCTGCATGAGTTGGAAGTTCACCCATGCGGCTGATGCTGCAGCCCGAATAGTCATTAGAAATGCACTGTTTTCTCCGTTTGGTTTGGGACGCCAGAAACTCAGCAGTTTAATCATGCCTTGGGTAACTTATACTGATCCAGAAATTGCCCATGTGGGAATGTATGAACATGAGGCGCAACAGAAGGGTATTGATGTAGCGACGATTAAAATTCCTTTTACTGATGTAGATCGCGCAGTTGCGGATGGAGAAGAGGAAGGATTTGTCAAAATCCACCATCAAAAGGGGTCTGATAAAATTTTGGGTGCTAGTATTGTTGCCCGCCATGCAGGTGAGATGATTTCACAGATCACAACGGCAATTGTCGGTAATATTGGCTTGACTAAACTAAGTCAAGTGATTCATCCTTATCCAACTCAGGCTGAAGCCATTAGGAAGGCTGCAGATGCTTATTATCTCTCGACTGCATTAACACCAAACACCAAAAGATTATTAGCCTGGGTGAGAAAGTTTTCCTGATTTTTTTACCTTCAGTTTCAAAGTATATACACCACATTGCAACTAAATGAAGTACAGTACTGAGGTCTAAAAGGCAGACTTATCTAAACCTTTTTACTTCTGAACGCCAGAACCCTAGGTCGGCAGATCCTCCTACAGTGCTAGCTTTTGCTGACTCCTGAGTGCTGAATTCTGCTGTATCTTTCAAAATAATGTGGTGTTTGGAATCCAAACCAATCTTGCCTTGTTGTTGTAACTTACCCATAAGTCGTGTAATCGTTACCCTAGTTGTGCAGCAGGCGCTGGCAAGTTCTTCATGAGTCAGGCGAATATTCAAGCGAGTTCCTTCTAGCACGCTTTGACCAATTTCCTGTTTTAAAAGCAGTAACAATTGCTCAAACCTGTCTTGTACCCGTCGTCTACCAGCAATCAGCAAAAAAGATTCTGTTTGCGATAACCGTTGATTGATTTTTGGTAACAGCATGTGACTCAACGTCGGTGAAGCTGCAATTTCCGCAAGGTGAATTGACACTAATTTCACATCCGATAGAGCAGTTGCTTGGTAAGTTTGTAGCGAGGTCAGATTTGAACCAAGAACCATTCCAGCTCCTGCCAACCCAACGATTACTTCCTCTCCGGTTTCATACAGTGTACTTAGCTTAACATAACCTTCACATACATACCAAATCATGCCTGGTTTGAGAGGGAGAAAGTCTCCTTTGCTACATTTGTGCCAAAGCTTGTTTTGAGTTACGTCGGAGTCATGGTTTAACAGTGCTAATTCTACTTGGTTGCGATCGCTTATGTTACGCACTAGCCACCGGAGTCCTATTGGCTGACGTAGCTCATTACGGATAACTCCGACTGTTATGGCGGCGTCAAATAACTCGTCATTGCGTTTTTGAAGATGTAGGACTAACTCTTTTGGTTTTTTGGATTCCGCTAGTTGGCTCAGGTAGCCGCGAAAGTTTTGGCGATCTTCAAGCGCTACGAAGTTAATTATTGGTTTGCCCAGCATAGACTGCTGTGAGACGTTCAGTAGTGTCCCCGCAGTATGGTTAGCCTCTTTAATTATGCCTAACATATCTGTCACTAAATAGGCATCTGGTGCAAACTCGAATAAATCCTGGTAGCGTTGGCGTTCTATTTCTAACAAGTTTCGTGTTAGCAACAGTTCTTCATTTTGCTGATAAAGTTCCTGTACAGCCACATTGACAATTTCTGAGGTGCTACCAAGTTCGATAAGAGTTTGCGGTAGTACATCTGGTATAACAGGATTTGTACTTAGATTTTGGTATAAATCTGTTAAACGCCTGTGCATTCCTGACACGCGTTTGGTAAATTGGTCTATTTCTAATTTGTCTATATTCACTGTTGATTTCCTCTACACAGCTTTCAAGCTTAAACAAAAAATCTAAGGTAAAAATGAAGTTTAGAACAGACACACTGTAAGTCAAAAAATATATAGAGCAATTGCTTCTAAAAATTGCTCTTTTGCGCTAAGCCACTCAATGATAAAATTCTATTTTCATGAGTGGTAATTTTGACTAAAATTTATTTCCTCCACTCAAAATTAAGAATTTTCGGCAAATCCTAAGCTTTTACAAGATTTTTCAAAAACAGTGTTGGTGTGTAGTACTTCCTAAAACCCCTTTTTCAAACATCTGTCAGAAATTGTTGAAAATTTCTTAAAAAAAACAGTAGTACATCTAAGGCCAACACTGCCTTTGTATTGGAGTGAAAACGCCAAAAATTCCACTCTATTAAAAAAATAACAGATCTTACGGTTAATTTGTCCACTTAATCCTAAGATTTATGACAAAACCTTTAAATTAAATTCCCAATTCTAAACCTCTCTGATCCCAGATTAATACAAGACCAGTTGTCATCTATAAAATTAGGTAAAGTAGACTATTTCGCATTATTACCCTAGTTGTATCTTATGCAAACTCCAAACGGTGTGACATCTACCCTGCAAGACGTATCGCGCAGAGAATTGCCAGAGATAGTCACAGTTCAATTACAAATCCTGTTGGAAGCGGGGGACTTGCAGGAAGCAAAAGCGATTTTGGTACCTGTACAGGCTCCAGATATCGCTCAGGCAATTGAAGGTTTACCAAAAGCAATGCATGCTTTGGCATTTCGCTTGCTTTCTAAACAAGAAGCGATCATTGTTTATGAATATCTTGACTATAGCGTCCAAGAACGGCTGATCGAGGAATTGAAAAGTCAGGAAGTTCTTGATATTGTTGAAAAAATGTCGCCAGATGACCGAGCGAGGTTATTTGACGAATTACCAGCAACAATCGTTAATCGATTGCTAGAACAACTCAGCCCCAACGAACGCCAAGCAACATCTTTACTGTTGGGTTATGAAGCAGGAACTGCTGGACGGATTATGACGCCAGAGTTAATCTTGCTCCAAGAAGATTTTACAGTGGCTCAAACTTTGGAGCGGATTCGCAGCGTCAATAATGCGAGCGAGATGATTTATTATCTCTATATTACTAATGCAGCAAAGCGGTTGACTGGAATTTTGTCTCTACGGGATTTGGTGACTTCTCAAGCAGAGGAAAAGATTGGCAATGTTATGACTCAAGAAGCGGTGTTTGTCTACACCGATACAGACCAAGAAGAAGTCGCTAGGATGATACAACGATATGACTTTCTTGCTGTACCTGTGGTGGATCGAGAACAGCGTCTTGTTGGTATTATTACCGTTGATGATGTCATAGATATCCTACAAGAGGAAACAACTGAAGATATCTACACATTGGGTGGTGGAGTACAATCACGAGGTGACGGCTATTTTCAGTCAAATTTAATTTCAGTGGCTCGCAAGCGAGTTGTCTGGTTGTTAGTCTTACTTGTGACCAACACTGTTACAGGAAGTATTATTAAATCTCAAGAAGATATCTTGTCGAAAGTGGTAACGTTGGCGGCGTTTATCCCCTTGCTCACTGGTACTGGTGGGAATGTTGGGGCGCAGTCCTCCACAGTGGTGATTCGTGGAATGAACACTGATGAAATGGGTGCTTTGAAACCATTGCAAGTTGTTGGAAGGGAAGCACTCGCAGGTGCATTGCTGGGAACAATATTGGGAACGATCGCCACAGTATGGGCTTTCTTTTTGCAAAATAATTTAGAGGTGGCGATCGCAGTTGGAACTAGTCTTGTAGCTATTTCTATTTTAGCCTCCGTCTCTGGTTCCGCACTCCCGTTTTTGTTCCGCCTACTGCGTTTAGATCCAGCATTGATGTCAGCACCCTTTATCACGACAGCTGTGGATGTCTTAGGTGTGTTGATTTACTTTAACTTGGCACGGGTTATTTTAAAAATGTGAGAAACACTCACAAAGCAGTTACCAGTTACCAGTTACCAGCGATCACTTATCAGTCATCAATTGCTTGTTCCCTGTTCCCTCCTATAAGTGCCTACACACCGGATTCCTATAGATATGCGCGTTATTATCCAGCGAGTCAAATCATCTCAAGTGACAGTTAACGGTGAGTCCAGTGCTTGATGACGGTTTCCCGACCTAGGCATCTGGTGAGTCCAGCGCTCTTGGTAGGGTTTCTCTCATGTGCCACTTCTGTGCCCAGAGCAGCGCCTTGCGGTGAATCCAGCGCTGCCAAGAGTTGTGCCTTGCGGTGAATCCAGCGCTGCAGGCGGGTTTCCCGCCGTAGGCGACTGGTGAACCCGGAGGGAGCCAGTACTTGATGAGGGTTTCCCGACAGAGGTATTTGGTGAGACCAGCGCTGCCAAGAGTTGTGCCTTGCGCGGGTTCCCCGCGTTGTGGCAACTTCGGAGAGGGTCTCCCGACCTAGGCGACTGGCGTTCGCCCTTGGCGTGCCGCAGGCATACCCGAAGGGCGTCGGGTTAAGCGCGTTGTGGAGCCAGCCCCCTGCCCAGAGCAGCGCCTTGCGGAGCCAGTGCTGAAGACGGGTTTCCCGTCGCAGGCATCTGGCGTTGGGGTTCCCCCCGTTGTGGCGACTGGCTGTCGGGTTCCCCCCGAGCCAGGGGACTGGCGTGCAACTAGCCCCGATAGGCGTAGCCGTGCCGCAGGCATAGGGGGCGCTACGCAAACGGAGAGGGTTTCCCGCCGTAGGCGACGGGCGTTCCCGGAGGGAGCCAGTCCTTGATGAGGGTTTCCCGACAGAGGGACCTGGTGAGACCAGCGCTGCAGGAGGGTCTCCCGACAGAGGCGACTGGCGAACCCGAAGGGCGTTGGGGTTCCCCCAAAGTTTGTCGGGGGAAGCAACCCAAGCGACGAGCTTTGACCGTTGTGGCGACTGGCTGTCGGGTTCCCAAGGCACGTTTTCGGGGGAAGCTTCCCCCGAAAAGCTCCCGCCCCGTTGTAGGTGGAACGCCTTCGGGCAGGGTAGAATGTGGCGTCAGGCGACGGGCGTTCCCGATAGCCATAAGGCGTGGCCGTTCCCACTAGGGCGAACCCGAAGGGTGACATTATTGGTAAAATTGGTCGAGGGTTAAACTTGCTTGTGGGCATTGCCGCCACAGACACTGATGCCGAACTTGATTGGATGGTGCGTAAATGTTTGGAACTGCCACTATTTGGTGATCAACAAGACGGATCGCGCTGGAAAAAATCTGTACAAGAAATAGGCGGCGAGTTACTAGTCATCAGTCAGTTTACGCTTTATGCTGATTGTCGCAAAGGTCGCCGTCCCTCCTTTGATCGTTCAGCAGATCCCAAAGTCGCTCAACAATTGTATAATCGTTTTGTTGAAAAGTTACGCGAAAGCGGTTTGCGAGTCGAAACAGGTCAATTTGGGGCAATGATGCAAGTCTCAATAGAAAATGACGGATCTGTTACTTTGTTACTAGAGCGAGAAATAGCATAACAGTTTATACGGAAAAGTAAAATCTCAGCAGCCGCTAGACTCCTATGTACAAAAAGATGAGACAATATTAAACAAACAATAACAAAAGTTTAAATTCACTCATCATGGCTCAAATTCAGTTCTCCAGAGGTAAAAACGAAGAAGGCATTCCACAGGTGCGCCTGACGCGATCAAAGAGTGGTGACAGTTCAACAGCAACGTTTCTGTTCCAAAATCCCAAAGCTTTGGATAGTAACAGCGAAGAAATCACTGGGATGTACATGATTGACGAAGAAGGAGAAATTGTTACCCGCGAAGTCAAGGGTAAATTTGTCAACGGTAAGCCAGAAGCAATAGAAGCTATTTATCTGATGAGATCCAAAGATGAGTGGGAGCGCTTTATGCGGTTTATGGAGAGATATGCTGAAGAAAATGGTCTGGAATTCAGCGGAAAATCTTAAACAGTCATGATTCAAACACAAACTCAGATTGTATAAAGTCACAAAAAAATACCGTAACTCCACAGAGGTTTTCAGGCACTTTTCATTTTTTGAAAGTTTTAAAGTCCCATTCATAGTCTGTTGGATATCTGTGTACTATTGGAATCAGTTGTGGGCTACTTGAGTTGTTTGTTCAGGCTCGATACTGCCCAGTTTGGTATCACCCATACCTATTCTGGGCTTGTTCTAAACTCTACAACTCCATTAATTACTCTTTTTCGGTTATCTCCTAACCATAGTTGAATTTTCTTTTTAAAGTTTTTGTAAGTCAACGCAGACAGTGTTGCATTCTTTTTTTAATGGTATGACTGATTCGATATTGCCTGAAAAAAAATTTTTCTTAATAATTTAATTTATTGCAATGGAGAAAGATGAAGTTATTCAACCATTAGATAGAGTAAGTGTAACCAACTATTTTCATAAACTATAGAGGTTATCATAAGTCGTCTTTACTTTAACGTGGATGTTAATGTTGTCCTGTGAGCCTTCTACATTGCGTGTTCTAGTGGTTGACGATCACGAACTCACTCGTCTAACCCTAAAATTAGCCTTTTCTGCTCAGGAAAATCTTCAAGTTGTTGGTTTAGCGAGCAATGGTCAAGAAGCTGTAGAAATGGTTAAACGCTATAAGCCTGATGTGATAGTACTAGATTTACATATGCCAGTTATGGATGGTTGGCGTGCTTCGGGTTATATTAAAGCGATCGCTCCAAATACCCAAATCATTGCTTACTCCTCAGTCGAAGACAACAAATCTCAGGAAACGAGGGAATTGGCTAGCTTGGATGCTTTTTGTAAGAAAGAGACACCAACAGGCGAACTTATTGCCCTTGTTAGAAAATTGGGACAAAGTCCATCTAATGATTGGTAGCTAGATCAATTATACAACAGATCAACTTGGAAAATGTAAAGCTGCGTATATGGGAACTCAAGAAAATGGAGGTTTTGAAGAGCGTCACACTAAGCTGTAAGTTAGTGCTTGATGACGCTATTTTTAGTAATTTGTATCCCTTGTTAGAACTAACTAAATTTCTGTTTGTGAAAAGGTCCGTCTATACTCATCAATAAGATCATCCATTTCTTCGAGAGCCTGATTCACGTCAACTCTTAAAATTCCTAAGTTTGGTTGTTCCAAGAGACTGAGTAAATACTCTCGTTGACTTTGAACCTTAAGCACTCGTTCTTTGATAATTTGTGCATCCATTGCTATCCTCCTGTCTTCAACTGATAGATTTACATAATATAATTGCGCACAACGACCGAAAAGGTGCAAATAGCGCTATCACTGTTTCAGGTGACACAAGAGGTACCTGCTGTTAAACCCTTGAAGCCAAAACTTTCCACTCTTGAAGCTATAAAGACAGATCCATCTTTAAGTTCGCTACAACCCAAGCTGTCGTTGCCGTGTAATTCGAGCTGGGCTTTGAAAACCGCGCTTTATATTAACAAGCTAGACAGGCATAATAGCTGCAAATTGTAACTATCGTACCATTTCTTTCCACTTTTTGCTAGCTTTGAGCGATCAAATCTCACCTGTGTTCTACTTCAATTTACGATAATTGACTCCTGCTCTTCCCTAAGTTGTTCCTGATCACCGATGATAGAAAAATAATGGTACTAGGAACACATAACGAATTAAAATCATGTTAGGTCAAATTTCATTGGGAACGCTAGGTATAACCATCGGCGGTGTTTTGACTATCATTGGTTTTGCTGCCTACGCTGCAGACAATGCCACACTTAATCTTATCGGTTTTTTTTATGGAATTCCTCTTTTACTAGGAGGATTAGCACTAAAAGCTAACGAGCTTAAGCCTGTACCCTTGAGTCAACCTACGACGCCACAAATGTTGACACTTAGAGAAAAGCAAGGAACTCCTACTCAAAATAAAATTCGCCAAGACATTACTCGATTTCGCTACGGTCAAGACGTGCATTTATACGAAGCGCTCTCATTTCTGAAGCTTGGTTCTACAGATGATGATATACCAGTTGTCACACAATTACAAGAAACAGAAATTAATGGAGCTTATGCTTTGATTTTGAAATTTGATTCCCCAGCGGTACCAATCGAAGTTTGGCAAAAAAAGCAGGAAAAAATGACCAGTTTTTTTGGCCCAGGGGTAGAGGTAAAAGTGACACAGCCAGAATCTGAGAAAATTGATTTGACGCTAATTGCTACTGAAAAGTAGTTATTATTCACTAGTTCTGAGTTATTTGATCAAAAGGAGTCAGAAGTCAGCGAAGAGGCATGGGAGCACCCGAGCACTCCTTGCAGGGGAAAAGACTTCATACGGAGTCTTACACGAAGTGCGATTCGTTGGCTGTCGAATCTCGGTAACCAGTCCGTAAATAGACAACCCACCTAGTAATAGGTGAACTCCGGACAAGATAGAGGTGCAAGTCCTCTCCCTCAAACTCAGAGGTGACCCCTTATCTCCCCACAGCGAGTAAGCTCGGAATCTTACAGACTGAAGCTGGGAACAGGGCGCAATCAGACGGCTGTTATGGGCTGACACTGGCGCAAAGTCTGCCGGGGGGATACTCCCCCCGGCGAGCTTTGCGCTAATAGGAAGTACACATGGTGAGAAAAGAACCGAAGAATTGCAACCTATAGGCAAGCAGGGCATAACACAAAACCCTGACCTCGCTAGAGTCAAAATCCCGCTGACGTATTTCGTCGTGGCGAGCAGTAAGAGTAAGGGGTTCTAGCGGTTGAATTGGTTCCACCTAAAGGTACAAAATAATCTCATCCGGGGAACGAATAAAAACGCATCAAAGGTCTTGGGATAAGGTCGAAAACCCAAGTAGGTCACGCATTTGTCCCCTAGAAATGGAGCCAGCCTTTGTTCGGTTGATCTGTCGGCGTAGTAGGGTACTCGTTTTAATAAGGCTGGCTCCATTTCTTACGTGTTAGACCTCGTCAGACGAGATACCGAAATCCTTTGATACGGGTAGGACAGCCCGTAATTGGGCTGAGGTGTTCAGAATACAATTATTCGGAGCAGAGCATGATTAGGCACAGTGACATCACTGGTGAATCTTGGAAAGACTTACCCTGGAAGAAATTCCGCCAGAGTCTATTCCGCCTACAAAGAAGGTTGTATAAAGCAGTTCAAGTTGACGACATGCGGAAAGCGCGGTCACTCCAGAAACTGATACTGAAATCCAAAGCTGCAAGAATGCTGGCGATACGTCAAGTAACTCTGCGATTACGCTGGTAAAAGGACGGCAGGTGTTGATGGCAAAGCGTCCCTCACCCATGAAGAACGCTTTTCGCTTGAGAAACTTTTCAAGTCCCAAAAAAGTGCCAATATGGTGACTCGCTGGCTGCCTACCCTACGGTACGCTCGGATCTAACACACAGGTGCGGGACATAATAGTCCCCATCGACTCAACCAAAATTTGGGAATTTTTAGGGAACAACGCGATCGACAGATCAATAAAATACAGGGCTGACCATTTTTTCAGGGTCAGGCTCCGGTAAAGGGGACAACTAATTTTTCTTAATCATTTTTTTCCCTGCTCACGGGCTTGTGCTACAAGTCGGCAGAGCCGACGGCACATGCTAACTCCTGCCCTTCGGGCAACAGACACAAAGTAGTGTGCAAGGGAGGGCATAGGAGATACCCGAAGGGGTTTCCCGACAGAGGCATGTGGCGTACGCGCTGCCTCACCCCGGCGCTACCTCCTCCTGGCAACTGACGTCTCTATTCTTCTGAGCTAATGACTAAGAGCTAATGAATAATGTTTATTTTTCTAAACGAACAGCATACCACTGTAAATATCGACCAGAACCAACATCTAACTCGCAACTCGTATCGATTAAATATTTTGCTCGTGCCTCTACTGAATCAAGAGATTGTAAATCGGGTGGCAAGTCCTCAAATTTAAATGTGTGTAAAATTTCTTTGAGCTTCTCTAATAACTCTAAAGCAGAAAGAAATTGTTCGGGTTGGTTTGTTTCTAAAACGACAAAATAGTCTTGTTGATACATTAATGAATCTGGCATAAGTAGGTGAGTTAAATCAAGGATAGGATAAAGGATAGGTATAGATTAGTGAAATCAGTATTCTATATAACAATTCTAAATAGTCAGCCCTATGGCTAATGTCATGGCTGCACCGTATGCGCAAAGCGCATACGTGAAATATTTGCTCTCGGCTATGCTTTGTCCAAAGTTGTAACAAATGACTCCGGCTTCGCTCTTTTTTAGGGAATTAGAACAATTGGAAAAATCTAGATGTAAAAAAAGTTTGAGGTCTACAAAGGATATGATCACTAAAACAATATCTCATTTTAAACAACAAGTGCTCGTGCGATATGGGCTCGTCGCCTCCCCCCTTGTTTACTAGAACACCGATTCAGTAATCCCAAAAACCCGGTTTCTGTTACTGGGAAGACCGAAGTTTCGTTAACTCAACAAGAAAAAACCGGGTTTTTTAGTCACAATTATGAATACTGAATCGGTGTTCTAGGTTAACTTATGGGAAAACCCTCTTCAAAATCCAACTAGGGCGATAAGCCGGAGAACTTCGGCGTGAGCGCGAAGCAACAGAGGTCTTCAATGCATCGCCATCTTTGCTAACGCACCAAATCCAGATTTTTTATTGCATTTTTGTCAAATCTAAACAAGCGTGGGAAATGATTCATCACACCTTTGGGCATGTTTATAGTACGTCTTCAACGTTCATGTGTAGCCTATCCTTTTGGGACTGGTGTAATCGCAAAGACTGTATTTTATGTTTTTCAATGTTGACTTACTTGTATAAGTCACGGTGTTGGATAATTGCTTAATGATTTCACACGGTGATCTATATGTTGTTTAGTATTTTTGGCTCCTATGGAATGCAACTCATGTCAGGCATAAGCCCATTGTTCATCACCAAAGAAACTCCTGTGATTCTCGTGGCTGATGATGACAAGTCAACGCGAATGCTGTTGCGTGATGCTATGGAAAAGGAAGGCTATCGAGTAGTCGAGGTTAGTGATGGTAAACAGTGTCTAGATGTATACGCATCTGTCAAACCTGATTTAGTTTTACTAGATGCTGTTATGCCTATTATGGACGGCTTTACATGCTGTAAGCAACTGAGCAAAATATCCAGCAATTTTGGTAACTCAACACTTGCTAATCCAGTGATAGAATCTTCATTGAACACCAGTGCGATTTCACTACTTTGGAATAGTACTCCCATATTAATGATTACTGGCTTGGACGATCCTGAGTCAGTGGATCGCGCCTTTGAAGCAGGAGCAACCGACTATGTCACCAAGCCTATTCACTGGGCTGTTTTGCGTCAGCGCGTACGAAGACTACTCCAACAAGCGCAACTGTACAAACAGTTTGAGGCTGCTACCCATGCTTTGCACGAACTTGCCAACATAGATGGATTAACTGGAGTGGCTAATCGTCGCCGCTTTGACCACTATTTAAATATTAAGTGGTTGAACTTAGCACAGGAGCAACTGCCTTTATCACTGATTTTATGCGATATCGACTATTTTAAACTTTACAACGATAAATATGGTCACCCTGCTGGAGATGTCTGTTTGCAAAAGGTAGCTGCTGTCTTGAACCGTTTGGCTCAGAGAAATGAGGATTTAGTAGCGCGTTATGGTGGTGAAGAATTTGCAGTGATTATGCCTAACACTCATGCTGCTGGTGCTGTTCACGTTGCAGCTAGCATACAAGCTGGAGTCAGGGAATTACAAATGGATCACTCAGAATCTGAGGTTAGCCATTACCTCACCTTGAGCTTAGGGGTAGCGACGACACTCCCCAGTTTTGAAGCTTCTTCAAAAACTTTAGTTGTTGCAGCAGATAAGGCGCTTTACCAAGCAAAAGCAGAAGGACGCAATCGCATTATACTCAAGCAATTGAACTGTTGAGTGGTTTTAGCTTTACAATAGAAATAGTCAAACTGTGGTTAAGATAACAATTAATTTAACTAAAATTTTGCAAGTTTCTTACTAAAAAAGCCGATGACGGGATTTGAACCCGTGGCCTGCTGATTACGAATCAGCTGCTCTACCACTGAGCCACATCGGCATACCTCCGGATTATTATAGCTTATGACGCAACAAAATAACAAAACTCGTATTAATTCAGAACAATACGCCCGTCTCAAGGCAGAAGCCACAGCCCCCTATCGGGGCTTACGGCAATTTATCTACATTACTTGTGGTGCTTCTGGTTTTATTGGTATAGTCATCTTTCTTTCTAAGGTACTTGCAGGACGTGATGTTGAGAGCGCGTTGCCGAATTTAGCACTTCAAATTGGAGTCGTTGCTTTAATGGTTTTTCTTTGGCGTTGGGAGCAGCGTAGACAACAACGCCCCAAATAGCAATTAATTACAGTTGACTTCTGAATCGTGTTTGAAGCTTATCTTTGTTGGTGATTGATTATTTTTCATAATCAATTGGGAATTTTTTTATCACAAAATCTCCTATTTTCCTTTTTTGAAGTGAATTACAAGCTTTTGCGATAGCGTCTCATACCTTTAGAAAAGTAAGCTCATAAAGAGGTCAAACAGCTTAAAACCAGCTATCCAGAATAGAAGCTGAGATTCAACTTTGGTGCTTTGAAGGCTTCATCGAGAGAAGCTGCTACGAACAAAGTATTGTCCAAGCCGATCGCTACCTTTTATCCTGGCGGAAAATTGGGTTGTAACTCCGCCCTTTTCTCTTTGATTGCTTTTGTCGTATTCCAAGCATTTGTACCTGGGAGTTGATAAGCTAACAAAATGACTGCTGGTGAATCGTCAAATAACGTTGTCGCACTATAATATTGCGCCCCAACTACCGCTCGACCAACATCTTTTAACCGCATAAGCGTACCATCATAGTCTTTTTGCACCACAATGTCTTCTGCTTCTGCAGGAGTAGGTAAACCAACAACTTGCTCGTAGAGCAATTTCATACTGCTGCTACTCTGTTGTCTTGTCTATTCTTGTGGTTCTTCTCACATTCTTGCTATTTTTTTGGGAATATTTTAGGCGTTACAGATTTGATAGCGTCCCCTTTTGACCTTGGCGAACAACAAAAATTCTGGTTAATTGAAGGATGAAGTGTATTGTTTTCTAAAAATTTGTGTTTTCACTTTTGCTCTATATTTTTTTGTATTTTTATATACGAGTATCAAAATTTTAATTAAATTAAATTAATCTTTCTTCACTTTGCGAAATACAAAACCATAAAAAATAAAAAAATTATTAGAAAATATCAAACGGGGCGAATTTACTGAGAGACTAAGTATAGTTCAAACGGGGTCAGCTTATATAAAGACCCTGAATATACATTTCAAATGTTTTTTAAAAAGGGGTCATGTAGATTTAAAGACCCGAATGTTAGCTCAAATAACAATATGTAAAGCGCCAGACGAACAACTTGTCAGTCATGGCGCTTTTAACTTTCAACTTATGGAGTTCTTACCAAATACGGAGAAGGAATTGCTTTAGCGCTTCCTTTATTAACTAGTGCTTGGTAAACAAAGGCAGCAACTTCTGCCCTGGTAGCTTGACGATTGGGATTTAACTCCTTAACTGTCGGGTAATTTATCACCAGTTGCTGTGCAGTGGCTGCGGCTACTGAATTGGTGGCATAGTTGGGAATCTGGGAAGCATCGTTATATATGGAGAGAACATTCTGATTATTCACAGATAAGTTCATACCGCTTGCTAAGGAGACTAGTACCTGCACTCGCGGAATTTGTTGCTGTGGTTTAAAGGTACGATCAGGATACCCAGAAACAAAGCCACCTTGATACGCAGATTGAATGACTTGGAAACCCCAGAAATTACTGGCGACGTCGCTGAAATTTGTGACTTGGCGCTTAGCTGTGGGTGCAAAGGCTTTGGTCACAATGGCGGCAAATTGAGCACGGGTGACAGGTTCATCAGGTTTAAAAGTGCCATCGGGAAATCCAGCAATAATATTCTTAGAGGCTAGAGCTTCGATGTAGCTTTTTGCCCAATAATTAGCTGGCAAATCCTTAAACGCAACTGCGCCACCTGCTGATGGTTCAACCTTGGCGGCGACAAATTCCACTTGACCAAGAATGCGCTTGGGGTCAATATCATTGCCGACCGCCACAATAGTATTCTTACCCTTGCTGTTGTTCACGTCATGGGCAGTATTACTGCGGATCAAGTTACCGCCAGGACTTTCAGCGGTGCCAAGGTCAGGTGAAGCATTCATGATCACGATTATGCCATCGCGTTTATTCTTTTGAATGACATTTTTACGGAGTACTGGTTTCGCTGATTCGGAAATAAACAGACCATCTTGGTTTCCAATAATCTGGTTTCCTTCTACTAAGGGTGTGGAAGTACCACCGATCGCTAAACCAAAACCTGTGTCCTGAAATAAATTATTCCGAATCTCTCCAGTCGCCGACTTAGCAACTGAAATCCCATTGCCTTTGTTTTGAACAAAGACATTATTTTCTATTTTTGGATTACCTTGACCTGTAACAAAAACACCATCTCGTACACTATTAGTAAACGTACTATTTGTGATTATAGGATTAGTCGATTCCACCCATATACCAGTACCACGTTGTTGTGGGTTGGTGACAGTTACTCCTGTGATCGTGCTATCTTTATCAGCACGAATCGTCATATTCTGACGGGCAAAAGTAGGACTAATATAAACGCCACTACCTGTAATTAATACTCCCTGACCTTTTGTCGATTCATCACCGCGCAACGTCACGCCTTGTTTGATTAAAAGTGGAAAAGTTTCTCCATTTTCTTGGTTATAAGTACCAGGAGCAAGTTGAATAACTGTACCTGGCTGGGCTTGATTAAGAGCGTAGGTAATGGTTTTATATGGAGCAGCTTCCGAGTTACTAGCACTAGTGCTGTCTGTACCAGTTTGTGGATTGACGTAAATAACACTTGCTGTAGTTGGGGCTTGCACTGGAGGAGTTTGCACTGAAGGATCTTGCACTGAAGGAGCTTGCGCCGTAACAGTTGAGGCGATACCTTTAGTGTCGATCGCACCAGCGTTGACCTCAGATACTGGTATTATGAACCCACCCGAAACGACTAATAAAGCGGTTAGTCTTGCTGGAAAAGACAAGGTAAATGCAAGGGATTTACCAGTTAGAATGCGAAAATTTTGCCTTTGCGGAGAATCAAATCCCTGAGGTGCCATTTTATTATTAATGATCTGCGGAAATAGTGTTAGTTGATAATGGTGTCTCTAACAGCAGGCGTTGCTGTAAAACTCATGCAAACTATAGCTGAAGACCTGTATATTGACATCTGGGTTCCTGCGTGAAAAACAGAAATTTTTACATTCTTTTACATATAGTTTGCACATCGACGCGAATTTTGCGGTGTAGGGGTATTTCATACTTCCCTACACCAAGCAACTCTTATCCTAAATTCTTTCTTCTACACTTAATACCATTCATCCGTACACAGATCAAAAAGAAATCAGATTTCTTCAAGAAACCTGATTTTTGAGGTTAAGTAATGTATTGTAAAACAAAGATGCAATTCATGATTTATGACTAATAACTACTAGCGTTCTTACTTTGTCAAAAGTCACTCAGTGCAAGGGAAGTGGATTTCCCGACAGTTCAGAACTGTCCACCCTTACAGAGTCGAACCAGTTGGGTTTTACGAGCCTTGGAAACTGCCTTCAAAGGAAAGTATTAATTTTGACACTTACTGCTTCGCCAGTTGACGGCACTTGCGTGACTGTCGGCACAAATGACAGTTAATCAACTGGCACACGACTGAAAAATCAGTCGTGTGGGTATTCCATCCCGATATAAATAACGCAGAGTTTCAATTCATTTTATTTATTGAAACTCTGCTTCGGGGCTATCTGCCTCCCGCGTTATTTTAGGTATGTTTATTGACGCGTCCGCACTCATTAGTAAGCTAATGTTTCTAAGGTTTCGCGCAAATAACCTTGTACTTGTTCCTCAAGGCGTAGCTTCTGAAATTGAGTATCGCGTTCTAGTAGCCAGCGCTTGAAACCAGAACTTGCTGCGATCGCGGACTTTAAGTTATTCCAAATTTCAGCATTAGCACTAAATTCGTAATCCTTAGAAGTTTTCATTCCAGCCATAGTTTCTTGTTCCTTAGTTTCAAATATGAATCTTTAGAGCTAAGTTTAATGAAGCTGTAGCTCTTGTAACTATTACATTTTACTAATTCTTTCTCAGGGTAATATCTATCTTGCAGCAAATTCTGTGTTATTCGACACGAAAAAATTGAGTTATACTCACTGAAATAGCCCAAAAGATTATAGAAAACATTCAAGCGGCTATGGCAAAGACGAAACCTAGTTATCTTGATGATAGCCGCGCAAGTCAGTCTTTGGGTTAATACCAATTCTGTGTAACCCTGATTTTGATGATAAAGTATTTTAAGAAGAACACAGAACGCAGTAATCAGAATATCCCCACGGATGGAATCCGGGGGATTTAAGAAAGGGAAAAACTTTCTTGGTCTCCAAAGGATTTATCCGGGCGTTTGGGTCTAACACGAAAAAATCTGGCAGCCTTCAAACAACGAGTACTCGTAAATGCTGACAGGTCAACAAATACAAGGCTGCCAGATGTTTAGGGGACAATGAAAGGGCTTTATACCAATACTCAAGACCAGAACTCTTAATCATACTAAAAAAGCGCGTTTAATATTCTGAGTTCTGAGTTCTGAGTTCTTTTTTCGGTAAAAACTAACTTAGATTCCGATCCCCGACTTTTCACCAGAAGTCGTAAATCTTGTTTATTCAATCTTAAATTTAGAAAACAAACAGTAATTTTACTTAAAATAGAGATAGGTAAATTCGTAGAATGACCAAACACTGGTTGTGACAACATCTGCTCAAATAGTACCACTCGTCAGAGAACCTGAACGCCTAGAACTCCGACTACAAGAAATTCCGCCAGAACCTGGAGTTTATTTGATGCGAGATGGAAGCGATCGCATCATCTACATAGGCAAATCGCGGAAGTTGCGATCGCGTGTTCGTTCTTATTTTCGAGATTCACAAAGACTAAGCGAACGCATCGCTACAATGGTTAAGCAGGTGACAGAAATTGAATTTATTGTCACCGATACCGAAACTGAAGCTTTGGCGTTAGAAGCCAACCTGATCAAGCAGCACCTTCCCTATTTCAACGTATTACTCAAGGATGATAAAAAATATCCTTACGTTTGCATAACATGGTCAGAAGATTATCCACGTATTTTTATCACTCGCAAACGCCAAATAGGGAAAGAAAAAGATAAATTCTACGGTCCTTATACCGATTCTCACCTATTACGGGAGATATTGCGCTTGTGTAAGCGTATCTTTCCTTTGCGACAACGTCCTCAGCCATTGTTCAAAGATCGTCCTTGCTTGAATTACGATTTAGGACGCTGTCCCGGTGTATGTCAGTTGCTGGTTTCACCAGAAGAATACCGCAAAACTGTGCAAAAAGTGGCGATGGTTTTCCAAGGTCGAAGTCAAGAACTCATCGATACCTTAACCGAGCAAATGCAAAAAGCAGCCGAGGCTGAAAACTTTGAGTCAGCAGCAAGGATTCGTGATCAAATTGCTGGGTTAAAGTCACTTACTGCTGATCAAAAAGTATCTTTACCAGATGATACAGTTTCCCGTGATGCGATTGCGCTTTTTAGTGACGAACAACTCGCCTGCATTCAATTATTCCAGATTCGTGCTGGGCAATTGGTAGGACGTTTAGCATTTGTCGCGGATGCTCACGCGGAACCAGGTGCTATCTTACAAAGAGTGTTGGAAGAGCATTATCAAACTGCTGACTCGGTGGAGATTCCCACAGAAATTTTAGTACAACATGAATTACCTGATGGGGAAATATTAGCGGATGTCTTAACTAAGCGCAAGGGAAGAAAAGTCACGATTTTTAATCCACAGCGACAAGTCAAGGCAGAATTGATTGATATGGTGGAGCGAAATGCTCAATATGAGTTGCAACGAACACAAAAATTAAGCGATCGCAACCAACAAGCGATGCACGATTTAGCCACCATCCTCGACTTACCTGAGTTACCTCACCGCATCGAAGGTTATGACATTTCCCATATCCAAGGTTCAAACGCCGTTGCTTCCCAAGTCGTGTTTATTGACGGTTTACCCGGTAAGCAGCACTATCGCCATTACAAAATCAAAAATCCTACAGTTACAATAGGACATTCAGACGATTTTGCTAGTCTTGCTGAAGTCATCCAGCGTCGCTTTCGTAAGTATATTGAAGATCCGCAACTACAGCGAGCGGGAAATCCTGATTGGCCTGACCTTATCATGATAGATGGTGGAAAAGGTCAATTGTCATCTGTTGTTGCAGTCTTGCAAGAAATGAATTTATTGGAAGATTTGCGAGTTATTAGTTTGGCGAAACGGCGAGAAGAAATCTTTTTACCAGGAGAGTCTGAACCACTGGAAACAGAGTCAGAACAACCTGGAGTACAACTTTTGCGGCGTTTGCGAGATGAGGCGCATCGGTTCGCGGTGAGTTTTCACAGACAGCAGCGTAGTGATAAATTGAAGCGATCGCGTTTAGATGAAATCTCTGGTTTGGGACACCATCGACAAAAGCAGCTTTTAGGACATTTTCGCTCAGTTGATTATATCCGACAAGCAACACCTGCACAGATTGCCGAAGTACCGGGTATTGGTCCTCGTTTGGCTCAAGAAATTTTCGATTATTTCCATCCTTCTTGAAGTTCGTATCACCTAATACTGTTTTATTAACAAAAAAGTGTTGGGTAATGGATAATTGGAAAAAACCCATTATCCATTACCCATTACCCATTACCTATTACCCATTACTAAGAACTACGTTACAAAACATAGGCAATCCGGTTAATCTCCATAACTGGAATTTTTTATAAAATTTTTTGCTCACGAGTTCATATCATTATCAATAGTAAACAAAAATAAAGAAAAGCTAAAATTTTACATATTGTTACTAGTCCTAAAGATACAGTGAGTTTTTAATGAATCCTTTTTAGATATGCCTATTTACAGATTACAGTCATTAGCTTCTAGATTTTAACTATTGAGGTTTAGCCTCCAGTCCTTCTGGGTTCGGTGTAGAGGTGTACCACAAAGAAGATCCCCTCTTCCCCCCTATACCCCTATACCCTTAGTTCCGGTCAATTCCACTTCCCAAAAAGTTCTGTATCTCATAGTAAAAAAGAAAAAGTTGACCTAACTACAAAAAACGAAGTCTCAACGTCTTAATGATTGGGATCACTATATTTATAATTAGAATGAAAAAAGATAAATGATTTATATATCCAGAGTTGGATAACATAAACCTTTAAGATGAACATAATTAAATAAAGAGAAATAAAAAAGAACAGTTCATTTTATGTTAATGTAAGCGATATAAATTATGGTTTGTTGAATTTTGTAAATCGAGAAGATTTACACGTTTCATTTGCGTTTTTTCAAAAGAACATGAAAGTTAAGGATTTTAAAATGCAGATAGTACAAAATGTTCGCTGCCCAAATTGTGGTAGCGAAGCTGAAAGACATTATTTATTAGATAGTCAACTGACTCGGACACAATGTGCAACCTGTGACTACTTAATGATCACTTGTACACGTACTAACAAAGTGATTGAAGCTTACGCTCCAGGTATTCTTGCACCCCGTTAGTTAACGTATTTCGACGAAATTTCCCATCCGCCTATGGGGTGGGGATGGATAGTCGCTCAATCAAGAGGACTCAATGTCCCTTTGATTGACAGCCTACGAACAAGTTCTCTCAACACTTCTGTGTTGTAATTTACGAAAAATATAACCTTGCGGAAGGCGAGGTTCTGCCTGTGGACGCGGAGTAAGACCAAATCAAACAGGGCAGCCAGTACTGCAGGAGGGTCCCCCTCCGTAGGTATCTGGCGTGTTTGAGGAGGTTCGTCAGCGCGTTGCCGGGGTTCCCCCGGTTGAAGCGACTGACCAACCCGAAGGGCATCGGCGGATGAGACGGGAAACTCCGAAGACGAATAAAACCGTCACTGATTTCAATGATGTTGGAAGACCAACGACTCGCAAAGCAGGTTGGGGTACTTCACATACTGAATAGTGAGTCCTGATTTGTGAGAGGAAATGACTCACGATTGCGGACTCTTTTTTGTTCTCAATTGTCCACAAGCAGCATCAGCTTCCAAACCACGGGAGTAGCGAACACTTACCGCAATTTGTTGCAGCTTGAGAACTTTGACAAAAGCTTGAATTCGATTTTCGTTAGGGCGTTTGTAGTCTGCTTCTGTGATGGGATTGTATGGAATCAAATTCACATGACTCTGGAATCCTCGCAGGTGTCGTGCTAATTCCAAGGCGTGTTCTGGCAAATCGTTCACACCAGCAAGAAGAACGTATTCAAAACTGACACGGCGTCCAGTGATTTTCACATACTCCCGACATTCAGTTAGCAAATCTTCTATAGGATAGGAACGGGCGCTGGGAATGAGTTGTTCCCGTAGTGTTTGGTTGGGAGCATGAAGACTCACAGCTAGAGTGACTTGTAATTGGTGTTGAGCAAGCTGGCGAATGCGATCGCGTATTCCAACACTAGAGACAGTCAAGTTACGCTGTCCAATACCCACATCTTGATTTAAAGATTTGACAGCCCCTATAACATGGTCTGTATTTAACAATGGTTCACCCATGCCCATAAATACCACATGGCTGACTCGTTGTTGAAAATCTTCTTGAACCGTCAACACCTGATCAACAATTTCATGACGTGCAAGATTGCGCTTATAACCTTGTTTACCAGTAGCGCAAAAATCGCACGCCATCGGACAACCCACTTGAGTTGAAACGCAAACTGTTAAGCGCTTTTCTGCGGGAATACCCACACATTCAATAATTTGATCATCACTAAGTTGCAAAAGATATTTGACAGTACCATCAGGAGCAACAGAGCGGTACTGTATATTTGAGCGCCCGATGGGAATTTCTGCAACTTCAGCACGCCATTGTTTAGAAAAGACAGAGATATCCGAGAGCGATCGCACTCCCTTTTGATAAATCCACTCATGCAGTTGCTTTCCTCTGTAAGCTGGTTGTCCCTGTTGCTGTACCCAACCCGTTAACTCTTCTAGACTTGCTCCCACAAGCGGTGGAATAGAAATGTTTGCTTGTTGAACAACACTAGTTTTCGGGGAGGGGAGTACAGGGACAGATTTAACAGACATGGTAGTTAGGAATTGGCTTTGAATCTCTATGGTAGGCGATTGCTACTCTTGTTGTTTGAGTTTATCACTTCTGGTCAGTCATCTACATTTAAGGAGGGTTGCCACAGATACTCTCGCAAGTTCATTTTTCCTTCTGTGTTAAATTTTATCCCTTCTTGCTCCAGGAGCGATCGCTGCAAATTATCTCCTCCATATCGCGAAGGAGATTGAGATATCTCGCCTTTAGCATTAATAACTCGATGCCACGGGACATCGGATAAGCTTATATCTAGACGGTAGAGAGCATAACCTACCAGACGCGCTTTACCATATAGATTTGCTAAATCCGCCACCTGTCCATAGGTTGCGACTCTTCCCTTGGGAATCTGACGCACTATTTGATAGATGACATTGTAAGTAGACACTGGCACTGATTCAATACAACTCTAAGGCATTTGTACAAAAAAACTAACCAAAAGTTGTGCCATTCCAGCCCCACATCGCACCCTTGGCGTCAGCGAACTCTATATATATACGATTTTGAGGCACTTTTAGCGCCTTGTTAATCTCCTGGCAAAAGTCTTGGCTCATCACTTCGGTTTGGTCTGGCTTCATTGTACCGACACTTTTAACCTCGATGTAGCATACTGGGTCAGTCGTGCCAGCAAATGTCATGGGAACTGCTGCTTCAAAAGCTGTCATAATGTAGCTTTCTGGTTTTCCGGTATGCTTAGCTAACTTAGCTGATAGGCTTTTGAGCAATGCTTCAACTTCTTCTCCAAGAGGAGCAGATACAGAAGTTTGGACTTTAATTAAAGGCATGGCATTTTCTTGTTAGTTTCCCATTGTTCAGTTTACCGAATAGCAGAGTCTTCAACTGTGATATGAGCGAAACAAGTGACTATGTTCGGGATGATATAAACGAGAGCGTGCTGATGCTTGGGAAAGTGCAGGGCTGATTACGTAAAGTGTGGTGCGAATTAGCTTTTCTGTGTGAGTACACTCTGCCATTTTATGGAGAGGAACAACCACTATTTTTTCATCAGACCATCCTAAGCGATAGCAAATAGCTACTTGTGTTTCAGGTGAGTAGTGTTGGAGTAGTTTAGCTTGAGCTGCTTCAACGTGACGTGCACTCAGATATAAACATAAACTAGCTTGATGGGCTGCGAGAGTGGTTAATTCTTCTGTTTCGGGAACTTTTGTACGTCCGCTGATGCGCGTGAGGATGATTGTTTGGACTAAACCGGGAACAGTGAGTTCTACTTTGAGTTTCGCAGCTGCTGCTTGAAAAGCACTAATACCTGGTATCACTTCAAAAGGAATTTCCGCTTCTGCCAAAAGATACATTTGTTCGTGGATGGCGCTGTAGAGACTCGGATCGCCAGAATGGAGACGGACGACAGATTTGTCCGATCGCACTCGTTCGATCATAATTGGCAAAATTTCTTCCAAAGTCTTGTTCACAGAGGGAATAATTTCTGCATCCTCGCGGCAAAGCTCTAAAATCTCTTGAGGTACTAAAGAATCAGCAAATAAAACAACATCGGCAAGTTTTAGGAGTTTTTGCGCCTTAACAGTCAATAACTCTGGGTCTCCAGGACCTGCACCGACGATGTACACACCAGATTCTAGAGATATATAATTACTTTTTGTCATTCACTTCGTTAGTAGATTCGTGCATATCGCAACATACAGCAACTCATCCAAAAAAATTTTTGGCATTTCCTCAGTATCTTTCCGGATAGAACCCCTCCTTCTAGTAGAGTGTATTGGTAGATGCACCCTGGTTAAGCCCTAGAGAATTCTCTGGGGCATTTTTTATTCAGTGAACAGTGAACAGAGGAAGCGATTTCTTGACCCCCCTGATAACTGGTAACTGATAACTGATAACTGTTAAAGCTTTTCGGGTATGAGCTAGCTAAACAATCGCTGCTTCTAGTAGCTTAATATTGAAATAAGCAAACTCAGTTGTTGTGCTAGCGCCATCTTTATCCTCTTGCACAACCTGCTTAGTCATCACATAGTAATCGTCTATCTTCTCATAAGAATCTTCAAATTTGAGAATGCTGGTGATTTCATTTGTTTTCAAGTTACGAAAAACCGCATCATAGCGAGTTCCAAGGTAACCAGAACCTGTATCGAAATTTTCGTGAGTATTAATAATAAAAGCCATACGACCCAGGATGCGACTAACCTGACAAATCTCATTGCCCCGGACTTTATAATTTGAACCCATAGAGTCGCCATTTACCAAAATTTCTATTGCACCATCGGAGTCTTGTTCACCCAGGCAAAACTCGTGCTTTCCATGAGACTGCTCAAAACTTGTACGTTTACGATGGGTGACTGTATCTCGCAATTGGGTAGAAATCCCTTCTTGTACTTGCTCATCTGCAACACCCGTAACTTCTACGCTTAAATCCCGGTTGATCCGAATCTTACCTGTGTGAACTTCATCTGGTTGAACGAGTTGCACATCTGCACTGTAGCCAGGAAAGTTTTCATCCCAAGTGTAACGACTTTCGTAAGCGGTTTGGAATATCTGACGGGCTGTTGTTGGATGTGTCATAAAACCATTTTGACTTCACCTACTCCTCCAGTTTAATTCACTGAGCACAGTAAAATCAGTTATCACTCATCAGTTACCAGTTATCACTGTTCACTGTTCACTGTTAAGCGTTTCCTACAACTCTTGGGAATCACTATCTGGGGACAAAACCATAACTGGTTGTTGATAAAGCGGAACAGTGAATGTTACTGTTGATCCTAACCCTTCGCCCAAACTATAAAAATTAACCTGACCTCCCATCGCCTCTACGAGCTTTTGGGATATTGCTAGCCCCAAACCTGTACCACCGTACTGGCGAGTACGAGAACTATCTACCTGACTAAATAATTGAAACAGTTTCTCCTGTTTGTCAAGAGAGACACCAATACCAGTGTCTGCCACCCGCACTCTCACCATACCAGGAAATTGTTGGTCTTGAAATGTGACTTTTTTGCGAACGACATCGGTTGTAACAGTGATACCGCCTTCATGAGTGAATTTGATCGCATTACTAACCAGATTTAGCATCACTTGCTTGAGACGTTGGTAATCACCGTAGACGATAACTTCATCAGAGGTAGGAGGCATATTAATTTGAACGCTAAGATTTCTCCCCTCTGCTTGAGGTCGCATAAAACCTTCTACATCACTGAATAACTCATCTAATTTGACTGATTGCAATTCCAGTTCCATTCTGTCTGCTTCAATTCTGGCAATGTCTAAGATGTCATTGATAATATCAAGCAGATACAGTGATGATTTATGAGCTTCTTCTAGAAATTGTCTTTGTTCTTCTGGATCATCAGCCATGCCTTCCAAAATCAACTTCAAAAATCCGATAATACCGTTAAGTGGTGTTCTCAGTTCATGGGTGACATTGGCGAGAAATTCTCTGATGCGGCGAGTGGCTTGTTCGGCTTGTTGACGCGCGTTTTCTAGTTCTTTGTATAAAATTGCGTGGGCGATCGCTGTTCCTAGTTGATCTGCCACATCTTTTGCTATTTCAAGTTCTTCTGGGCTGACTGTACAGTATTTTGTGCCTAAAGTAATAGCAATCAATCCATTAGGTTCGTCTTGATGGGAAGTCGCAACCACTAACATTTTCTGCTGGTCAAACTCAAGATGTTGTGGGTTTTTTGCCAAAATCGGTTGTAGAGTTGCCAATGCGTCAGCAAAGCTCGGCTCAGAAGCTATATCTATTTCCAAGCCAAGCATAGAACTTAAAGATGGCTGGCGATACTCTGCTATCACCTGCACTTTCGTGCTAGAGGACTGGTAGGGACAAATGATGCAGCGTTCCAATTGCAGCGCTTTCCCCAAACTATCCACCGTTTGTTGCCAAATAATATCCAGATCCAATGTCCGCCGAATATTTCTGGTAATTTGGTTTATGAGTTTATGGTGACGCCGTGAACGTGTGGCTGAATCTAAGTGTACAGGTATTGGAGATGTCAAGTTTTTTTCTTCTTTGCTGAGTGCTGTTTGCAGCAGTCGTCCCATGACTAAAACTGTTGTCGGAGTGCTTGCCAATGAGGGCATTATTGGACTCATCACCAACTCCAACTCAAACAACTGCTGACCGTAGCTAAACCAGCACTTATACCTCTGGGGTATCAAAGTTGTCAATATTTGCTGCAATTTTTCCACATACACAGCCTGCTCGACTGGGGTGAAGGCACATTCTTTCCCGCTTTGAGCTTCAAGAATTTGCACAGGATTTAACCCTAGGCATTCGCTGTGTTGCCACCAGAAACTTAGATAGCGTCCTGTACTATCTTGCGTGTACACCAACTCGGCTCCTAAATTTGCCCATGAGCCATTAGTGTTACTGGTAATATCTTCTAGATTTTCTGACAATATGTTCGACCTTTGGGAGTTAGCAGTAATACTCATGACCCGAGTTGGATAACATAGAAGCCAACCCATTAAATAAGCTTTACGATTCGCTGGCTTAGTTGGGAAGAAATTTTGATCGCTTTAGCACACGCTTCGCGGCGATTAATGAATTGTTGTGCCAGAAAACACATTTTCAAATCCTTGTATAGCAAGAATTTAGATAAATCGTGTTTCTTTAATATTTCACTGCCATACGCATGCCCGCGTCTGTTGTTACGAGTCCAATCGCCGCCTGATCTCCGGCTTAATATCTAGCATCAAAATTTTACATTTTTTCATCCTCCATATGTGTCTTACTTTTTACATTTTTGAGCTTTTTGTGAATTTAATCGTTCCACTCTCCCCGAGCTGGTAAAGGTTTACGCACAGGTGTACGCGTCAGTTCATCGTCTCTTGGGCTTTCACCCTTCAACCACTGACGGATCGCCACCTCAATGACTTTGCTTGGATCATTGGTGAGATGCTGAATTTGTTCTAGCAAGTCGGAGTCGAGGCGAATAGCAATCTCTACCTTATCGGCAAGTCTTTGTTCCGCATCGGTAGTTTTCTCTTTCATATTCATAGGATGATATACTCTGAACTTGTTTTTCCAAGGCTTGGTAAAGTCACTTTCTTCACATCAGTAGGGCACCTGTCAAGCACCTCTGCCGGAAGACGTTGGGCTTGAATTTGAGCAGCAGGGCGGCTTTTGCACCTCTTTTTAGGGTGAAGAGGACACCCCCGCCGCGAGACGTGGGGGGATTGCGGGTAGCCGTTGCTCATGAAGTCCGTATTTTGTACTTCTTGTTGTTTATTGTACGCCCCTAACTGATAAATACGATAAGCTATGCATAGACCTTTATATCTTCATTAAAAAGTCTACAAGTTAATATTCATTTGTCAGTACTCATTAGTCAATAGTCCTAAGTCCTTAATCCTTGGTAATTGGTTATTGGTCAAGAGTCAAAATTTGTTCTCACGCCAGAACAAGCGTGAGGGAGATCCTCATCAAGTACTGGCTCCCCTGCAATCCAAATCTAACCCAAGCGCTTCCTTTGTTCCCATCTCCTCATCTTCTCATATCACCGTCTGAGCCAATAAAGCATTAAAATACGTTAAGTATATTGCTGTTTTATCCTTTGTTGCTGATAAACCAAAGAACTATATGACTGATGTACCTGCAGCTCGTATTCGGAATTTTTGTATTATAGCTCACATTGATCACGGAAAATCTACCCTAGCAGACCGCTTGCTGCAAGTGACAGGCACTGTAGATCAGCGGGAGATGAAAGAACAGTTTCTCGACAACATGGATTTGGAACGGGAGCGCGGCATTACAATTAAGCTGCAAGCTGCCCGAATGAATTACAAGGCAAAGGATGGTCAGGAGTATGTACTTAATTTAATTGATACTCCTGGGCATGTAGATTTTTCGTATGAAGTATCTCGCAGTCTTGCTGCTTGCGAAGGTGCGCTGTTGGTAGTGGATGCTTCCCAGGGAGTGGAAGCTCAAACCCTGGCAAATGTTTACTTAGCCTTAGAGCATAACTTGGAAATTATCCCGGTTTTAAATAAAATCGACTTACCAGGAGCAGAACCAAACCGAGTCATCGGGGAAATTGAAGAAATTATCGGTTTAGATTGTAGTAATGCAATTCTTGCCTCTGCCAAAGAGGGAATTGGTGTTGGTGATATTTTAGAGGCAGTTGTTGAGCGGATACCACCGCCACGAAATACGGTGAGCGATCGCCTACGAGCATTGATTTTTGATAGCTATTACGACAGTTACCGGGGAGTGATAGTTTATTTCCGGGTGATGGATGGCACAGTGAAGAAGGGCGATCGCGTTTATCTGTTGGCTTCTGACAAGGAATACGAAATTGATGAGTTAGGAGTGCTTTCTCCCACCCAAAAGCAGGTTGAAGAACTCCACGCTGGAGAAGTCGGTTATTTAGCTGCTGCAATCAAAGCTGTGGCTGATGCACGGGTGGGAGATACAATAACATTATCTAACGCTAAAGCTGCTGAACCATTACCTGGTTATACAGAAGCTAATCCAATGGTCTTCTGTGGAATGTTCCCCATTGATGCTGATCAATTTGAAGACTTACGCGAAGCTTTGGATAAGCTAAGACTCAACGATGCAGCACTGCACTTTGAACCAGAAACTTCTAGCGCGATGGGTTTTGGTTTCCGCTGCGGCTTCTTAGGCTTGTTGCATATGGAAATTGTCCAAGAACGCCTAGAGCGAGAGTATAACCTCGACTTAATAATTACAGCTCCTTCTGTGGTTTACAAGGTGCACACTCTCAAGGGTGAAGAGGTGTACATCGACAACCCCAGTCACCTACCCTCTCCCAACGAACGGGAAAAAATCGAAGAACCCTACGTCCAAGTGGATATGATTACACCAGAAGGTTACGTCGGCACTTTGATGGAGTTGGCGCAAAATCGACGTGGTATCTTCAAAGATATGAAGTATCTCACCCAAGGACGTACTACACTCACTTACGAGTTGCCCTTGGCAGAAGTTGTTACAGACTTCTTTGATCAAATGAAGTCGCGTTCTCGGGGATATGCCAGCATGGAATATCACCTGATTGGCTACCGGGAAAATCCCCTCGTCAAGCTCGATATTTTAATTAATGGCGATCCTGTGGATTCTTTGGCGATGATTGTCCACAGAGATAAAGCATACAACGTTGGGCGCTCAATGGCAGAAAAACTTAAAGAATTGATTCCTCGCCATCAATTCAAAGTCCCAATTCAAGCATCCATTGGCAGTAAAGTTATCGCTAGTGAACATATTCCGGCATTGCGCAAAGACGTGCTTGCTAAATGCTACGGTGGTGACATTAGCCGGAAGAAGAAACTCTTGCAGAAGCAAGCCAAAGGTAAAAAGCGGATGAAATCTGTGGGTACGGTGGATGTTCCGCAGGAAGCTTTTATGGCAGTACTGCGTTTGGATCAGCAGTAACCTAACCTTTTTCCCTGTTGATGGCAATGTTTTTGGAACTGCAGATGCACGCAGATGTACGCACATAATCACAGATAATTTATCTGGTATACATTTGTGTGTGTTTGTGGTTTTATTGTCAATATATAGCAGTCGCCAGGTAGATTAGGGCACGAACTAATGAGAAAACATGGTCACCAAGAGACTTGAAAGTCTGTTAAGCGTTAAGCGTTCCCTGCTATATTCTTTCAATGATTGAAGAGGACACACGGATTTCTCCGGTCACCCGTCACGAATGACCTTTGTGTGAAGAAACATAATTAGTACTCGCTTTTATAAACAGTTAAATCATAGAAAATTTACAGGAATATTTAGGATTGTTATATGTTTGACTATGTAAAAGCGAACCATGACCTGTTCCGTCGTTTTTACAGACTGACAGTTATCAATGTTCTTTCCAATCTCACAGAGCCTTTGGCAGGTTTGATCGGTATTGCATTCTTAGGTCATCTCACTGAAATCCGTCATTTAGCAGGAGTTAGTTTGGCTACAGTTCTCTTCAACTACATCTACGAGAACTTGCTCTTTTTACGGATCTCAACTACCGCAGTAACATCTCAAGCCGTCGGACAGGACGACCAAGAGGCGATATTACTAGCAGGAGTGCGAAATGGCTTCATAGCTTTAGTGCTGGGTGTTCTCATCTTTGTGTTGCAGTACCCTATAGGAGCGGTAGGGTTTAATTTATTGAACGGCTCTCCAGAAGTTGAGTCTATCGGACTGGATTATTTTAACGCCCGGATTTGGGGAGCACCCGCAGTTTTGCTCAATTTTGTAATCATTGGCTGGTTTTTGGGACGGGAACAAAATGGCAAAGTGTTGCTGTTGACCGCTGTTGGCAACGCCGCTAATATTGTGCTGACCTATTTCTCGATTATGCGGTGGGATTTGGGAAGTACAGGGGCTGGACTGTCTCATGCGATTAGCGAGTATTTGACGTTATTGGTAGGTATGCTCTTGGCGTTTCGCTCTATCGAGTGGCAAGAATTGCGAACAGCACTCCAGAAGTTTTGGGAATCGTCGGCTTTTCAAGCTACTTTTTTCCTCAATAGTGACCTACTGGTTAGATCTTTAGTTTATATGTCGATTTGGACAATTTTTTTCAATCTCAGTGCCACTTTCGGAACAGATGTCTTAACAGAAAATGCCTTGCTCCAACAGGTAGTATTTCTGCTCGCATACTTGATTGAAGGAATAGGATTCACTACGGAGACTTTAACCGGAAATTTTAAAGGTCAATCCGCTGATGATCAGTTACTGCCCTTATTGCAGATTTCGCTGTTCACTAGTTTGCTGGTGGGAGTTACCACTTCAGGAGCGTGCGTTTTGTTACCTGAGACTGTATTTGGGTTGTTAACCAATCACGCTGAACTGATTGAGCCAATTAAACACTATGTACCTTGGTTATTCTTCGTCTTGAGTTTTTTTTCAATTGCTTGGATTCTGGAGGGGTATTTTGCAGGATTAACAAAAGGGCAATCTTTACGTAACGCCGCCTTAATGGCAGCTTTATTGGGATTTGCACCAGTGGCGTTTTGGGCATGGTCGGCTGAGAATAACCATCTTTTGTGGTTGGCGACATCAGCGTTTATGGCATCAAGAGTACTTCTACTTGGAGTCCAGTTACCAGAGATGTTTGAAAGTCATTCAACTAACGCTAGTCAATTGCCCAAGCTATAGCGATCGCGCGTATCGCGCTCAAACTGCTTTTTTGCTCATCTATCGTCACAGATGGAAATAATTAGTAGCTCGCAACAAAGGAAAAAAATCGAATAAGCACCAGGAGAAAGCGGCATGTTGCTCTTGTTGCACCTGCGGTGCAAATAATCACAGATAATTTATGTGTGTACATCTGTGGTTTTATTTTCAAAATCTTGACTGAACATGGTGAGAATTCGACTTTATGACTCAAAGGATTTAGAAAACATTCTTCAGCTTTGGTATCGAACTTGGCACCAGACATTTCCCAATATTCAACATCCACAGCCATATTCTGCATGGAAATCTCGCTTTTGTGATGATCTTGCTGTCACAGGAGAAGTTTGGGTTGCCGAAGTTGAACATCACATTGTAGGCTTTGTCGTAGTGATAAAACAAGAACAGTATTTATCACAGATTTTTGTGAATCCCGAATATCAAAATTGTGGTGTTGGTTCAGCCCTACTCAACAAAGCTAAAGAGATTTGTCCACAAGGATTAATGCTTCAAACATTACAACAGAATATACGAGCTTGCGTATTTTACGAGAAGCATGGCTTTAAAGCTGGTAAGCTGTCAGTCAATAAAATTAATGGGCAACCCAATATTCAATATCACTGGAAGCCTTTGATAAATACATACTAAATGATACCTTTAATGCCATAATAAACACAAGCTAGGCTACCAAGTATGTAGACAAATGTAACATTAGCTGAAACATCATTTTCCCGATATACACTCTTCTCTTCAAAGGGCATTCTTGATGTTTTCCAAAGCTTTGAACAAAAAATTTGTATATCTGACTACTATATCCATAGCTATCGGCACAATTGTTGTTCTTTGTTATACTACAATTTTTTATGCAAGTTCAATGTGTGTCATTTCTAACACTGCATCTATGGATAAAGGAGTAGATACTTCTTTACGGGAAAATACAGGTAACTTTCTAGATGTGGCGATTGAGCAGAGTTTCCATTAAAGATGGGGTTGGTGAGGTTTACAAGTTGAGAGAAATTAAAATACCGACCAAGAATGATCAAGCTTTTGCACCCAATTCAAGATGATTCATTGCTTCAAATAATACTCAGTTGCGTTCTGTTGAACTCAACTCACCCATGCTCCAGAACTTGTAAAAAATCGCTACAAATTCTGTCCTGCAAGTCTAATCAAACACATACTTTTGGGCAACTTTCCAGTAGCGGGAGAAGCGCTTGAGGTCAATATAGCCGTCGTAATCAAAAAACGGTTCTACTTCAAAGACTTCTAGTTCTACAGAACGCTCAATTTCATCACAGATAGCATCAAACCGGGGACTAGGACTGTTTGCTGTCACGACTTTGTTGGTATTATGCTCTTTGGCAAAGGCTAAAACTTCTTTTGCAACATCGCCACGGCGAATCACAACAGGTAATTCTAACAAGCATTCGTAGATAAAGGCAAGGCGTTTCAAACTCAGTTGCCATTCTTCTATTAAAGCATCGTCCCAAACCCAGATGGCGGGTGCTTCGGGATATTCTTCGAGTGCGGGGTTTCGCGGACTTAGACAGTCTCCGTGTATCCAAATAATGGGTTGAGTCATTGGATTTAAAATTTATACGCGGGTTGCATTCATACGTGTTTACCTCACCCTGCCCTATCGGGCATCCCTCTCCTTATTAAGGAGAGGGAAAGAAAGGAAAGAGAAAGATTTTAGCGTAGCAAAAAGCGAAGGTGAGGTTTTCAGGGAGATGTGTGTGCACGGTAGGGGCAAAGGTGAGGTGTTGAACGCAATTTGGTATTATAGCAAGCGCCAGGTTGGTTAGGACGCTAAGCTCAAAATATGCTCCATCGCTGCCCGCAAGGTAGGGAAGTCCTCTAGTTGCTTGCGGATGGGACTTTTGAGCCAAGACCAGCACGGTTCAATCTTGTTCAAGTCAGGAGAGTAAGGTGGGAAGTACGCGACTACGAACCAGCAGCCTGCACTAATTGCTCAATACGTCCACCCTTGTGAAAAGTGGCTTTGTCGATCACCAGCTTCTGCCCTGGTTTGAATGTTGGAATCAGACATGTTTCTAACCAGGTTTCAAAAACCTGGCGGTTGCAAGCCCCCTCAATTGTGAATGGGGCAAGCAACTGCTTAGCACACAACGCCGCAATCATATTAACTCGCCCCGTTCTCCGACCCGATTTGAGATCATAGAACCGTTTTCCTTGGGGACTGTAGCCGTAACCATAGTCCTCCGGCTGATCCATGCCAGCTTCGTCGGCATACATAATTAACTCACGCTCAACTGCGGCTAGCTGTTTGAGCAACTTCCGCCGTTTGTCCTCATCCCGTTCACGGTAGCCATAAGTCTTTTTTTTCGCGTGAATCCGATTTTTTTCAACCCTCGTCAGATGGTGCGTTCGCTAATGTCTGGACTTTAGGGACTTCCAAAGAATAAAATATTCCAAAAAAAACAAAAGACAGCATTTGTATCATAATGATAATCATTATGAGGGGGGAGAAAGGGTTGCCGACGGCAGCCACTTCACCTCCCCATAGGTAATGATTATCATTATTGATAATGGCATAATTTATTTTTTGGAAGTCCCTTACCTGAAAATTGCTGTAAAACAATTACGGGAAAATTTATCAAAGCCCCACACACTGCGACAGGTTCAGTCCTTGTCCCAAAAAGTCTACACCTGGCTGATTAAACCTGCTGAAGCTGCCTTGGCTGAGAGTAAAACCTCTACTTTGGTGTTTGTGCCGGATGGTTCCTTGCGGAATATCCCAATGGCGGCTCTCTACGATGGCAAACAGTATCTGATTGAGAAGTATAGCATTGCACTGACCCCTGGTTTGCAACTAATTGATCCCAAACCATTGCGCAAAGGATTAAAGACAATAGCCGCAGGATTGTCTGAACCACGTTCCGGATTTTCTGTACTACATAACGTGAAGCGTGAATTAAACGAAATCCGCTCTCAAGTACCTAGTACTATACTTCTTGATCAAGAATTTATACCATTTATCTAAATAGTGGCTACATTTAGCGCTTGAAGAATGTAGTCCCATCCAGTCAAAGAAGCTATCACTTCTGGAGTGAGGTTATTTAACACCGTTCTTGTATGCGATCGCAGGTGTTCTAAATTGTCGTAAATCCCCCAACAAATCGTGGTTTTTAATATACTGCCAGAGCCTCTCTATCGGATTCAGTTCTGGGCTGTGAGGTGGTTGAAATAATAAAATAATATTCGGAGGAACCTGCAGAGCTTTGGTAGTGTGAAAGCTACCATTATCTAGTTGAATAATATTCAGTTGTTCTGGATATTGCTCTGATAATTTATTCAAATAAATTATCAGAGCAATCGGTATCTAGATGAGAAAACTCTAAGAAAAAACTTTCCCCTGTTCTTGGTTCAATTACCCCATAGATATAAAATGCTTTAAAGTCCCACGCTCACTGTGCCGATAGGCTTCACCCCCAAACCTGTAATCCGTCGTCTCTCAATGGTTTTTAATCCCAAACGAGTTTCGTCTTGACACCAATAGCGAACTGACGCTAAAGATTTTGTAGCTTCAGGACAATACTGTTTTAACCATTGAATGACTTTGAGGACGAAAGGCAGTTTTTTTTAAAGTAAATTGCTAACTGCGAGTCTTTTTTCACACTTTGGCGTCGAGGGACTTTAAGTTTTGCTTTTAGCTGATAACGTACTGTTGCATAGACCGTTTTATAATCAACCTTTACGCCGTAAAATTCTTGCAACCACTTGTGAATTTCACCATAGCTTTTAAAGCCGTTGTTTGGGTCTTTTAGGCGTTCTTCTAAAACGGCGATCGCTTCTGGAGGAATAATCTTTTGCCTACCTCCACCGTGACGCACCTCCAACAGTCCTAAAATCCCAGCTTGGCGGTATTTATGTAACCAATTTTGTACAGTTACTCGGTGGGAACCGATTGCTACAGCTATATCTTTGATTGTTTTTAGCTGACCAGTTTTGAACAAGTACAACGTTTGCACTTTTTGAAAACCTATGGCTGTTTTTTGCTGATTTAAAAGGGTATGAAGTTCTTCCCCTGTCTCCTTTATGTTTAGTTGGCAAACCCTAACCATATTGCAAGCCTAATAATTTTAACCACCATTATATGTAGCTTACCAAAAAAGAAATGGTATTACGAGCAAAGCTTTGCAAAACAAACTTAATTCTCTACCTTTCCCAGTCGTTCATCTTGCAACTCATGGTCAATTTAGCTCACTAGCTGAGGAGACATTTATTGTCGCTTGGGATGAACGCATTTATGTTAAGGACTTGAATAAGTTAGTGCAAACTGTAGAGTTAAACAAACCAGAAGCTATTGAATTACTTATTCTGAGTGCTTGTCAAACAGCTACTGGGGATGAGCGGGCTGGATTAGGAATTGCTGGTGTCGCTTTTCAGGCAGGAGCACGTAGTACCATCGCTTCTCTGTGGAACTTGGATGATGAGTCTACTGCTGTGTTGATGAGTAAATTTTACCAAGAGTTAGCAAACAAGAAACTAACTAAAGCCGAGGTGCTTCGTCGCGCTCAGTTATATGATGTCCGGCAAATGACCCATAATATAAATCAGAATGCTATGAAGTGCGATAGCTTCGCTGCTGCGCGGAGCGCAGATCGCAATGCCAAGACGAGTAACAATCGAGGCACATCTGAGCCTA
>JAESGJ010000299.1_pt1 | contig 42339 bp, 36 predicted proteins | sample 9266241 | NCBI WGS metagenome assembly JAESGJ01 (sample SAMN14514841, study PRJNA621669) | algae metagenome | isolation source: Brasilonema octagenarum HA4186-MV1 and co-occurring heterotrophs from wet... | place: USA: Manoa Valley, Hawaii | collected 2009-07-20
AAAATGAGAAGATGTTTCTTTTGGGGTTTTAAACATTTATCTGAACAACGCTGTACATATTGCATCATACAACGTTTGACAGAAATATTCAGGAAAGTTCAGGAAATTAACTATCTAAGCAAAACTCTTATATTATTTATGACAGAGAGGGCAAGTTGGAGTAATAAGTCTACAATACTTCTGCTTGCTTGAACTTTAAAAAGGAAAAGTAGCAGTAAAAATTTTCATGCTTGCTTCTTGATTATCACCCAGATCAGTACCTTTAAAGTCCAGATATTAGGTAGCAATAATGTCGATACGCGTAGCGTCAAGCGTATGGGCAAAGCGCACGCTGCGCTAACGACTGAGCGCTCAGGCCGAAGTCCTCCCGCTTATCGCCCCAGGCTATTTGCAAATCAACAATTGATGCAAAGATTGAAGAAGAAGTGGCGGCAGCTTGTGCTATCAAGAGAAGAAAATCAAGCAAACAGGCAGGAAGAATGAATGACTAGTTCAACTAACCAACAAATTTTACTTAAAACCCGCCCAGTTGGAGAACCAAAAGAGAGTGATTTCGCCCTAGTGGAAACCCCAATACCAGAACCAGGGGAAGGCGAAGTTCTGAAGCGCACGATCTACCTGTCCCTCGACCCCTATATGCGAGGTCGGATGAGCGATCGCGAATCTTATGCTGCCCCGGTGGAGTTGGGATCGGTGATGGTTGGTGGTACAGTTAGCCAAGTGATGAAATCTAACCATCCCCAATTCTCAACTGGAGATTTTGTGCTGGGTTATGACGGCTGGCAAGCCTATGCCGTATCGAAAGGGGAAACTTTGCGTAAGCTTGACCCACATCAAGCGTCTATCTCTTATGCGTTGGGCATAACGGGGATGCCCGGAATGACTGCATATTTTGCTCTGCTTGATGTTGGGCAACCTAAGGCTGGTGAAACGGTTGTTGTTTCTGCTGCTTCTGGTGCAGTCGGTTCTGTAGTTGGTCAAATTGCCAAAATAAAAGGCTGTCGGGCTGTAGGGGTAATCGGAAGTGATGAAAAATGCGATTACGCGGTGAAAGAATTGGGTTTTGATGCCTGCATAAACCGCAAAACTCAAGAACTGAGTTCAGCACTCAAAGATGCTTGTCCTAACGGAATCGATGTTTACTTTGATAATACGGCTGGTGCAATTTTAGAAGCTGTGTTGCAACACATTAATCTTAGAGCAAGAATACCATTAGTTGGCTTAATTTCACAATATAACGCGGAAAATCCTCCCCCTGGTCCTAATTTGATGCCCTTGTTGATTAAACGTGCTTTAATCAAAGGTTTTCTTGTTGGTGATTACCAAGACCGTCAAGCAGAGTTCTTAAACGATGTTTCTCAGTGGTTGCGCGAAGGTAAGCTCAAGTATAAAGAAGACATTGTAGAGGGTCTAGAAAAAGCCCCCCACGCCTTCATCGGTTTATTACAAGGAAAAAATTTTGGCAAGCTGATTGTCAAGGTCAGTGATGATCCAACACGATAAGCGTACGTAAAGAACGAGTTAGAAGCGATTTTAGAATCCTTCTAGTGAGCCAAATCAACAGACCTCCGATTTCGTGCTAGCAAGAACTTCATCCTGTAGACAGATATGAGTGTTAGTACATTTTTTCTACCATTCGAGCTACACTTACAACTTTAAAGATGTAGATATGAGGCTGAGGTTAAAACGCCGATTGTTTGGTCAGTTTGCGATCGCAACCACATTTGGAACTATGGTGGAGAGTCTTAAAGCGAAGACCCTGGCTCAATCAAAGCCTCAGTCTCGTCCTCCCTCAGCGATATCTCCTGATCCCAGTGGTGTTGTTGACATCAAACTGCGTGTAAATGGAACAGAACACGCGCTAAAAATTGAACCTCGTGTAACACTACTTGATGTGCTGCGTGAACGTCTGAATCTGACTGGGTCGAAAAAGGGCTGCGATCACGGTCAGTGCGGTGCTTGTACGGTATTAGTTGATGGGCGGCGCGTTAACTCGTGCCTGACTTTTGCCATCATGCACACTGACGCGAAAATCACAACTATCGAAGGACTGGCACAAGGAGAAAATCTACATCCCATGCAAGCTGCGTTTATTGCTCGCGATGCGTTTCAGTGCGGCTACTGCACACCGGGACAGATTTGTTCGGCGGTGGGTTTGGTGAACGAAAAACACGCTAAATCTGATGCTGATATTCGGGAACTGATGAGTGGCAATATCTGCCGTTGCGGTGCTTATCCAAATATCGTGAATGCTGTGCGCGATGTCTTAGAGGGAAAAAAAGATGCAGCCGTTTAGCTATAAGAAAGCAGGAGGAGCGGACAATGCTGTAGCATTGGTTAGTCCACAGGAGCAAGCCGCATACCTGGCAGGGGGAACTAGCCTAATCGATTTGATGAAGCTGAATGTCCAGACACCACAACACTTGGTTGACATTAACCCACTCCCCCTAAGCAAGATAGAAATGCACAACAACGGTGTACGGATTGGAGCAATGGCACGTAATAGCGATGTTGCTTATGATGCGATGATTCGCGAGCGTTACCCTGTGCTGTCAGAAGCGTTGCTGTCTGGGGCTTCACCGCAACTGCGGAACATGGCAAGTGTGGGCGGGAATTTGCTACAACGTACTCGCTGCTACTACTTCCGCGATACTGCGTTTCCCTGTAATAAGCGCGTTCCCGGTTCTGGATGTCCGGCAATTGAGGGCCATAATCGGATTCACGCGATTCTCGGCGGCAGCGATCGCTGTATTGCCACTCATCCTTCTGATATGGCTGTAGCAATGGTAGCACTTGATGCGGTTGTACAGATACGAGGTCCAAAGGGAGAGCGCAGTATTCCGCTGGTTGATTTTCACCTCTTACCGGGCGAGACACCAGAACGGGAGACAGTTCTGCAACACGGAGAGTTAATTGTTGCCGTTGATTTGCCTGGTTCACCGTTTGCGAGGCGATCGCACTATTTGAAAGTCCGCGATCGCGCTTCCTACGCCTTTGCAATGGCATCGGTTGCAACTGCATTAGATATTCAAAATGGGATCATTCGTTCAGCACGCATTGCCCTCGGTGGGGTAGGAACAAAGCCCTGGCGTGCCTACGCTGCAGAAAAATTGCTCGTCAACAAGCCAGCAAACGAGGCAACGTTTCAAGCGGCGGCGAATGCAGCTGTCGCTGGATCTAAACCGCAAAAATACAACGGCTTTAAAGTAGAACTGACTAAACGTACAATTGTTCGGGCGCTCTTCACGGTGGGAGGGATGGCGTGAATACTGGGGATAAAAATGGAGTTGTCGGCAAACCGGTTAACCGAGTCGATGGACATCTCAAGGTGACTGGCGGCGCACGCTATGCGGCTGAGTTTCCGGTAGCAAAAATGACTTATGGGGTGACAATTCAAAGCACGATCGCCAAAGGTAAAATTACCCAAATTGATACAAAGGCTGCGGAGCAAGTACCAGGTGTGCTAGCAGTGATTACCCACCTCAACGCGCCGAAAGCTTCAGGCGAAAAAGGCGGTGGTCGCAAGTTGCAACTGCTGCAAGATAACATTGTGCTTTATAGTGGTCAGCATATTGGTATCGTGGTTGCAGATACTTTTGAACGAGCAATGCACGCCGCTTCGCTCGTAAAAGTCCGCTATCAGGAAGAAAAACCGACCATACATATGAAGGATAACCTTGACAAGGCATATGTACCTGGAGGGAAAATTCCTAGAAACGAGCCACCCGACAAATCTCACGGCGATGTTGCCCAAGCATTAACGACAGCGGCTGTCCGCGTTGAGGAAACTTATACCACCCCGGTGGAAAATCACAATCCGATGGAACCTCATGCCACAACAGCAGTTTGGCAAGGCAATCAATTGTTAGTATATGATGCAACTCAGGGAATCTTTTCGGCTCAACAAAAAATTGCCGGAGCATTGGGAATTGAGCCAGGAAATATCCGCCTGATGTCTTACTATGTCGGCGGTGGTTTCGGTTGCAAAGGATCGGCTTGGTCGCACGTACCTCTAGCAGCAATGGCGGCACGGCAGGTGAATCGCCCAGTCAAGCTGGTGCTGGGACGGATACAGATGTATGGTCCTGTTGGCTTCCGACCAGAGACAATTCAACAGGTTTCTTTGGGCGCAACCCGTGACGGAAAATTAACCGCACTGCGACATAGTGGAACGTCGCAAACTTCAACCTTCGATGAATTTATCGAACCGGTTGGTAAAAGCGCAGGCATGCTCTATGCTTGCCCAAATATCGAAACCAGCCACCGTTTAGTTCAGCTTGATCAGGGAACACCAACCTACATGCGTGCCCCTGGCGAAGCTTCAGGCTCGTTCGCCTTAGAATCGGCAATAGACGAACTGGCTTACAAACTTAACATTGATCCAATAGAATTGCGTTTGCGTAACTATGCTGAGGTTGATCCTAGCAACAAATTACCTTGGTCAAGCAAATCACTGAGAGAATGTTATAAAGTAGGTGCACAACGGTTTGGTTGGCAAAAGCGTAATCCCAAGCCCCGTTCGATGCAAGACGGTAATTATTTGATTGGTTGGGGAATGGCAACGGCGACATATCCCACGAATCGTTCTCCAGCATCGGCGATCACCCAAATTATGGCAGACGGTACAGCCCTTGTCCGCAGTGGTTCACAGGATATTGGCACGGGAACCTATACCGTCATGACTCAAGTGGCGGCGCAAGCACTTGGTTTACCAGTTGAGAAAATCCGCTTTGAACTGGGCGATACGAATATGCCAGAAACTCCCGTTTCTGGTGGCTCACAAACAGCGGCTAGTGTAGGAACGGCGGTGCATTTGGCGGGAAATGAAGCTCGCAGTAAGCTTTTGCAACTAGCACTAGCCGATCAAGCATCACCGCTGTATGGTGCAAATGCTGAGGATGTTATTGCTGAAAATGGCAGCTTGTTTTTAAAAAATAAATCGTCCAAAAGTGAAACTTATGCACGAATTTTGGCACGACATAAGATGAAAATGATTGAAGCGCGTGCAGATGCCAAACCTGGAGAGGAAAAACAGAAGTATTCCATGCATTCTTTCGGCGCACAGTTTGCCGAAGTGCGAGTTAACCCTGATTCAGGTGAAATTAGGGTGACGCGCTGGGTTGGTGCCTTTGGCGTTGGACGTATACTCAATGCCAAAACAGCCGACAGTCAGCTCATCGGTGGGATTGTTTATGGGATCGGGATGGCGCTGATGGAACACACACTCACAGATCCTAATCGGGGACGTGTTGTAAATCCAGATTTAGCAGAGTATCATGTACCAGTGAATGCAGACGTTCCGCCTATTGAGGTGTTGTTCGTTGATGAAAACGATCCTCATATCAACCCGCTTGGAGTCAAAGGAGTTGGTGAAATAGGGATAACTGGAGTTGCGGCGGCGATCGCCAATGCTGTTTATCATGCAACAGGCAAGCGCATCCGGGATTTGCCAATTACACTAGACAAGCTTTTGTAGATAGAAAATGCGATGATCGCACAAACGATGAAAGGTCAATCACACCATCGGCGATCGCTACATGACCAGTATGAGCAAAAAGTTCATACGCGGCAATGATATACTTTAGTTTCTTTTGAGAATCAGTAGAAGTCTCAGGGCTGATGACGACTGAAGTAGAATTTGGTACTGTTAGCTCGGAATCACTGTAGTTACATTCGTGACCGAGATGAGTAGTCGAACAGCCCGCTCCTACGCTTTCCTGTCGATTGCAGCGGCGATCGTCACCATTGCCCTGAAGTTTGGCGCTTACCTGCTAACGGGGTCAGTGGGGCTGCTTTCAGATGCTATTGAGTCTATTGTAAATCTCGTGGCAGCATTGATAGCACTGTGGGCATTGACCTATGCTGCTAAACCAGCCGATGCCGAACACGCCTTTGGGCATTCTAAAGCCGAATACTTCTCCAGTGGTGCTGAAGGTGCGTTGATTGTAGTAGCTGCCATCAGCATTGCTGTTGAAGCTTGGGGACGCTTGTTGCATCCAGAACCATTAACACAGCTAGGCTTGGGGTTGGCACTCTCTTTATTTGCAACCGCAATCAACGGCGTTGTTGCCTTTGTCTTGCTACGGGCAGGGCGACGCTTGCGTTCCATTACACTCAGAGCTGATGCTCACCATTTATTTACCGATGTGGTGACTTCAGGTGGTGTGGTAGTTGGAATCTTCCTCGTCAAGGTAACAGGCGCTTTCGTGCTTGATTCAATCGTCGCACTGATAGTAGCAGCAAATATTACGTGGACAGGATTTCGTTTGCTACGCGAAACCAGTAGCGCATTACTGGATGCAGCTTTACCTAAAGAAGAAATTGACGCAATTGAAAGCATCCTTAACGAGTACAAACGCCAGCACATCCAGTTCCATGCCTTGCGAACCCGCACCGCTGGAAACCGCAGCTTTGTCTCCTTCCATGTTCTTGTGCCTGGATCTTGGACAGTGCAACAAGGACATGATTTGTGCGAGGCTATTGAGCTTGCTATTCTTCGGGTGTTGCCTTTAACCCACATTACAACTCACTTGGAACCTTTAGAAGATCGAGTTTCCTGGGAAGATCAGGAGTTGGAGCGTGCGAGCAATCAGCAAATGCAAGGATAACTGCATCAGAGATTAATTGCTGCCGTTGAGCTTTAAGGAATTGGGCGATAGCGTCCGATACAACACGCCAACTTTTATGCGTGCCCCTGGCGAAGCTTGTGGAATGTTCGCGCTAGAATCAGCAATGGAGGAATTAGCGATCGCCTTGAATATCGATCCACTTACTCTGTGCTTGATTAAGCACGCCGATATCAATCCCCAAGTAGCTCAACCCTGGTCGAGCAAGTACCTGAAAGAATGTTACCTTGACAAATTAATGCCTTGATAAAAAGCGCAGAAATAGTGTTCTTATAGCGATTGGTAAAAGCGCAGGTAGGTAGACATTATCTACTTAACCCTACTGTATTAAAAGAATAAGCAATACAAATGAACGAATTACAAGCAATTTTAACAGCCTTCGAGTCTAGTCAAAAAAGTGGTGATATTAGTTTCCTGGCGACTGTAGTTAAAACTCAAGGTTCAACCTACCGCCGACCTGGTGCCAAAATGTTAATGACAGGTACAGGTCAGATAGTGGGAACAATTAGCGCTGGTTGTTTGGAAAACGATGTGTTCGAGTATACCCGCCAACGCATGGCAGACGGCAAACCGATTGTTGTTACTTACGATAACACCGCCTCTGAGGATATTCTCTGGGGCTTTGGTTTGGGATGCAACGGTGTAGTGCAAGTTCTGATCGAACGTCTGGAAAACGAAAGCACACCGAATGCGATCGCTTTTATAAAAGAGTGTCTAAATAACAAACATCTCGGTATTATAGCGACAGTCTTTGCTTCAGAAGGTGCAGTTGATCTAAAACTAGGCTCACGCTTACTGCTGTATCCAAACAGTAAAATTATCACCGACATTGAAGATGCAAATTTAACTCAATCTTTAATTGCAGATGCCCAAGCAGCGCTTGTCAATCAAAAGTCCAGCGTGAACAACTATCAGTTACCTTTTGGCAGTGCAGAAGTTTTTATTGAAGTCATCCAACCACCTACACCCTTAGTGATATTTGGTGCAGGTTATGACGCTGTACCCGTAGCACAGTTTGCGGAAGCATTGGGTTGGCAAGTTACTGTAGTTGATTGTCGGGCTAACGAGGCAACTAGAGCGCGATTTCCAATGACTTGTGAGGTGATTCTTAGCCGCCGAGAGATTCTAGAAAAACAGGTATTTATAGATACTGGGACAGTGACTGTGGTCATGACACATAATTACCTTGATGATTTGGAAATTATGAAAACATTGCTACCATCTCCTGCACGCTACATTGGCGTTTTAGGGCCAAAGCATCGTACAGAAAAATTGCTGCAAGATTTAGAAGGACAAGGAATAGTTTGTACCACTGAACAATTAGAAAGATTGCACAGTCCTGTAGGAATTGATATCGGTGCAGAAACACCAGCAGAAATCGCGATCGCTATCATTGCAGAAATTCAAGCAGTACTCAAAAATCATAATGGTGGTTTTTTAAGAAATCGCAATCAACCAATTCACCAATATGATGAAAGTAACTTTAATAAACTTCTTGTAAAAGTCGGGTAAAGGTCAAAGGTTAAAGGTTAAAGGTTTTATATTTTTCCTTTCCCTTTCTCCCTTAACTCAGATCTTGCACCTCGGACTGAGTACGCCCATAACTCAAGTTCGTGGCTCATAAACACGCGTCCGTTAAAACGGAGTGCGTAAGTTATTTTAGTCCGTTTTAACGGACTTGGACTTTGAGCCAAGAAATTTATTTCTTGGCGGACGAAAAGTATGGTGCAAGATCTGAGTTAACCCCTTGCTAACTCCCAGAATCTAATCTGCTACTTGCTGACATAATTTTCATTTATGGACTCTACGACTGAGCAAATAGAAACTGAAAAATCAACTATAGCCATTATGATTCTTGCTGCGGGTGCATCTACTCGCATGGGTACACCGAAACAGCTATTGCTCTACCAAAAACGAAGTTTGGTGCAATACATTACAGAAATTGCGATCGCTTCGGTTTGTAAACCTGTGGTAGTAGTACTTGGAGCATACTCAGAACAGATTCGCCCCCAAATCAATCACCTTCCTGTGAGCATCGTTGAGAACTTAGATTGGGCTTGTGGAATGAGCACTTCCATCAATAGCGGAATTCAATTTTTGCATAATCTTTCACAAAACATTGAAGCAGTAGTTATTGTAGTTTGTGATCAACCATTTCTTTCACCCCAAATTATTAATCAACTTGTTGATGCATATTATTCCACAAAAAAACCTATTATCGCTTGCGAATATGCAGGAACATTAGGCGTACCTGCTCTGTTTAGTAAAAGATTTTTTTCAGAGCTTGCTGAATTACAAGGAACTTCAGGAGCCAAAAAAGTTATTAACAATAACTTGACACAAGTATTTTCTCTTCTTTTTGCACAGGGAGAGATTGATATTGATACACCAAGAGATTATGAACAATTGCTATCGAGCAATCGCGATTAAGTCGGTGGACAAAAAAATGATGTCTGTAAATAAACATGAAGAATAAAGAGGATTAAATCGCAGGACATATGTTTGAGGACGAAGATAATTTAGTGTTAAGCGTTCGCGTAGCGATTGCCTCTGGCGCTTAGCTGTTGTGATAACTGTTCTTTCAGCCGCTTTCTTGGCACTACCGCAATTTCAGACGTTTATTTCGCAAATGCTTCAACCCTACTTTCCTGGGATATTTAAGTAAGTGGTCTGCATTGTCTGTCAAAAGCTTTTATCAAGTAACAAGCGAAATAAAGCAAATTTCAGTAATCGATGCATTTTCACAAAAAGCCAGGGGATTCACTGCTACGCTGGTCTTGATTGCTGCTGAGTCTATCGATTGGAAGATGATTTTATCCTCAAAGTTTCGATGATGTGAAGGGAGGGTACAAACACGTTGAGTTTCACACGCTTCGTCTGTGCCATAAGTATAGTTGGAAACTTCTTTCAAGTAAGACATCGTTATGAAACGTATTGCATATTTAGGACTTGGCATCATGGGCAGTGGTATGGCAGCGAACTTGCTGAAAGCGGGTTATGATGTCACAGTTTGGAATCGTAACCCAGAATCCTGTAAACCTCTGGTTGAACAAGGTGCAACGCAAGCTCAAACACCTGCAAAAGCCGTTGAAAATGCTGAGGCGATTGTGTATTGCCTAGCCAATGACAACGCGGTTGAAGAAGTTGTCTTTGGGCAAGATGGCATTTTATCGAACGTGCGATCCGGACAAATTGGGATCGACATGAGTACAGTTCATCCTGACACCTCCCGCCGACAAGCCGCAGCTTATGCCGAAAAACAAGTTGAATTTCTCGATGCTCCCGTTTTCGGCAGTAAAAACGAATCTGCTGCCGGGGGATTGTGGATTGTCGTTGGTGGCAAGCGTGACGTCTTTGAGCAAGTCAAACCAATTTTAGAGCCGTTAAGCGAAACGATACATTACCTGGGCGACACTGGCAAAGGGACATCGATGAAACTCATCGGTAACTCGATTGTGGCAACTCAAATCCAAGCGTTAGGAGAAGCAATGGTTCTGGCGACTAAAGCCGGACTGAATCCAAAAGACGTTCTCGATGTGTTGCATGTGGTGGATTTTCGCTCTCCGATTTTTGACGGCATGGGCAAGATGCTAGTGGAGCGCAATTTTACACCAAGTTTTGCATTAAAGCACATGCTCAAAGATGCGAATTTGATTGCTCGATTTGCCCAAGATTTGAATTCTCCCACGCCTGCTGCCGCAATTGTCAGAGAAACTATCAAAGCAGCGGTTAACCAAGGATGGGGAGAAGAAAATGCGTCTGCCCTGATTAAAGCCCTGGAATTAGAAGCGGCAGTAACTGTTCAATGATAATTACAAAGCTTCGCTAGGGGCAATGCAAACAGAGTTTGCAGTATTCCTGGGGGCGATAAGCCGGACGCTTTAGCTTGTGCATATCGCCACTTTTCATGTTTTGACTATTAACAAAAATAAGAAATTCGGATATTCTAACCAAGATATGCATTAATTTTTACCAAGAAACGTTTACCTGATGAAAATATGACCCAAGCATACGACATCTTCCTAGCAGGCGGTCTTGTTATGTGGCCTTTGTTGGGCTTATTTATAGTCACTTCGGTATGCATCTTGGAACGCAGTTGGTTCTGGTTCAGGCTAATCATTCAAGAAAAACAGGTCGTGCGTGAGGTTTTGACAACAGCAAAGGTAGATTTAAAACAAGCAGAAGAAATTGCAGAAAGTTCTCAGACTTTAGCCATTGGCAGGTTTTTAGTAGAACCTCTTAGACTCAAAAAACCCTCTCCTGAAACCTTTCATTTGGCAATCAAAGCCGCTTGTGATAAAGAATTCGTAGAAATGCGTAAAGGTGATATAGTCCTGAAAAGCGTGGCGGCAATCGCCCCCTTGCTAGGTATATTAGGTACAGCTGAGGGTTTAATCAACACTTTCACTAACCTTAAAACTAACTCTTTCAATCTTACTGATTTCTCTAAAGTTACACCTGGTCTTGCTCAAGCACTAATTAGCTCTACAACTGCTATAGCTATTACAGTTTTTGCCTTTCTCTTTATACGAATTTTTCTTTATTTGCGAGTGCGACAAATCGATTTATTTTCTCAAATTGGCAATGATTTAGAACTCATTTATTTGCAATTCTGGCATGAACCTTCCACTCAAACAGACACTCAGACTAATAGTGAACAGTGAGTATAGCAATTCTAAATCATAAGCCCTGGTGGCACGCTACGCGTATCTCCTGCCCAGACGCTGCTTTGTATGCCTATGGCAAGCCTTACGGCTAACGCATGATTGCGTGTGCTTGCGCTTACGTGAAGAACAAGATTTTCGACTTTTCTTATAAGTTGGAAATGTTCTTTTTTTTTACTAAAAATAATACCTATCGTTATTCCAATACGGTTCAGTTAAGGATTGTCGGTGATAGCGAAGCACACGTGTAGAGACGTTGCATGCAACGTCTCTACATTGACGTTTTGATAACAGTTTTAGTCTTATCTGGAGTGTATTGATCGTTATTCTTGATTTTTAACGAGTTGTTAGTTTTGATTGGTAAGTTTTTCAGTCAAGACGATAGAAAAGTATTTGATAGTCTATGTTGATGATAAAAAGCAAATTAATCTGGCGCAGGAAAATTTAAATGGACTGTGCATGTTATTAGTCCTTTAAGCTTGATGAAAGTAACATCAACAAAAATCAAGAGTTAACGATAAATCTGGGGTGGGAACACCAGCCAGTTTGATATTACTTTTGAACTCTGAGACTTTGACTTCACGGATCAGAGTCAGTCTTGATTGAATAAAATTTTAAAACGTCTTAAACAGATGTTGAGGAATATTTAAATTTATTTTTCTGTTTATTTAACCTTTTGTTAACCATTGGTATAGTAGGTTATTTGCGTCATTGTTAATCAACACAAAATTACTTATTAATAACGGGGTAATATGACATTTTCAACTAATGTTTTGAGTCGTGTAGTTAGTGTTTCAGTTGTTACGGGTGCTATTAGTTTTGGAGCGATTTTTGGGGCGATCGCCCAAGCAGAAACCCTTAATGGTGCAGGAGCAACTTTTCCCGCTCCACTCTACGAACGTTATGCTCGTGAAGTCAAAAAGAAATATCCAGACCTAACAGTTAACTATCAAGCCGTTGGTAGCGGTGCTGGTGTTAACCAAGTGATTGCTGGCACTGTTCAATTTGGTGCTAGTGATTCTGCGATGACTGATGCGGAGATGGGTAAAGTAAAAAATGGTGTTATCCTAGTACCTACCGCAGGTGGTGCTGTTGCAGTTGTTCACAATCTTCCAATAGATAATCTCAAATTGTCCCGCAAGACACTACCAGCTATTTTTTCTGGTCAAATTACCAAGTGGGATGATCCTCAAATCAAAGCTGATAACCCTGGTGTGAATCTACCAAGTCAGCCGATTAAAGCTGTTGTTCGCGCTGATAGTAGTGGTACATCTTTCATTTTTACCAACCATTTGACTTCTATAAGTCCCTATTTTAAGGGACGAGTTGGCACCAGTAAATCTCCAAGTTGGACTATCCCAAATGTTATAAAAGCAAAAGGTAATCCAGGTGTAGCAAGTTCAGTCACTCGCACTCCAGGTGCTATCGGTTATGTTGAGTATGAATTTGCTCTGAAAAATAAGCTCAAAGTAGCACAAATTCAGAACAAACAAGGACAATTTGTGGCTCCTTCTTTACAAACTGCCAACCAAGCTTTATCAACTGTAAGTTTTCCAGCCAACTTCCGCGTTTTTGTTGACGATCCAACACAGGGTTATCCTATCGTTGGTCTAACCTGGTTGTTGATATATAAAAGTTATCCCAATGCAGCCCAAGGAACAGCTGTCAAGAACTTTGTGAATTGGGTACTAACAGATGGTCAACAAATTAATGATGACCTAAACTACACTCGTATTCCAGATCCTGTGGCTCAAAAAGTCATACAGACAGTGAACAGCGCGATCAAATAATGTGTCATCTGACACTTTTTCCTCTATCAGGGTGGGCTATTTGCCCACTCCAAAATCATAAACATAATTTAACAAAAAAGAACTCAGCAACTCCTGAGTCAGAAGTCAGAATAAACTTCTGTACGACTGGGCTGATGAGTAAGAGTTTAAATCCCCACCGTCTACGGAAGTGTTCACTTTCGTTGGGGTTCGGTATCCACATACTCAAGATTTCTGAGTTCTGCGTTCTTACAACTGAGTTCTTCTTCAATTTTCTGATTCGTAATGGCAAATTCATCTGAACCTGCTAATAACAATCAACCTAGTTTGATTGATGAAAGTATAGACATAACAGCTAGCAGTGGTAAAAATTTCTGGATAGATAAAGGATTTACGTGGCTAGTTTATGCGTTTGCTGCCCTAACGGTTACTGTCCTGTTTTGGATGAGTTGGATCATCTTTGAAAAAGCTCTTCCAGCTATTAATAAGTTTGGACTAGGGTTCTTGTGGAATCAACAATGGGATACAGGTAATTTCGTTTTTGGTGCCTTGCCATATATTTATGGCACTTTGGTTAGCAGCGCGATCGCCATGTTATTTGCCGTACCCGTAGGGATAGCAGTAGCCCTAGTCACGAGTGAAAATTTTATCCCTGCTTCAGCACGCACAACCATAGCTTTTATCGTAGAACTCATAGCTGCTGTTCCCAGCGTCATTATTGGTTTGTGGGGCGTTTACGTTTTTATTCCAAGTTTTGTACCTCTACAAACATGGCTATCCAACATCTTCGGGTGGATACCACTATTTAATACACCAAGTCCTGCTGGGTTCAATATGTTGACTGCTGGCATAATTCTTGCGATTATGATTTTGCCGACGATGGCAGCAATTAGTCGTGAAGTCTTATTAGTTGTTCCTAAAGAGTTACGCAGTGGCTCAATGGCTCTGGGTTCTACTCGTTGGGAAACTATTTTTAGGGTAATATTACCTGCTGGATTTTCTGGAATTGTGGGTGCAGCAATGCTCGCCCTAGGAAGAGCTTTAGGAGAAACAATGGCCGTGACTATGGTGATTGGTAACTCGGCTCAGGTGAGTCTTTCACTACTTGATCCAGCTTACTCAATTCCCTCTGTACTAGCCAATGAATTTGCTGAAGCTCAAGATCCATTGCACGTTGGTGCTTTAACATATTTGGGCTTGATCCTATTTGTTGTGACTTTAGTTGTCAATATTTGTGCTTTAGTGGTTGTGCAGTTTGTAGGGGGTAAGACCAAATAGAAAGCTTATTTTCAAGATACTGGGAACACAAATAACAAGTGTCAAATCCTGGTAGAATGTCCTACGTATTCTCTTTCTAAAGCAAGATGCGGAAGTTGCAAATCATTATGAACCTCTAAAAGCGTAAGGAATATGACCAGTCATCAAGAGTCTGAGATAGATAAATCAGTGGCAGCAGAGATATGTAGTCCTCTACCACCCATAAGGCAGATATTTAACAATGGCATGACTGTGATAGCATTCTTGCTTTCAGCTATAGCCCTGATTCCTTTGCTGTCATTGCTGTGGGAAATTATCGGAAGGGGTATAACAAGCATTAAACCATCTATGTTTGTAACATCAGTCATAAACGATGGATTTGGGAATGCGATTGTTGGTACCTTAGAAATGGTAGCCATTGCGGCGCTGTTCAGTATTCCGACTGGAGTCATGACAGGCATATTTTTGTCAGAAATTGGTAAAGGAAGTCGCATTGGTCGTACTGTTCGCTTTGTCGCCTCTATTCTGACTGGAGTTCCTTCGATTGTTGTCGGTGTTTTTGCTTACGCTGTTATTGTATTAATAACTAAGAAATTTAGTGCGATCGCCGGTGGTTTTGCATTATCAGTTCTCATGCTCCCCGTGATTGTATTAACAACAGAAGAAGCCCTAAAACTTATTCCCACTTCTGTACGTCTCGGTTCAGCTGCCTTGGGAGGAACTCGTTTTCAGACGACTTGGCGCGTTGTTCTCACAGCAGCAATTCCCACAATTACCACAGGGGTTTTGTTAGCCGTAGCTCGTGCGGCAGGTGAAACAGCACCCTTAATTTTTACTGCTTTGTTCAGTTTAGATTGGTCAAGCGACTTATTGGGTCCAACAGCTTCCCTATCGGTGTTAATTTTTAACTTATACAACGATCCCTCGCCAGAAAAAACAGCATTGGTTTGGACTGCTTCTGTTGTCTTAGTTGGGATAATTATGTCAATCAGTATTCTCTCTCGTATTTTCATAAGAAAGAGAAATGTATAATCACAACTGAAGTAATTTTGTCAACTATTTTTGTAATATTTAACATGGTATGAGTAAATTAAACCCAGCAATCAAAGTCAAGAACCTTAGCTTCTACTATGGAACTTCCAAAGCACTAGAAGGCGTAACAATGGATGTCTACGAAAACCAAGTCACCGCAATTATTGGTCCTAGCGGTTGTGGTAAATCTACATTCATTAAATGCCTTAATCGCATTAGTGAATTAGAAGGAGCAGTAAAAGTAGATGGCAGCGTAGAATTTTATGGTCAAAATATCTACAGTTCTCGTGTTAACCTAAATCGGCTACGCCGCCAAATAGGTATGGTCTTTCAAAAGCCAAACCTTTTTCCGATGAGCATTTACGATAATATCGTTTACGGTATAAAAATTGCTGGATGGCGTCCGAGAGCAGAACAAGATGAAATAGTTGAATATGCTCTGCGAGGTGCTGCTATTTGGAATGAAGTAAAAGATAAACTACAGAAATCAGCTTTAGGGCTTTCTGGTGGTCAACAACAGCGTCTATGTATTGCTCGTGCTTTAGCAGTTAAACCAAAAATTCTCTTAATGGATGAGCCTTGTTCGGCTCTTGATCCAATAGCAACAATGAAAATTGAGGAGCTCATCCATAGTTTACGCAATGAACTAACAATTGCAATTGTTACTCATAATATGCAGCAAGCCGCTCGCGTTTCTGATTTCACCGCTTTCTTTAGCACTGATGAAAGTCGAATTGGTCAAATGGTTGAATTTGGATCAACAAATCAAATCTTCGGCAATGCTCTTGATTCTCGCACCCGCGACTACACTTCTGGACGTTTTGGATAAGGAGTTTAAGCAAATTCAAAAAATTGATTAGTTTGTGTCAAACAACTTGAAAGTATTTTGTTACCCTCATCTAGTTATATCTCCAAGGAATTTCACAAGCTTATGACTTGAATATAATTTTATTTGTTGGATAATAAGCTAGCTCCTCACTCTCAAAGACATTTGATATTAAGATATCCACAACTTTAAGTCGCGTTTCAACGTAAAATCGTGAAAATATTGCTATTTTTAGAAACTAGACTCAAGTGTTGAGTTTAGTTCTAATAGCTTAATCTACCTACATTATAGGTGTTGAACCAAACTTGATATAAACTTCTCACTCATTCAGAGGGATGAGTATAACTGCCATATGTAGATAAAAATAATACTTTTAATCAAAGCATTTCTTCTTCTTAACCTATATGTGAGAACTTCGATAGAGATGTACACAATGTAAATTTTTGCTTTGTGTACATTTTTCTCTTTACAGATTTTTGTCAGGTATTTCCTATAAGCATCTATGGGAAACAAGAAAGGAAATCTGGTTTTTGTGCTGTCAATCAAAACCTAATTCCAAACACATAGTATATCTACCGCTAAAAAATATAAGTTGCGACAAACTAGGGAAAAACTATGGCAAACGTAACACTCAAAGGATTTGCTTCACTACCAGCAGATACATTTGCTGAAGGTTCATCTTCTGGAAAGTTTATTACAGGCAATACTAATGGCAGAACAATACCTTTTCAAGGACAACCTGTCCAAGGCTTCAGTGCTGTACAGTTTGCCGACAAAAACAATTATTGGTTCCTCCCTGACAATGGTTTTGGGGCAAAGAGCAACAGCGCTGATTTTTTGTTACGAATCTATCAGCTTAACCCCAGTTTTCGAGGTACAGAAGGGGGTGACGGTCGTGTTGAGGTTCTAAATTTTATTCAGCTATCTGACCCAAATAAACAAGTTCCATTCAAAATCGTTAACGAAGGTACTACAGATCGTTTGCTAACAGGTGCAGATTTTGATGTAGAATCTTTTGTCTTAAGTTCTGATGGAAGTATCTGGATTGGGGATGAATTTGGACCTTACCTATTGCACGTTGATCAGACAGGTAAATTATTAGAAGCCCCTATTTCCACGCCGAACTTTTATAAAGTCAATACCTTAAATGGTCAGCCTCCGATTGTGATTGGTCACCGAGGTGCTAGCGGTGAACGTCCAGAGCATACCCTAGAATCATACAAATTAGCAATTGAACGAGGGGCTGACTTTGTTGAACCAGACTTGGTATCAACTAAGGACGGAGTACTCATTGCTCGCCATGAAGTCAATATAACGGATACCACTGATGTAGCAAGCCGACCAGAGTTCACGGATCGTTACACGACTAAGGTTATTGACGGTGTGACCGAAAGAGGCTGGTTTGCTGACGACTTCACCTTGGAAGAAATTAAGACCCTGCGGGCAAAAGAACGTCTTTCCTTCCGGGATCAATCCTATAATGGTTTATTTGAAGTTCCCACCCTTGAGGAAGTTATCAATCTGGTTAAGCAGGTAGAAACCCAAACAGGTCGCAAAATTGGCATCTACCCAGAAACCAAGCACCCTACTTACCACGATTCTGTCGGGTTGTCCTTGGAAGAACCATTGGTTGAGACTCTGAAGAAAAATGATTTCACTGATCCAAGTCGGGTTTTTATCCAGTCGTTTGAAGTTGGGAATCTAAAAGAACTCAACCAGAAAATAGATGTACCGCTGGTCCAATTATTGGATGCAGAAGATATTAAGCTCGACGGTACACTGATCGAGAAGCAGCCTTACGATTTTGTGGTGAGTGGTGATCCTCGAACTTATGGTGATCTACGCACTGCTGAGGGTTTGAAAGAAGTTGCCACATACGCAGATGGGATTGGTCCGTGGAAGCGGATGATTGTCTCGGTTAAAGGTGTTGATGCTGATGGTGATGGCAAAGCAGATGATGTTAATGGAGATGGAGTCGTCAACGACGCAGATAAAAACACTTTACCCCCAACAACGCTGATACAAGATGCCCATGCTGCGGGTTTGCTGGTACATCCCTACACCTTCCGTAATGAAAGTCAGTACCTGGCAGCAGATTATAACAAAAACCCAGAACTGGAGTTCCAGCAGTTTATTAAGTTAGGGGTGGATGGCTACTTCACTGATTTCCCTGGTACCGGAGACAAAGTCCGTGACCAAATTACTGGTGAGTTTGTGCGATCGCCTGACAACCCCGATGTTCTCGCAAATCTTGCCCCATCTAACCTTGCCAGCTCGAAGGGATTTGAAGGCTTAGCAATTAGCCCTGAAAAAACCAAACTGTATCCCCTATTAGAGGGATCGGTTCTTGGTGATCCCAACGATGCCTTACGAATTCATAAGTTTGATGTTGCCAGTAAACAGTATGAGGGTTTAGTTGGTTATTACCATCTGGAAAATCCCACTAATGCAATTGGTGACTTGACTGTTGTCAACGATAACGAATACCTAGTGATTGAGCGTGATAACGGACAAGCAGATACCGCCCAATTCAAGAAAATATATAAGGTTGATTTCTCCCAAAAAGATGTCAATGGATATGTGGCAAAAGAAGAAGTAGCAGATCTACTCAACATTCAAGATCCAAATGACTTAAATCAAGATGGCAGCACAAAGTTCACCTTCCCATTCCAAACCATCGAAAATGTGCTGGTGATTGATCAAAATACTATCTTAGTTGCCAATGACAACAACTATCCTTTCTCTGTGGGACGACCACCTGCTATCGACAATGATGAAATCATTCTGCTAGGTTTAGGAAAACCTCTTAGCCTTGATCCGCGTGTAGGTATTGCTGGACTTAACAACAACACGTTACTTAGCGAAGGTCATGACTTGCTAGGAACTCAGAATTGGTCACAGCCAAATGTGACTATCTAGTCAAAATCATAACTCAGGCTTTTATTTTTCTTCCACTTTCATTCGCCCTCACGCCGAATCTGGGGGCGATTTTTCTATAACCTCTGTTTCCATCACTCTCATGATAGATGGAAAACCGAAGCAGATATAAAGTTACTTGTCAATAGTCAGTATAGTTAAACTAGAAATACTATTATTAAGATATGTTGAAAAAACCTGAAGAGTTTATTGACTCTATTTAGCCTAAAGTAGTAATAACAGTTAGGAGGTTATGATTCCAGTTCTACAAGTAGGCGATCGCGCCATTAACAACAACGAACTCATTCCCCTACTGAAGCAGTACGGAATACTGCCGCAATTGATGCGAGAGATTATTGTCGATAATGCGATCGCTAACCATACTCTGACAGCAGAAGAAAATACTCAGGCATATAAGCAATTCTACCAACAGCATCAGTTGAATTCTGAAGATGACCTGCAAGCATGGTTACAAATTCGTGGTCTAAACCGTGAACAAGTGGACTATCTAGCCACACGTAATATCAAACTAGAAAACTTCAAGCGAAGCACTTGGGCAGATAAGTCACAGTCCTACTTTCTTCAGCGTAAAGCAAAGTTAGATCGGGTTGTTTATTCTCTGATTCGGGTGAAAGATATTTGTATCGCTCAAGAGCTTTACTTCCGAATTCAGGAAGGAGAACAGTCTTTTAGCGAACTCGCTCGCGAGTATTCTCAAGGTCCTGAGGCTCAAACAGGTGGCTTAATCGGTCCAGTGGAATTGGGAGTTCCCCATCCAGTGTTGGCAAATATGCTGGCATCAGTTCAGCCTGGTCAACTTTTACCACCAACACCTTTGGGGGATTGGATTGTGGTTGTACGTCTAGAAAAGCTTTTGCCATCTCAGTTAGATGAAGAAATGCGACAGCGACTGCTCAACGAACTATTTGAACACTGGCTACAAACTCAGCTAAAAGAAAATTTACAAAATATACAGGCGAATTCTCCAAAACTTCAAACTGAACAAGATGATGTTGGCAGTTCTGATGTACCTCGACAAGTATTTAAACCAGACAAAGCTCAATGAGTCTTCATTCCTCACTTGTGTTAAAGAAACCAGCCAGATTCTTGCTTAGGAATGACTTGAAAATCCACTAAAAGAGGCAAAATTTACAAACAGATAAACAATTGTGCTGGATTTTCAAAGAGCATGAAAATTGATCACGTTCACTTTTATGTCGAAGATGCCAAAGTGTGGCGCGATTGGTTTGTACGCCATTTGGGTTTTCAAGTAGTCGAGAAAAGTTCTGCCGTATTTCCAACTTTTCTCGAAAAGGTAGACAACATTCGTTGGAAAGCTAGGGAGAATAATACCTTTGACACCTGCACGCAAGTGCTCAAAAGTGGTGCAATCTACTTTTTACTGTCTTCCCCTTTATTACCCACCAGTCCAGTGGCTGAGTTTTTGCGCCACCACCCGCCTGGTGTGGCAGATGTTGCTTTTTGTGTTGAAAATTTAGAAGAAATTATTTCCCTTGCCAGAGTCCACGGGGCGAAAATCCTGCAACCCATCCAGCAATACGAATATGGTCAGGAATATATTAAGTGCAGCAAAATAGCTGCTTGGGGTTCCCTTACACATACGTTGATAGAAACCAAAAGGGGGACAGAACAGCGAGAAACACAGAGTGAGATAATCAAAGGGTGTGGCAGTGTAGAAAAACATCCTTCCCTGTTTTCCTCCTCATCTTCTTGGTTTACCGGCATTGACCATATCGTGCTAAATGTAAACGCAGGTGATTTAGAGCATGCAGTGGCTTGGTACGAAAATATCCTTAATTTTCAGGGACAGCAGAGGTTTAATATTCAAACATCTCGCTCTGGCTTGCATAGCCAGGTCATGGTTTCGGGTAACGGTGATGTACAATTGCCAATAAATCAGCCAGGTTCAGCCAATTCTCAAATTCAAGAATTTTTGAACCTAAACCGAGGATCAGGAATTCAACATATCGCTTTACGAACACGCAATATAGTTCATGCAATAGCCGAATTCCGTGCTACTGGTTTATCGTTACTCCCAGTTCCTAAAGACTACTACTCACAAATTCGACAGCGAAAAGGACTTCCCATTACGAGCGACGAACTGGATACTATTGCTGGACAGGAAATTTTGGTAGATTGGAAAGAAGAAATTTGTTTTAACTCGAACAAGAATATAACTCCTGTACTATTGCAAATTTTTACCCAGCCTATCTTTGGACAGCCGACTTTTTTCTTTGAGTTTATTGAGCGTCGGTACCAAGCTCAAGGTTTTGGTGAAGGTAACTTTCGGACTTTATTTGCAGCAATTGAAAATGAACAAATCAAACGCGGTAGTCTGGGATGAAATGTTCAAAAAATGAGTCGGCTGTTCACACAAGACCCTTAGTGATCCGGTAGGCTAAGCTTAGGATGCGCCTCTGGGGCTTAAGTAGTTTGGCAGGCTCATTTTTCTCAATTTCATGACTGGTCTTAAAATTTAGTAGGATATAAAATCCGGTAGCATTTGAATGATTAAAAAACCGCTCCAGACGCAGAGGACGCTGAGGATCCAGCGCGAATGACGGGTTTCCCGACAGAGGTGACTGGCGTGGAGAGGAAGGAGAAGTAATTCCGATACAAGCGGATTTGATATGACATATTAGAAATCTAAAATTGACTGATCAATTTTTCAAGCGCATAAAACACCATGATTTGGGATATTCTGTAAGTAAACATTACATTTTAATTAAAAATGTTAAGACTAATTACAGATTTTGATGGTCCTATTATTGACGTTTCTGAGCGCTACTACCGTGTTTACCAATTTTGCTTGGAGGAAATCCAACGTCCAAACCAACAGGTACAACAATTAGGAAAAGCAGAATTCTGGCAGTTGAAGCGATCGCGCGTTTCTGAAACAAAAATTGGTATGATTTCTGGTTTAGATGAAGCGCAGGCAGAAGAATTTTCTCAGTTGCGGCGAAAAACTGTGCACACAGAACCTTACTTTCATTATGACAGCTTAGCTCCTGGCGCTGTAGAAGCTTTATTAAAAATAGAACAGGCAGGAATTGATTTAGCAGTTATGACAATGCGTCGATTTCGGGAATTAGATTATGCCTTTAACCAACACGATTTAAGGAGATTTTTCCCAGAAAATCGTTGTTACTGCCTAACTAACGATTATGTCAAAACCCGTGACATTGATGATAAACCTTTGTTGATGGAACGGGCAATACAAGAACTCCCCCCTGCCACGGATATCTGGATGGTGGGGGATACAGAAGCTGATATCATTTCTGCCACAAAACACAACATTAAGATGATAGCTGTGGAGTGTGGCATTCGCGATCGCTCTCAACTACAACTTTACAAGCCAAATTTTATTGTCCAGGATCTTAGTTCTGCTGTAAATCTAGCTCTAGAAACAACCCGACAACAAACAAGCTGAACTGGAGTTGGATTAAGAAATGTGTTCTTTACGACCTATTATTCAAAAACCAATTTACCTTAAAAAGCTACTGATTAACCATAATAGGACGAATGTGACTATAGTAGAAAACTGATTTGCTGTCACATTCATAATCTGTACTTGAGGAATAAGCCATGTGGCGACCAACCCTCCTGCAAGTAAGCCTGTAGTCAGACCAACTAGCGTTAACAAAACCGCTCTAGCAAACTTTTTTTCCTTACGATTAAGAAAGTAAATACTGATACACACCCCTAGGACTAATGTTAATTGCAATACTTGGTCGCTACCAGCTGGGTAAAAAACGCTAATTGCACTTAATCCAACATACCAAGCTCCAGGCAACAAAGTATCTGTTAATGTTGGCTTATCTAGAATGCGTTGCAACCACGCTGGTGACTGTTGGCGAGGAGTTTGACTTTCTTTTGGAAGCAATGGCACTAGACGCTCTGGAAATCGGATGCGTTCAGGCACTTTTATTTTGCCTTCCTGGCGCATCTTTAAGCGCTCCATTAAAATTGCGTCGTAGGCAGCTTCTATGGCTTCCAGACGTTTAGCATCGCCACTGTGTTGCTCCAATAGATGATTGCGAACGTCTTGAATTTCATCAAAGCTCGCATCTTCTGATAGCCCAAGTTTTTCGTATGGATTGTGATCGTCACTCATGGGAGTTTATTACTTTAGCCTAAGTCAGCGGCAATGTTTTGCTAAACAAAAAATACTATATTTTTATCTTGACCTAAACCAATGTTTAGGTCAATTCGTATAGTTTACCCGGATATTAACACAGGCAAGCCACACTAGTTTGCTAATTTTAACTATAGCCACTTTAACATATAGGCATAGCTCCGTGTATCCCCTCATGTCGTTGATTAAGTAGGGCTTTACTCTAGAATTTAAGCAAAAAATACCTAAAAGCCAATTTTACGATGAAAAAATCTCTTGTATTTCAGGTTCAACAATTTACAGCACTTAAACGTGAGTTGTAAATAAGAGTCTTTTGCTTTCTCGTGCCATGAAGTCACATCTCGATTTAAAATTAAAGGGTTTTAAGATCGCACATCTGGGATAAGCTTGTGTCCGAGTTGAACCAGGTGTTGTGGCTAAGGTTAGAGGATTTGCTTTGTGGACACAAAATTGACAAAAAAGTCAAATACTGGAGCAATGGGCAGCATTACCAAAATATTTACGCCCTAATTGTGGATAATCCTGATTAAACTAGTATTTAAATAATCAGGGAAATCATACCTTGGCCTTGTAGATACATATTGTCTCCAATGCGAAAACCATTTTCTTGATGGAATTCGCGCTTTATCCTATAAATTTTTGTGCAAAGTGATGGTCATGGCTCCTGCCAAGATTCTTGTAGTTGATGACGACCCTGCGGTTCGGAACTTAATCCAACGCTTCTTAATTAGGCAAAACTATCAGGTAGAATCTGCCGAAGATGGTAAAACAGCTCTAGCGCTGTTTGAGCAATTTAACCCAGACTTGGTAATTTTAGATGTAAATTTACCGGACGTGATTGGATTTAACCTCTGCCAAGAGATGCAAAGCCGTAATGGAGTTTTTGTACTGATGTTAACAAGTCGTGCAGACGAAGCCGACAAGATTCGCGGCTTTTCTAAAGGTGCTGATGATTATCTGACCAAACCCTTTGGTCTAGGGGAATTGGAAGTAAGAGTAGCAGCCATTTTAAGGCGTCAGCGTGTTGTTACTACAGCAGAACAGAAGAGGTTAGTATTTGAAAAACTAATGATTGACCCCGTACGGCGGGAAGTTACGCTTAACACTCAACCAGTGCCTTTAACTGCTTTGGAATTTGACCTGTTGCATTTTTTAGCTAGCCATCCTGGTCGAGTTTGGCGGCGTTCTGAACTGATTCAGGAGGTTTGGGACTATGAGTACGTCGGCGATCAAAGAGTTGTAGACGTTCATATCGGTCAAATTCGTAAGAAGATTGAGATTGATGCCAGCCAACCAGCATTAATTCAAACTGTACGAGGCGTCGGATATAAGTTTGAATCTTCTTCTCAAGCTCAACAATTTGAATAATCTTTATAACCTAAAAGATTGCCAAAACTGTGGTTCACAGATATTTGACTGGCGAATCTGGTTAAAAAGTAACCTTCATACAACTCCTTTATCAGATCTACTGCACAAGCACTAATCAGGCATTGTTTTAAGGCCTCAGTCTCTTAACTTCAAGATCTGGGGCGAAAGAAAAAACGAATTAAAGATGAAACACTCTATCCTTGAGTTTTCAGTTCTACATTAGACTTGCCTGATTTTTCGCAAAAGACAACTAAATCTGAAACCATGCTGTCAGCGCGACAGCCAATGCATCAGCTGCATCATCTGGATGAGGAATGTATTCTAAATTCAATTCCCGCGCCACAGCTTGCTGAACTTCCTGTTTCTCAGCGTTACCATATCCGGTTAACGCTTGCTTAATTTGGCCAGGAGTGAACTCTACTGTTGGTAATTCATGTTGCCCTAAAACTAACATGATCACTCCCCGCGCTTGAGCAATGGAGATGGTATTTGCCATACGATAGAAGAAGAATTTCTCTATTGCTACCAGTTCAGGTTGAAATTCTTTGATCAGGGTGTGTAAATCGTCGTATAACGTACATAGCCGCTGTCCAATTTCTGTATGGGCTGGCGTATTGATAACACCAAAGTCGAGTAGGTTGACTGAATCTTCTTGCACCCTGTCTTGATTTTTTTGGCATATAATCGCCCCAAATCCTAAACTTGCTAGTCCCGGATCTATTCCTAAAATTCGCTGTTCCATTGACTTGTTATTTTTTTGACCAGAAAGCCTATTGAATCGGTATACTGGCAATTTAGACTATGTAGCTTTAGTCCAATAGGATTGAAAACTGTAACAATTCCACATCCGAATTTCAACCAGGTGGTATACATTTTCTGTTAATCATTGTTAGTAATACTGCTATAAATCAGGTATGTCAATTGGTTTTCTAAGACTTGCCCTTAAAGCGCTGCAAAAGCAGTCACGCAGTCGCACTTCCTATCGAGTAAACCAGTGGTTCAAGTGGTTGTCCCCTGGACTATCAGTAAAACGATGGTTGCTCATCAGTCTTGGAGGCATGATATTAGCAAGTCTGGGATTAGCTATCTGGATTAGGCTAACGCCAATTTTTTGGGCAATTAAGTTTTTGAGGCGCATTCTGGGAGTGATCACCGATATTGTACCGTATTACATCAGCGGTCCTTTGGTGATAGTAGGCGGCTTGTTGTTGCTTCTGTGGGGACAAACTCGGACAGTAAGTTCAATTACTCAGGTACTCAGATCAGAAGGTGATGAGGATCTCATTGATGTGTTGCTGGCACATCGCCGATTGTACCGGGGACCAAAAATTGTAGTCATTGGTGGTGGTACGGGACTTTCCACATTGCTTAGAGGTCTCAAAGTTTACAGCGCCAAAATTACCGCGATTGTCACTGTGGCTGATGACGGGGGTTCTTCAGGGCGATTACGTCAGGAATTTGGCGTGCTACCACCAGGAGATATTCGTAATTGTTTAGCAGCATTAGCTGACGAAGAAAAGTTACTGACAGAACTATTTCAGTACCGCTTTAAAGCTGGGGATGGTTTGACTGGTCACAGTTTTGGCAATTTGTTCTTGACGGCGATGAGTGACATTACTGGCGATTTAGAAAGAGGTGTCGCCGCCAGTTCTAAAGTCCTAGCAATTCGAGGACAAGTTTTGCCAGCAACCCTCAGCGATGTGCGCCTCTGGGCTGAGTTAGCCGATGGTCGCCATATAGAAGGGGAATCTAAAATTACCGAAGCGGGTGGTAGTATTGTCAAAATTGGCTGCATCCCCGCAAATCCGCCAGCTTTGCCAGCAGCTATCAAGGCAATCAAAGAAGCTAATTACATTATTATGGGTCCTGGTAGTCTTTACACCAGCGTCATTCCCAATTTGTTAGTACCAGAAATTGCTGATGCGATCGCCGCCTCGGACGCACCACGCATTTACATCTGTAATATAATGACACAGCCTGGAGAAACTCAGGGATACACTGTTGCTGATCACATTAGGGCGATTGATGCTGCTTGTGGTAGACCACTATTTAATGCCGTACTGGTACACAAAAAATCTCCTAGCGAACTCGCACTGACGCGGTATGCTCAACAAAACTCCCATCCTGTTTTCTTAGATCGAGAAGCTATAGCTCAGTTGGGACGCCGAATTGTGATAGCTAACGTGATGCATGAAGATGAAACAGGTTGCGTGCGTCATAACTCTCAACAATTAGCACGAGTGTTGTGGCGGTGGTACAGTGGAGGGCATCTAAACAATTCAAAATTCAGAATTCAAAATTCCAAATAAAAGACATTTTTAGTTGGGGATTTATAGTAGTGGCCAAACTCGTTAGCACAAGCCAGGGGTACACGCCTTTAAAGCGCGTACATTGTGAATTGATTGTTGTCCTAAGCAACAGTCTATAGCTAGAAACCTGATCTGAAACGAATTCACTGATTTAGAGTAGTTCTTAGGAACAAGCTGCACCAACAAAAATAATTTTTAATTTAGCACCTCCTACAAAGAAGCTGTAAATTGCGTGTAGGACATAGTCGTTATTTTGAATTAAGCCAAGGGGGGGGGTGAGTGATGATGAGAATTTTTCTGGCAGATATAAGCGCGACGCGAAAGCTTGGAATAACTCTTGCTCAATCACTAAATGCTGGTAATGTGATTTTACTAGAAGGTGATTTAGGTGCTGGCAAAACGACATTAGTACAAGGGATCGGGGAAGGCTTGGGCATTACTGATCCAATAGTCAGCCCAACTTTCACCCTGATTAACGAGTACACACAGGGACGTCTTCCCCTTTACCATCTGGATTTATACCGTTTGGAATCAAATCAAGTCCCCGCATTAAACTTAGAAACCTACTGGGAAGGCATTGAAGTTACACCAGGAATTGTCGCGATTGAGTGGGCGGAACGTATGCCCTATAAACCAGACAGCTATCTCAGTGTACGCTTGAGTTATGGAGATGAAAAAACTCGGCAAATGGAAATTACACCCCATAATTGCGTTCTTAGTGAAGAAATCGTTACTAGGCGTATGTAATCTGTACCTTTTCAGCTTTGTGTGAATCTCTCAGTCCGAAAATTGTGTGTACATCTTTACCTGATGACTGAAATTTTTGCCATAGTTCCAAGCTTTTAATACAGACAATCAACCACACTAAACCTGCCGCATAGCCAGCTACTACATCACTGGGCCAGTGTACACCAAGATAAAGCCGACTAAAACCTATTGCAACAATTAAGACAACGGTCAAGGCCAAAATTTGTTCTCGCCATTGAGGAAATTCCTTTGCCAAAATATAGCCTACAAAGCCATAAATCACTATTGACCCCATTGCATGACCGCTAGGAAAGCTGTGATGACCTACATTAATAATCCAGTCCCACAAGTCGGGACGTGCTCTACCAAACAGCCGTTTTAGGAAAAAAGTTAAACCCATAGCACCAATTGCAGCTATGCTCAAGGTAGTTGCTTGAGTGCGACGATTATAACGCTGTAGTCCTATTCTCAATCCCAAACAAATTAACAGCAAAACGACTGGTTGGCCAAGAAAAGTGATACCAACCATAATGCGATCAAGAAGTGGCGTATGCAGCTTCTGAATTGCTAGTAAAATGCGTTCATCAAGACCATATCTATGTAGCAGTCCGGTGCATAAAACAAGAGTGCACACAGTTGTTCCTGATGTTAAAATAAGTTGACTGCCCGCTTGCTCTAATTGTTTTTTGACACGCGTTTGGGTGCTTTCTTGTTTCTGAGCACCAACTGTCAAGTTATTTAATTTTCTTTTGTTTATAGGTAATATTATTGCTTCTTCTGGCGCTATGCTTATGTAAGATGTCCTTAGAGGTAATTTTCTGCCTTGTTTTGTGTAATCCAAGACAATTTTTTCAAGAAGCCAGGCTATAGCATTTGCACTTAAATCTGAGTGGAAAAGAACAAGAACATTTCCTGTATCATGATTGGCACGCACTTGTTTAACGTCTTTCTCTTCCGATAATCGCAATTCAAGATATCTTTTGAGAGCTTCCGAACGATAAAGCCCATTTACCTTATATCTAGCTCTTCCTTTTACAGCAGTGTGTATTGCCCGAACTAAAGGATTTTGATTGAGGAAGTTATTATGATGAGTACCCATTTTTCTACTTAGCTGATTCTAGTCAAATTGTATTAAAATTTGACTGGTGGGACATTAACCGGAAATGATATCAATCTTAAACTTTTTGGGTGTCTTTAGACCGCAGAAAGTTCAAGCATAAGGCAGTGCGGTTTGTGTACCATCTCCATGAGGAGAACGCAATCGTCATCGCTTGTTAGGCAAGACAAACATGGTCAGATTTTAGTCTCTGGATCATGGTTTTAGCGCTAGAGAGTACCCGATACATAATAGTGTTAAGCGCTTGGTTGATGTTGTGTACTGTCAATTAGGTTAATCAGAGCATTAAAGATAGCTTTCATAACAGATTTTGTTGTTACTTCGGGTGGCAAAACTATCTTTGGCGCAGTTTTAACGCAGTTCGGCGGAATTCCCCATCCACCGTGCGGTGGGGATGGATAGCGGGAAAAATATGAGGTAGGTCCTTTGAGGATGTACCTCATATTTTTCAACGTATCCGGAATGGTTAGAACAGGCGTGGTAGCATATAAATGCCCGTAGCAATTAGAAGTTCTAGTGAGGCAGCATTGGTGACGACCAACCACTTGACACAAACGGACTACTTTGTAGGTGAACAGTGCAAACGTTGGGAAACGTAACTCAAACATAGAATTCATTTGGATTCGCTACATAACAAGACTCCGTGGTATGTCAGGAGCGAAGTCTCTAAACTCCCTGTGGAGGTATCGTTCCTGGGGATAAGAGGATGCAAATCTAATTATCGCTGGTTCACCAATGTTCGCGCAGCGTGCCCGAAGGGCTTAGCAGGAAATTTTTACAAGGCGACTTGTAGAAGCCCCATCCGCGACGCGGTGGGGAGAACGTCACTAAGATTGACCAGATGCGTACGCGCAGCATCAAGCTTCTGGCTGTTCGCATGTGCTGATCTAAAATCACACCTGGTTGATAACTAACGATTATAGATGCAGCTGTGGGGTTAACACGGACATTCGTAATCCTAATCCCGGTTGTATTGCAAAAACTGAAAACTTTTCAGTATAAGTATCAAAAGTGCTAAAAGTCGACAAGTAGTAGGCAGAAACAAACAGTCTTTCTCTTAATTCTACAGAGCAAAGCAGAATAATTTGACTAATGATTAAAAGTTAAAGCTTGACCCCGCACTTTTGTATCTAGCTTGCCTTTTTCATATACAATCTGACCACCTACTATAGTTAGTACAGGCCATCCAGTTAAATTCCAGCCTTCAAAAGGACTCCAACCACATTTGGTCAATAATTCCTCGCGTAACACAGGACGATAAGTGTCCAAGTCTACAAGAACTAAATCGGCATCAAAACCAGGAGCGATCGCCCCCTTATTTGGAATACCATATGCCTTGGCTACCGCTTGTGACATCCAGTGAACAACTTGAGCTACGGTACACTGTCCTTGGATTGCAGCGGTTAACATCAAAGGTAGAGAAGTTTCTACACCAGGCATCCCAGAGGGAGCGTTTGGATACTCTTGAGCTTTCTCATCTATTGTATGAGGTGCATGATCTGTGGCAATAAAATCAATCACGCCATCACGCAAAGCTTGCCAAAGGACTTGATTATCGTGGGGCGATCGCAAAGGCGGATTCATCTGCGCCAAGGTACCAATCTTGTCATACGCAGTGGTATTAAGCAACAAATGCTGGGGTGTCACTTCTGCTGTCACCCAACTTGGTTTATCCTCACGCAACAAGTTTGCTTCTTCTGCAGTTGACATATGCAGAATATGCAAACGACGTTGATATTTTTTAGAAAGTCTTAATGCTTGCTCAGTTGCTAGTAGCGCTGCTTGATTATCTTGAATTTGGGAATGAACGGCTGGATCATGAGTTCCAGCGAATTCCTTGCGACGTTCATTAATTCTGGCTTGGTCTTCAGCATGAACAGCAATCAAACGTTCGCCTTTAGAAAATATTGCTTCCAGTGCAGCGTCTTGATCAACTAGTAATTGTCCATGCATTGAACCCATGAAAATCTTGATTCCACAAGCTGGCTTTGCCAAAAGCAAATCAGGCAAGTTGTCTGTCGTTGCCCCAATAAAAAAGCCATAATTAACCAAGCACTTTTGTGAGGCTCGTTGTAGCTTATCATCAAGAGCTTGCTGAGTAATTGTTAAAGGACGTGTATTCGGCATTTCCAAAAAGGAAGTGACTCCCCCTTTGGCACAAGCACAACTTGCGGTAAATAAGTCTTCCTTATGTTCCAGCCCTGGTTCGCGAAAATGGACTTGTGGATCAATTACTCCTGGCAACAAAGTTAACCCTTGTGCGTCAATTTCTATAGTTGGCGTTGTGGTGGAAATTTCTGGTGCAACTTCGACTATTGTGCGATCGCTTGTCAGCACATCCCCAACAACCGATTCACCATTGGGTAAAACTATTCGAGCGCGACGAATCAGCAAACTGGTAGGAGATGACATGAATCTACTGCGTTAAAAAAAGAACTGATCGTGACAGATAACTATTTATATAGGTTAAACTTAGTTGGATTCTTTGCAGGCATTTTGTGTTTTTCGTAACAAAAACTTTATAAATTTTAATAAATAAACTCCCTCAAGATGACCACATTACCCTAACACCTAATTTGCAAAGTGTAAGATAAACAAATACAGCATCCCTGCTGAGGCAAGTGAATCACCTGCACCAAAGCCATTACTTTTGTAATTTCACAGCATATCAAGTGTCTAAAAATAACTCTAGTCACCAAGCACCCAATAATTCTTGGCTCGCAGAACTTAGTAGGACAGTGATCTTAAGCATAGTCCTAGCCTTAGGAATTCGCACATTTGTTGCCGAAGCTCGTTGGATTCCTTCTGGTTCAATGGAACCAACCTTGCATGGATCTCCAAATCAGTGGGAGGCAGATAAGATTATTGTCGATAAATTAAGTTATAAAGTCTCTAGTCCAAAACGAGGTGACATTGTAGTATTTTCTCCTACGCAAGAACTACAAAGAGAACAGTACCAAGATGCCTTTATTAAGCGTGTCATTGGCTTACCGGGAGAAAAGATTGAACTCAGGAATGGTAAAGTTTATATAAATAACAAACTTCTTTCAGAAGACAAGTATTTATCACCGACACAGCGTACAGTAGTTGATGTTTGTACATCAGGCCCGCAACCGTCTTTCCTATCCCAACCAGTCACCATACCCCCGAACTCATACTTAGTGTTAGGCGATAACCGCAATAGTAGCTATGATAGCCGTTGCTGGGGTCTTGTTCCGCGTGAGAATATTATTGGACGTGCGATCGTTCGCTTTTGGCCTCTCAGTCAAGTTGGAGGAATAGATAAGACCCCACTGTATCCATAATTACAGAAGATTTTGACAAAAGACTTTAAGTCCGTTTTTCTCTAAGGAAATTTCAATCATTACCTAACAACCCAGTAGCAAACTTTATAGCTTGTTCTGCTGTGGAAATCTTGCCCTCAATCTGCGCTACTGCAATTTCAGTAAGAAGTTTGCCAACTAGTGGCGAAGCTGGAATATTCAGTGCTAACATAATATGTCTACCACTCAATAGTGGTATGGGATAAGCGACCAGATCATCAGGGTTAAGATAGCGGGTGATTAATGGTGTAAGCGCCTCTAACGATGTTCCATCTGCTAGTGCTAAAACAACACTGGCAGAGAAAACTGATCCCGCTTCTTGGAAGAAAAAATATTGTTCTCGTAAAGACATTAGAGGCTTTTTTAATTGCGGTAAGACCGTTAAAGCGGTGCTTACCGCTTTTATTTCAGCACGGCTATAAGTTAATTCCATCAACTCTATTTCTGCTATTTTGGGTTCTGAGTTGACTAGAGTTGCAAGTTTTGCAACACCCAACCAAGTGGTTTTGACTGTATCCCGTATGTATTGATCAAGTTCTACCCCAAACTGCTGCCACATTTGGGCAAGTTGGAAAGCAACTTTGTCAAGCACTGTTAATAAACTTACACTTTCTTTTGTCGCGTATTTAAAGAAAGGGACAAGTAAATTATGTTCCCATGCTTTTGTAATCCAAAGAGTTCCTTTAGCGTTAACTAGCATATAACTTAATTCTGCCCGGACTCTTTCGGGGGCAACTATTGTTATATGTGATGCTAAAGAACGAATTTCAGCTTCGGTATTTGGCTCAATCGTAAAACCAAGTTGTGCTGCTTGCCGATATGCCCGCATTAATCGTAATGGATCGTCTACTAAATTAGCAGGTGATATCATTCGCAAAAGACGCTGTTGCAAATCTAGATAACCTTGCAGGGGATCAATGATTTCTTGAGTGTGAGGATTATATGCGATCGCATTTACTGTGAAATCTCGCCTGTGCAAGTCTGTTTCTAGGCATTCGCCCTCCTGTTGAGCAAAGTCTGCTGTAGCGTTAGGAAACACAACACGAGCAATTTGCCTTTGTGGATCTAATAAAACAAAGCCTGCTTTGTAGTGTGTCGCTATTTTGCGGGCTACTTTTACAGCGTCTGATGGGACAACAAAATCTAGATCCAGATATTCGCGAGTTTTTCCCAAAATAGCATCTCGCACAGCACCACCTACTATGTAAGCTGCTTGTGGCAAGAATTCCAAACTAAATGGCCAATTTTCTGGTGACAGCAGAGAAGGAACTGAACCGTTCATTGTAATAAAAATAAACCCAGCGACTAGTGAATAACAATGGTGCTTAAGCTAGATTATCAATAAAGGTCCCCGGAGTTGGTTCAATTATGTGTGTTTGTGTAAATTGCCACTATGTAGACACCTGTCTCACCTACCATGCGGTAGAAACTCAGCACCAACAACCCCACTTGACCGAAATACCAAATTTTGAGCCGAATGAACCTTCCATCAATGTCAATATCCGTACACAGGAAGATATGATTGAAATGGAATGGGACGTTGTAGGCTGTCTCAGTTTTAAGCGGGAAACGGGTAAGTGGTCGAAGTTGCGTCCTGGTGAGTTAGTACCAACCTGATTATAGATTCTGTTGTGTCTTTAACGCGGCTACTGCTATTTTTTGTGGTAGTCGCATCTGTCTATGTGATTATATTTTTAACCATTATTTGAACAAGCTTTGACCACTGAATTACAACATCTTGAACCAACAAAATACGGGCTGGCACTCCATACCACAACTCGTGAACTAGGTTTGGTAATAAGTAACTTTGTAGGAGACACACGTTCTCAAGTTTGGTATTTAGATCGTGAATTATCAAGTCATTTGCATCAATATTTAATTGAGTTTATCCAGCCCCAAACTTGGGCAAACTTGGCATTTCTTGCCGTCGCAAAAGGACCAGGAGGTTTTACTGGGACTCGTATTGGGGTTGTTACTGCCCGTACTTTGGGGCAACAGTTAGGTCTTCCTGTCTTTGCTATTTCTACTTTGGCAGCTGTAGCTTATTCACAAGTTTTTCACTTCTGTTCTGTGTCAATGGAAACCGAACCGGGGGTAAGATCACAAAGCGACATTGCTGTGGAAATGCCTGCTCAACGCGGTCAAGTTTTCGGTGCTATTTATCAATCGACACCAAATATTTCTGGACTTACCAGCTTATTGCCAGATACCCTCATGACACCTGAAGTCTGGCAAGAAAAATTAGCTACCTGGAATACCACTTATCAACTTATTAAAGCAGAATCCGGATTAGGAGCGACAGTCACAAGTGTATTGCAACTAGCATATTTAGATTGGCAACAAGGGAAATGTCCTAACTGGTCAGAAGCATTACCATTTTACGGTCAGCATCCTGTGGAAATGTAAAAAACCAGCAGCCACTTCGCCCTTCATAAATATGGTAAAACCCCATAAGACCTTTCCTCCTCCAGATAACCAAAGTACAAGTCAACACAAATCCCCGAGACAAATCATCACAGCATTAAACAATTGGGCTTGTTCTCCCGATGGGATACTAGCCAAAATGGCACTGAAAATGGCAATAGCATCTGTGATCTCTTTGGTCGTTGCTCAGTGCTTGCGATGGGAGTATCCTTTTTATGCAGTCATCGCTGCAATTATTGTGATGTCATCAACCCATGGCAGTACTTTGACATTGGGAATTCAGCGGTTAATAGGAACAGCGATTGGTGCCATTGGTGGAGCCATCTTTGCCATTACCCTAGGTAGCAATCCTTGGTCATTGGGAATCAGTGTATTCGTGACTATACTTCTGGCTAACTATTGGAAATTCAATGAGACGGCGAAGTTGGCGGGATATTTATCCGCAATTGTTATATTGAGTCACAACCAGTCTCCCTGGCTGTACGGTTGGGGAAGGTTTCTAGAAACTCTGTTGGGGATTTTTGTTGCACTGTTGGTAAATAATTTGATCTTTCCTGCTTCTGCGGGAATAGAACTGAGGCGTTGTCTGTCACAAACGTTGGTGGCTTTAGAGGAGTTTTACGGATTGGTTGTGGACGGTGCATTAACAGGAAATTATCAGCGTTCCAAAGCCGATGAGATAAAAGCCAATATTATTAGTTCATTACAGAAAGGACGGCAGCTATGCAAAGAAGTTAGACAGGGACAAACACGCCAACCGCCAGAAAAGCAAGTCAATGAAGCTTGGGAGTTTTTAGTCCGAAGGATTTGGGAGCATATCCTGACAATGGAACATACTGTACTTGCCCGAGAGCACGATAAATTTTGGCATATGCTCTCACCTCAACTGACCCAACTGGCACAGGAAACTAGAAGTGCCATGTTCGCCTTGGCACACGCTGTTAAGTCGCATCAATCTCATTTATGTTTATCAAATATGGAAGTTGCTCTCACCAATGCATCAGCGCAATTGAATCATTTACAAGCTATTCGATATACAGATTTTCCCATCAATGAGCTACTGCGCTTTTTCACATTCTTGTACACGATGGAAGAGGTGGGGAGAAAGCTGCAAAGAATGACAGACACATTAACTAATTCGTAATAGAATCAATACTTTACTTTTTAGATAATTTAAAGTTTGTATGAAAAAACTTTAAATTCTTTTAATGTAGTATTGACTTATTAACAACTTCTAGATTTGCTGAGGTTTTAAATTTTTTATGACAAATACTTAAATTTTCTTCATTGAGTATTGACTTGTTAATAAGTTACTACTTTCTTTCTTCCCTAATATTTAATTTCTCGAATACCAAATTAAATATTGTTAATTCAGCTATACAATTTGGTAGAAGTAAATTTTAATGATTAATTGATACACTTTGATAGAAAATCTTCAGTAATATGGAGTCCAAAGTGAAAAAGTGTAGTGTGAAAGAGTCTGGAATACTGCATAAAAACGTGCAAAAGTCAAATAGTGCGGAGTGCAAAATGCAACGTTAAAGGGTGCAATACTTAAAGACTACGGGGAGTACGAGGAATACGTAAAAATTCCATTCCGCAGTTTCTAATTTCAAATTAGCTTGTCCCTTTTTTTTGAGGCAGCTATATTTCAAATTAGCCAATTTTTAATAAATAAAGTTCTGGCTGTTAGTGCAATAAGTCAGTTGTGGTAATCCTGAAGATAAAAATATTTAGATTATCAGGGTAATAATGTCTTTTCTAAGTGTCTGGTAACTTGTGTTGCGAGACAAATTCAAAGTTGCAATAAATTATAACAACTTTGATGCTTAATCCTGCCTATTGCTCCTATATGCAATAAGTTGAAATCTACTTAATTACTGTGTACCTACTTGTCCTTTTTCTCTAGCGGAAAATCTCACTACAATGCCCTGGCAAGTTTTATCGTATAACTGTCCAATTAATCCGGTTCATGCCGCTTTACTGAACACGGGTAAAGTCTTGTTTTTTGCAGGTTCGGGTAATGATCCGAACAATGTAGCAAATTCGGCTCTTGGTGCAGCTTTATGGGATGTAAGTAACGGTACCTTCTTACGTCCAAAGATCCCTCTGGATAATGCTGGCAATCCCATAGACGTTTTCTGTGCTGCTCAGTCGTTCCTATCCAACGGTAAGCTGCTGGTTGCCGGCGGTACCATACAGTATGACCCGTTTTTTGGAGAGACAGCTGCTTTTACGTTTGATCCCAGAACCCAGGCATGGACACGAGTCGCATCAATGAATAGAGGTCGCTGGTATCCTACTGTACTAACGTTAGGTAGCGGTAGAATCTTTGCTATCTCAGGTCTTGATGTAAATGGCAACCTCGACACAAACCCAGAAATTTTTAGCGGTAGTAGTTGGACGATTTTTTCACAACCCACTAGTAGTTTCGCGCTCTACGCGCACCTTTTTCTACTTAGTACTGGCAAAATTTTCTATTCCGGTGCTCAACTCGGAGGCAACAATGGTCTCTCACCAACTATTCTGACCCTACCTAGTAGGTTCAATCGACCTATTACAGAGCAGTCGGTGTTTGGGTTGCAACAGTCAGATTACGGCAACCAATCGGCCAGTGTGTTACTACCACCAGCTCAAGACCAAAAGGTGATGATTATTGGTGGCGGCAATGATAGTGGCATGGCAACTAATCGCGTTAATATTATCAATCTCAATCCTAGTAGCCCCACCTATACTGCAGCACCTTCTCTGCTCAACGCTAGAATGCACCACAATGCAGTATTGTTGCCTGATCGCACGGTGTTTGTGTGTAATGGCAGCAGAATGAACGAGGATATAGGACAATCAACGCTGCCAGCAGAGATTTACAATCCAGCAACAAATACCTGGACAGCGGTAGAGACACCAAATGTTAACGGTCGTGTCTATCATTCTGTGGCGCTGCTTCTGCCAGATGGCAGAGTTGTGACAGCTGGGGGAAACCCTGAGCGTGGTTCTTATGAATCGCGAATAGAAATTTATAGTCCAGCTTACATGTCACAAACACGACCTACTATTCAAAGCGCTCCTCAATTAGTGGGATACGGCGGAAGAATCACGATCCAGACACCCCAAGCTGCAAGCATCAAGTGGGTTCATTTAATTAGACCAATGGCAACAACTCATGGTCTAGACACCGAACAACGGCTAGTAGACTTACCAATTAACTCTAGAACTAACAGTTCTCTCAGCGTTACGGCAACAAGTAACCGTAACCTGGCACCACCTGGGTACTACATGATGTTTATTACTAACAACAATAACGTACCATCAGTAGCACGTTGGATTCAGTTAATATAGTTGCCTCATGGCTCATAGCAAATGATAAACACGCAAGAGCCTAAGCCTGGAATTAACAATTAATAAGGGCGCAATCTACTATTTTTTCCTGACTCGATAACTCAGACGCAATAATTGTAAGCATCAAATATGAACCTGAAGTTAACACGCAGACAGTTTGGTCAGGCAGCGATCGCCACCACTGTAGTGGCTACCGTAGGAACGTTCGTAAACAAAACTTTGGCACAAACGCCGAGTTCAGACATCTTAGGTTTGGTTGCTGGTTCTACCATCACTGATGATTTAGCAACTCCTGAAATAGAGAGTACCGAAAATATAGAGCAAACCATTAGCAAAGTTATTGCTCTATCCACTAGCCAACCTCTTGTTGTCCGGTCTTTAAACCGTGGTCTGATACTGACAAGCCCACCTATTCTGGAGTTCGCTGACCAAATAACTGGTTTCGCTATTTTAAAAGATGGCACACAGGTAGTAGCCACTACTAGTACAACAGACAACAGAGCCGATCAATTGACTCGCCTCCTTGTTTTGGGTGCTTCTCCAAAAACTGTAACGATTTCAGGACTCAAAAAGCAAGAGACGATTATTGACTTGTTCACCCGTAAAAACGGCTCTCTGGGTGCTTTAGTCGGCAAAAGAAATGGTACATCCCCCATGAGTATAGTGAGTATTAACTCTCAAACAGGCCAAATTACAGATGAAGATAAACTATCTGGAAATGTGCGGGTTACTACTGTCGCTGAATGTCCAGATGGAAATCTTTATGGGATTAGTGTTGATCGCCAAGGCACAACAAGTTTGTTACAAATAAATAGCAAAAACCAAACAACCCCACTAACCTTTAACGCTCAACCTTGGAATAGTGGCTTCAGTGGCTTGGTTTGCTCTTCATCAAACGAATTGTTCGCCCTAGGTGCTCGAAGATATGAGTCACCTAAATATCTCCATACCATCAATAAAAGCACTGGAGTTATTACTAGGATAAAAGATTTTGATGTTGCCAGAATCGCAATTTAGCTTGGTTGAGTTAACTTAAGCATGTGATTCACCACTTATGATTAGTTGGGTAAGAGAGTATACGTCAGCGTATCTCTCTCCCCTAAAAACCACGTATGATTTTTTTTAATCACGTGGCTCAAGCCTTACTCGAAGCTGAAACTAACAAGCGTCCAAACGCTAGGTTTTTACACGTATATCTATTGACGACAGATTTCTGTTAGTGTTGAAGGTTACTAACTTCATCAGTGCCACCATTTTTCTTGTTCATTCTTTTGTGACACTCGCCATTGCCCTGTCAACAGCTTGCAATGCTTCCTCAACTTCTTTTTCTGTCACAATCAACGGTGGCACAAACCGAATGACTTTAGGACCTGCGGGAACAAGCAATAAGCCCTCGTCGATTCCTGCTTTCACAACGTCTGCTGCTGTTAGGGCAATTTGTGCATTTAATACCATACCGTTGATCAAACCCCAGCCGCGTACTTCGCTAATGTGATTGGGGTATTTTGCTGCGATCGCCTGTAAACCAACTCGCAGCTGTTCACCCCGTTCTTCTACGTTTTGTAAAATATTTTCCTGCTCTAAAGTTTGACACACTGTCAGGGCAACTCCACAGACAAAAGGATTTCCGCCAAAGGTACTCGCATGTTCTCCTGGTTGAAAAACATCACAGAATGATTTGGACATCATTGCCCCGATGGGGATACCACCGCCCAAGGCTTTGGCACTCGTGAAGATATCTGGCTCAACACCAAGACACTCGTAACCCCATAACTTACCGGTGCGCCCCATGCCGACTTGCACTTCATCAAAAATCAGCAAAACACCAGTTTCATCGCAAATCTGCCGCAGCTTTTGGAAGTAAGCAATATCTCCTGGTCGTACACCGCCTTCTCCCTGCAATGGTTCTATCAAAATTGCCCCTACGCGATAATCACCTTCATCGAGTTCGCTAATCGCTACTTCCACTGCTTCTATGTCGTTGTAAGGTACATAGTGGAAACAGGGCATTAAAGGTTCAAAGTTCTTTTGATACTTCGGTTGACCTGTGGCGGTAATTGTTGCCAAAGTTCTTCCGTGAAAACTGTCATGTGCGGTCAAAATGATTGGTTTTTCAATTTGTTGCACTGTATGGGCGTATTTGCGAGCCAGTTTAATCGCAGCTTCATTGGCTTCTGCCCCGGAGTTGCAGAAAAATACGCGATTAGCACAGGAGTGCTGGACTATCCACTTTGCTAATTCTCCCTGCTCAGGAATGTAGTACAAATTAGAAACGTGGTGTAGTTTTTGTACTTGTTGTGTTACAGCTTCAATTAATGCAGGGTGGGCATGTCCCAAGGCACAAGTGGCAATACCTGCTACAAAGTCAAGATATTCTCGCCCCTGTGTATCCCAAACACGGCATCCAGCACCCCGTTCTAAGGCTATGGGAAACCGTGCATAGGTGGACATGACAACTTGATTGAAGCTATCGGTATCAAAGGGGCTAGACGGAGTCGTCGCTTGTGAAATCAGAGTTTGTATGCTCACTACTTACTCCTGAAATTTTTTATCCTACCGTTGGATACTAGTTTCTATGAGAATTTTGAAAAAAATCTTCTTACAAACCTCATCTTAAGCTAGCACTCAGATATTCTCAAACGAGTGGCAATGGAAAAAAACCGTGTATTCAACACTTGAACAAAAATACCAACGTATCCAGAAAGAGTTAAAAGCAGGGGTGATAGCTCTTGCCGGAGTCTTTTTCATTGGCACTTTGTGGTACAAGTTTGTGGAGGATTGGTCTTGGGAAGACGCAGCTTACATGACGGTTATCACATTATCTACGGTTGGTTACGGTGAAATCCGACCGCTAGGACCACGAGGAAGATTGTTTACCATCGCCTTGATTTTGATGGGTGTTATTAGTATTGGTTACATTGTCAACCGATTTACAGAAGCTATTATTGAAGGCTACTTTCAACAAGGAATTAGAATACGACAACAGAGGCGCTTGATGGAATCCTTAACGCAGCATTATATCATCTGTGGATTTAGCCGCACAGGTCGCCAAATTGCTATAGAATTTCGGGCAGAAAATGTTCCTTTTGTCATTATTGATTCTGATCTCGAATCTGTACAAATAGCTCAACAAAAAGATTACATAGTCTATCAAGCAGATGCCACCTTGGATGAAACTTTGTGGAAAGTTGGCATTGATCGGGCGGTTTGTATCGTAGCGGCATTACCTTCAGATGCAGAAAACTTATATGTAGTTCTTTCCGCGAAAACGCTTAATCCGAAAATTCGGGCGATCGCGCGCGCCAGTACAGAGGAAGCTTTGCAAAAGTTACAACGTGCTGGTGCGGATGCTGTAGTTTCTCCTTATATAACTGGAGGCAAGCGCATGGCAGCTGCAGCCCTTAGACCCCAGGTCATGGATTTTGTTGATGGCATTATATCTGGTACAGACAGAGAATTGTATATGGAGGAATTTTTGCTAGACCCTGCGACCTGTCCTTTTGTAGGTCAAACTTTAGGAGAGGCAAACTTGCGAGCCAAAACTGGAGCACTGTTACTTGCGATCCGCCGCGCTAGTGGTGAACTCATTGGTGGTCCCACTCCTGAAACAGCTTTTGTACCAGGAGATGTTCTGATAGCTATGGGTACAGCTGAACAATTGCGTGCCCTTAACAAGGTTTTAGGACCGATAAATTCTAAGAGACTACGACGACCCAGGAAAAGTTAGATCAGACCAGAAGTAAGTTAACAGTGCGATTTTTGTCTTGAAACTCAAAAATGGGGAGATGGGTAGCTTGTGATGAGTAAGCTATGTTGAAGCACAAATCACTAAAAATATTCAGGACTTAGGCAAAAATCGCCCCTATGGTTAACTAGCAATCCCCAAGACGCCAAAAATGCCAAGAATACTTACAGTGTGCCTAAGTCCTAATATTGATTTATAGGAGCCACACAGTCTAGCTTCCCAGTCTGGAAAAATCTGCACTAAAGCTACCGTCACAACCAAAGTAAACACACTGGACTATGAAAAGCTTACTGTAAGCCAGTTGCACCTAAAAGTATTAAGTGGTGGATGGTCTGCAAAGTTGGCTTGCCAGACCACTAGCGAAAGGAACAAGAAAAAGTTTGATAAACCCCTTGACAAAAGAAAATTTAGAGTTTATCTTAAATAAAGTGTCAAAAACAAAGACACGCCGAACCAAAGAAAAATAAATAGTTTGAAAGTCTAAAGCACTAAGACTCGTGATTCAAAGAATAGATTAGCAGTTTCACTGATGAGTGAAACTACGAAACACATAAAAAAGATTTCGGAAATTAGTTTCCGGAGCCTTGATAAACTCAGAATCAAAACGGAGAGTTTGATCCTGGCTCAGGATGAACGCTGGCGGTATGCTTAACACATGCAAGTCGAACGGAGTTCTTCGGAACTTAGTGGCGGACGGGTGAGTAACGCGTGAGAATCTGGC
>JAESGJ010000300.1_pt1 | contig 42333 bp, 39 predicted proteins | sample 9266241 | NCBI WGS metagenome assembly JAESGJ01 (sample SAMN14514841, study PRJNA621669) | algae metagenome | isolation source: Brasilonema octagenarum HA4186-MV1 and co-occurring heterotrophs from wet... | place: USA: Manoa Valley, Hawaii | collected 2009-07-20
CCGACCGACCCCTGCTGACGCAGGGGCCACCCTCCCCCGCAGAGGGGGGAGGGGGCGCTGCGTGGTCGCGTCATGCCGACTGGCGCAGGCCGCCGCGCGCGTCCTGGTCGTGCGCGTCGGCGGCGATCCAGCCGGACATCATCACCATCGGCATCCCCGGCCCCGGATGGGCGGCGCCGCCCGCCAGATACAGATTGCGCACCTGCCGCGAGCGGTTGCCCGGCTTGAACGCGCCCATCACCCGGCCGTGCGAGGCCAGCCCGTAGATCGCCCCGTTCAGCACCTTGTAGCGGTCGTGGATGTCCTGCGGCGTCAGGTGCCGCTCGACCACGATGCGCTCCTCCAGGTCCGGCATCCCGGCGGTGCGCTTGAGCTTGTCGAGGATCACCTGCCGGTAGGCCGGGAACATCTTCGACCAGTCGTGGTGGGGCCGCAGATAGGGCGTGTGCACCAGGACGTAGAGCGCCTCGCCGCCCTCGGGCGCCACCGAGGGGTCGGTGGAGGAGGGGGCGGCCAGATACGCGGTCGGGTCCGGGGCGGGCTCGCCCCGCCGGTAGATCCAGTCGAACTCCTCCTCGGGATCGCGCGAGAAGACGAAGTCGTGGTGGTTCAGGTGCTCGTAGCGCCTGTTGAGCCCCAGATAGAGCACCACGCCCGAGCAGGCGGGCTCGGGGTTCTTCTTCTCGTAGGCCCGGCCGACCTCGCCGCCGACGAGTTCCCGGTAGGTCCGCACCGAGTCCATGTTGGAGATCACGGCGTCGTAGGCGGTCGTACCGCCCTGCGTGCGCACGCCGCGCACGGTGCCGTTCTCGATGTCGAGCCCCGTCACCTCGGAGCCGGGCCTCAGGGTCGCGCCGAGCTCGCCCGCGAGCTTGGCCAGCGCCTCGGCCACCGCGCGGGTGCCGCCCATCGGGTACCAGACCCCGTCCGCCGTCTGCATGTGGGCGATGGCGCAGAGCACCGCCGGCGCGCCGTAGGGCGAGGAGCCGACATACTGCACGAAGTGGTCGAGCATCTGGGCGAGGCGGGCGTCCTTCACCTTGCCGCGGATGGTGCTGGCGACCGAGGCGTGCATGCGCAAGCTCAGCACGTCCCGCAGGGTGCCGGGGTTCATGTTCGCCCGGATGTTGATCGTGTCGAACAGGTCCTCGACCGGCTTCCAGAAGAAGAACTTTTCGGACACACCGTGCAGGTGCTCCGAGATGGAGAGGAATTTCTTGTAGCCCTCTCCCGCGCCGGCGCCGGGCACGAAGCGGTCCATCTCCGCCGCCATGGTGGCGACGTCCTGCATCAGGTCGATCCGGGTGCCGTCGTCGAAGAAGCAGCGCCATTGCGGGTCGAGGCGGCGCAGATCGAGGTAGTCGTTGATATCGCGGCCGGCCTCGGAAAAAATCCGCTCCAGCACGCGGGGCACCGTGAGGATGGTCGGCCCCATGTCGAAGCGGAAGCCGCCCTCGTGCAAGACCGCGGCCTTGCCGCCGAGCCAGTCGTTCTTGTCGTAGAGGGTGACGCGGTGGCCGCGCGCGGCCGAGACGCAGGCGGCGGCGAGCCCGCCGAGGCCGCTGCCGATGACGGCGACCGAGGAACCGCCCGAAGGACGGGCAGGGAAACCGGAACTCATCTGTTAGGCTCCTGCGGAACGCCCGGGCGGGGTGCCGCCGGGGCTCAAGCTGACGGGGGCTGAGACCGGCGTCAACGCGCCGGTCCGTCGCGTGGGGAAGGGGCGGGAGCGGCTCATGCGGGCCGCCGGGCCACGAGGGCGAGGGCCGCGCCGAGGCCGGCGAGCGCCAGCGCCGCCAGCACGCCCCAGGCCGGGACGGCGCTGCCCTCGCCGAGCGCGCCCTGGAAGGCCTCGATCGCCCAGGCGTTCGGGGTGAACCAGCCGGCCTGCTGGAGCCAGGGCGGCATCAGGAAGCGCGGCACCATGCTGCCGCCGACCGCCGAGAGCAGCAGAACGCCGAAGGTGGCGAAGAGATGCGCCTGCTGGCGCGTCGCCGCGGCCGCGCAGGCGGCGAGCGCCAGCCCCGCCGCCATGGCGGAGACGAGCCCGCAGGTGAGGAGGAAGGCCGGCCAGTGCGGGCCGATCGTCACGCCGTGGAGCAGGGCCGCCGCGCCGAAGATCAGCCCGGCCTGGACCACGCCCTGGAGCGTCAGGAACAGGAATTTCCCCACAACGATCACGCCGAGGCCGCCGGGCCCGGCGCTGAGCCGGTCGGCGAGACCCGATTCGCGCTCCTCGACCAGCGAGAGCGCCCCCTGCATGGCGGCGAAGAGCAGGAACACCGCGGCGATCGCTCCCGCGTAGTAGCTCACCCGGGCGTTGCCGACGGCGGCCGCGGTGCTCTGCCGCTCGACCAGCGCCGAGAAGCTGAAGGGCTCCTTCTTCGCGCGCTGCTCCGCGAAGGCCTCGTCCAGGAAGGCGCGCTCGTCCGGGCCGATCTTGCCGGTGCGCTCCACGTCCGCGACGATGCGGGAGAGCACCACGTCGGGCAGGGCCTCGTTGAGCACCCGCTGGAGCTGGCCCAGCGCGATCGGGGTGGCGAGCGCCTTGGCGGGGTTCTCGACCAGCACAACCGGGTGGTCCGGCGCGGATGCGCCCGAGGGTGCCGCCGCGAGGTCGCCGCGCAGCACCAGCGCCACGTCGACCTCGCCCGCGCGCACCGCCTCCGTTGCGGCGGCGAGGTCGGCGGGCAGCCGCGTGACGCGCAAGCTCGTGTCGGCCGCGAGCGCCGAGACGAGGCGCGCGGTGGCGGGCGTCCCCGCCAGATCCGCCAGTCCCAGATGGATGCGGATGCGGTCGCCGACCGCGCCCGAGAAGATCGCCGCGAAGATCGCGAAGATCACGGTCGGCAGCACGAACGCCATCACCAGGGCGGCGCGGTCGCGCAGAAGGGTGAGCGCCATCACCCGGAAGGCGGCGCCGATCATCGGGCCGGCTCCAGGGCCGGGGCGGCGCGCGCGCGGGTCTCGAGGGCGTCGCGGTAGAGGGCTTCCAGTCCCGGCGCGCGCACCCGCACCTCGCTCACCGGCACGCCCTCTGCGCGCAGGCGCCCGAGCAGGGCGGCGCCGTCGAGGCGCTGGGCGGGACCCGCGCCGTCGTCGCGTCCGGGGCCGGTCTCGCGCCAGGCGAGCTCGGCGTCGGGCGCGAAGCCGGCCCGGCGCAGGGCCCGCTCGGCGGCGTCGTCCGGGATCTCGGCGAGCACCAGCTCGCGCTCGGGGGGGCCGGCGGCGAGGCCCGCCAGCAGGGCGGCGAGCGGGCCCTCGCGCACGATCCGGCCGCCGCGCAGGAAGGCGACCCGGTCGGCCAGCCGCTCGGCCTCGGCGAAGTCGTGGGTGGCGACGAGGATCGCGGTGCCCGCCCGGCGCAGGCGCCGCAGCATGGCGTGGATCGCCGCGCGGGCCGCCCGGTCGACTCCCTGCGTCGGCTCGTCGAGGAGGACGAGCGGGGGCTGCCCGATCAGGCCGGCCGCGATGTTGACCCGGCGCTGGTAGCCGCCGGAGAGCTGGCCGACGAGGCTCGCCCCCACCGCCTCGATGTCGGCGAGCGCCAGCATGGCGGCGACCGCGCCGCGCCGCCCGCGGCGGGGCAGGCCGGCGAGGCTCGCGAAGACGCCGAGGTTCTCGGCGACGCTGAGGCGCGGCCAGAGCGCGATCTCCTGGGGCACCCAGCCGACGCGGCGGCGCGCGTCGGCCTCCGTGCGCGGGTCGCGGCCCGACACGCGGACCGTGCCGGCCCCCGGGACGAGGCGGCCGGCGACGAGGCGCATCAGCGTGGTCTTGCCGGCGCCGTTGGGCCCGAGCAGCGCCAGGATCTCGCCAGGATCCAGCGCGAGGTCGAGCCCGTCGAGGACCGGCCGTCCGCGATAGGCGAGACCGAGCCCGGTGCAGGCGAGGAGCGGCGCCACCGGCTCAGCGCCGGGGCAGGGCGCGGGCGAGCCGGACCCGGATCGCGGCGCCGGGCTCGCGCAGGGAGAAGGCGGCCTCCTCGAAGCTCGGCCGCGCCCGCCGGCCGGCCCCGCCCGAGAGGCCGTAGGGCTCCGTCGGCAGGCCGAGGCCGGTGCGTCCGAGCCGGCGGTCGCCGTCGCGGTCCTGGAAGGCGGCGACCGCGTAGGTGCCGGCGGGCACGCTCGCGAACACGAAGGTCCGGGCCTCGGATTCACCCGAGGCCTCCTGCCCGAGGGTGCAGGCGGATTCCGAGAGGCCGCCCTGGCAGAGCGTGACGTAGACCGCGCCGCCGCCGGGCTCGATGCCGTCAACCGTGACCTGCAGGCCGGCGGCCTGGGCGGGGAGGGGGAGGACGAGGAGGAGAGCGAGGAGGAGGCCGCGGATCTCCCTCTCCCCGCGCGCGGGGAGAGGGGCGAGCCCCCCTTGCCGTCGGCCGAGCCCTCTCCCCGCGCGCGGGGAGAGGGGATGCGCGGTGGTCATCCCCCTCACGAGGCCTCGCCGCCGGTGGCCAGCGGGGCCGTCTCGGGCAGACCGGCGCTCGCCGGCACGCGGGCGCCGAGCAAGTCCTCGATCAGCAGGCGGGCGGAGATGCGCGCGCCCTCGTAGATCACCGGCAGGCCCGAGCCCGGATGGGTGCCGCCGCCGACGAGGTAGAGGCCGGGCCCGAACTTGTTGTGGGGCCGGAACCAGAGCATCTGCATCAGGTCGTGGGCGAGGTTGAAGGTGGCGCCCTCGTGCACCGCGAAGTCGTCGCGCCACTGGGTCGGGTCGATCACGCGCTCGTAGCGGATGCGCGATTCGAGGTTCTCGATGCCCAGGAGCTTCAGACGCTCCAGCACCAGGGCCCGGTAGCTGTCCCGGGTCGCCGCCCAGTCGATGCCGGCCTTCAGGTTCGGCACCGGCACCAGCACGTAGAGGGCGGTGTGGCCGGGGGGCGCCATGCCGCCGTCGGTGAAGCCCGCGTGCTGGACGTAGACGGAAGGGCACATCGGCAGCACCCCTTCGGTGATCTCCCGGATGTTGCGCTCGTACTGGTCGGCCAGCAGGATGGTGTGGTGGCCGAGCGCCGCCGGCATCGGGCCCTCGATGCCGAGATAGAGCATGAAGGTCGAGCAGGAGAGGCGGGCCTTGGCGACCTTGGCGTCGCGCCAGCGCGGGCGGCGCGCCTCGGGCACCAGCTCCGGCACAACCTTGGCGAAGTCGCCGTTGATCATCACGGCGTCGGCCCGCAGCGTCTCGCCGCCCGCCACCACGCCGACCGCCTTCTTGCCCTCGAACAGCACCCGCTCGACGCTCGTGTTCAGGCGGATGTCGACGCCCATGCGGCGGGCCAAGCCGGCCATCGCCTCCGAGACCGCGCCGCAGCCGCCGACCGGGTGGTAGACCCCGTGCTCGTATTCGAGGAACGAGAGGATCGTGAACAGGCTGGGGCAGCGGAAGGGCGACATGCCCAGGTACTTGGTCTGGAACGAGAAGGCGAGGCGCACCCGCGGGTCGGCGAAGTAGCGCCGCAGATCCTTGTCCACGCTGCGGCCGGGGTGGAGGTAGGGCAGGGCCGCCAGCATCGCGGGACTCGCCATGCTGCGGAAGCGGTGGAAGGCCTGCTCCAGCACCGGCTTGAAGAAGCGCAGCTTCGTCCGGTTCTCGGCGAAGAATGTCCTGACGTTCGGGGCGTCGTCCGGGGCGATCCGGGCGATCTCCGCCTCCAGGCGCCCGACGTCGCCGGTGGCGCGGATCTCGCCGGAGACCCCGTCAGGCCCCTCGAAGACGAGGTGATACTGCGGGTCGAGCCGCTCCAGCCGGACATGGTCCTCAAGCCGCTCGCCGCAGCTCTCGAAGATGTCGGCCAGGATCTGCGGATAGAGGAAGAAGGTCGGTCCGATGTCGAAGCGGTAGCCGCCCGGCGCCTCGACCGTCTTCGTGCGGCCGCCGACCTGGGCGTCCCGCTCGATCAGGGTGACGTGGAGCCCCGCGCGCGCCAGCAGCAGGGCCGAGGCCAGGCCGCCGGGGCCCGCGCCGACGATGACGACCCGGCGTCCGGAGAGCCTCCGCATGCCGTCTCCCGCGTGAAGCAACGCTCCCGTCTCCCAAACCCGTGCGCACGATCCGCGTCGGGACCGCCGCACCGTAACCCCTCCGCATACGGCCAAGCTAGAGATGATTCGGCATTCGGCAATTGCATCCTTTTGCCGCGCGCGGCCGCCTACACCGAAATGGATGGGGACATGGATGGGACATGGATGGGACTTGGATAGGACTGCGTGCAGGCTCGAAGCCCGCGTCTCAGCAGTCTTCGCGCGGATCCGGACCGGCCGCGGGAGCCGGAATCAGCCGGCCGGCCGCGCCGGCCAGCCGGGACAGGGCGAGCGCGCCCGCGGTCGCGACGTTGAGCGAGTCGAAGCCCGACGCCATCGGGATGCGCAGGGTGCGGGCGCGGGCCATCAGGCCGGCGGGCAGGCCCGGCCCCTCGGTCCCGAGCAGCAGGAGCGCGCGGGCCGGCGGCGGCGCGGCGTCGAGCGTCTCCCGGCCGGAGGGGCTCAGCGCCAGCGGCTCCAGGGCGAGGGATCGCGCGATCGCGAGCCAGTCCGCCCCCGCGGGGAGGCGCGCGAAGGGCGTGATCAGGGCGGCGCCCGCCGAGACGCGGATCGCCTTGCGGTAGAGCGGATCGCAGCTCGCGGCGTCGAGGAGCACCGCGTCGGCCCCGAAGGCGGCGGCGTTGCGCAGGCAGGCGCCGACGTTGTCGTGGTTGGTCAGCCCGGCGAGCCCCAGCACCAGGGCCGGGGCGGGGGGCTGCGGCACGAGCGCGGCGGGCTCCGGCGCCGGGCCGGCGAGCCCCACCGCCAGCACGCCGCGGTGGATGGGGAAGCCCGCAACCGCGCTCATCACGGGCTTGCCCGCGAGGTAGACCGGCGCGCCGAGGCGGCCCAGCACGTCCGCGAGCCCCGGCCAGCGCTCGGGCGCCAGCAGCACGGATTCGGTCCGGAAGCGGGCGCGGGCCGACGCCATCAGCCGCAGCGTGACCTCGCCCTCCACGATGAAGCGGCCCTGGCGGCCGACGAGGTCGCGCTCGCGCATGGCCGCGTAGGGCGCGAGCCGCGGGTCGGCCGGATCGACGATCGCGACGGGCGTCACGGGGCTCATCAGTCCCGGTGTCCAGAGGCCGAGGCCTCTGGCGGGTGCAGGGCGGCGCCCTGCATGGGACCGGTCACGCTTTCTGGCGGCTGGCCAGCGGGTCGGCCTCGGCCCGGGTCGGCACCTTCACCAGGGCCTCGCCGTCGAGCACGATCTCGCCCGCGACCGCGCAGGTGCATTTGAGACGGGCGCGGCGGCGCTCGGGCACCAGTTCGGCGACCTCGACGGTCACGTCCACGGTGTCGCCGATGCGCACGGGCGCGCGGAAGTTCAGGGTCTGGCTGATGTAGACGGCGCCGGGGCCGGGCAGGCGCGTGCCGAGCACCGCCGAGATCAGGCCGGCCGTGTAGAGCCCGTGGGCGATGCGGGTGCCGAATGGCGTGCGCGCGGCGAAGTGCTCGGAGAGGTGGATCGGGTTGCGGTCGCCGGTGATCTCGGCGAAGCCCACCACGTCGGAGGAGGCGATCACCTTCGAGAGGGTCTCGGAGAGGCCGACCTCCAGATCCTCGAAGTACAGAACGCGCAGCTCGGGCAACATCGGGCAGGCTCCCTTGAGACGATCGCGCCCGTGTCGGCGCCTGACGCTGGCCTCGCACAGCTGCCGTCGCGAATCCAGCCTCCGGCCACGCAGCTCCGCAGCGGACTTTGGTCCAATTCGACGGATCGCTTTCACAAGCCCGCAATCGCCGTATCGGACAAGGGTCTGCATGCAGGACCCAGATCCTTTCTCGCCCGGACGTATCGGCGCCACCCTCGCGGTGACGGGTCTCGCCGCCCTGATGCTCGGCGAGACCCCGAGCCCGGAGCGCATCGCGACGGCCTCGGGCTGCCTCGTGACGGCGCTCGGCGCCTTCGCGGTCGCGGGCCTGCGCCGCCCCGCGCGCAGCCCGCCCGCCGACGCGGCGCCCCCGCCCCGCGCGGCGGCCCCGGCGCGCGGACCCGCGGTGTCCATCCGGGTGCCGGCGGACATCGCCCTGCCCGGGCACTGGTCGATGCCGCTCTCGCAGCGCGACCCGCGGGTCCACGCCGCCCTGTCCATGGCCGCCCGCAGGTTCCAGGACGGCGCGCCGCCCGCCGGGGCGGGCGCGGCGGGCGGGGCGGATCGCGCGGTCGAACCGTGAGGTGGCGCCGGCCGAGCGGCGCGGCTGGCGCATCGCGGGCCGGGACCGAAGGCCGCGGGGTGTGCGCCGCACCGACGCCCTCGACAGGCCGGGCCGCATCGGCCAAGAGGCGCCGGTTCCAGGGACCCGCCCGTGCCGAAGCCCGCCCCCACCCCCGCGCTCCGCCCCGTCGTCGCCCGCGTGGCGGCGCTGAACCTCGGCTATTTCGGGATCGAGATCGCGGTGGCGCTCGCCATCGGCTCGGTGGCGCTCATCGCCGACAGCCTCGATTTCCTGGAGGACGCGGCGATCAACCTGCTGATCTTCGCGGGGCTGGGCTGGTCGGCGGCCAACCGCGCCCGGCTCGGCACGGTGATGGCCTTCATCCTCCTGGTGCCGGCGCTCGCCACCGCCTGGGCCGCCTGGGACAAGCTCGCGGACTTCACCGCCCCGGCGCCGCTGCCGCTCACGCTGACCGGCCTCGGGGCGCTCGCGGTCAACCTCGCCTGCGCGCTGATGCTGGCGCGCCACCGGCACGGCTCGGGCAGCCTGACCCGGGCGGCCTACCTCTCGGCGCGCAACGACGCCTACGCCAACCTCGCCATCATCGCGGCCGGCCTCGTCACCGTGTTCTGGGCCTCGCCCTGGCCGGATCTCGTCGCGGCGGCGGGCATCGCGGTGATCAACGCGGACGCGGCCGGCGACGTCTTCCGGGCGGCCCGGGCCGAGCGGCGGGCCGCGCGTGCGGCCGGAGGAGCGTAGGATGCGCCTCTTCCCGATCTCCGACCTGCATCTCGAGCGGCGCCGGCCGGAGCTGATCCCGGCGCCCACCGCCCCCTTCGACGTGCTGGCCTGCGCGGGCGACCTCCACGAGGGCCATCCCGAGCGCGGGCTCGCCGCCCTCCTCGACCTCGCGCGGGGGCGCCCGGTCGTGCTGGTGCCGGGCAACCACGAGCGCTACGCCCCGACCGGCGACGGCCGGACCGCGCCCCAGCTCCTGGCGGCGCTGGAGGCGGAGGTCGTGCGCCTGAACGGGGCGGGGGCCCGCATCCACCTGCTGCAGCGGGGCGGCGCCTGCGTGATCGACGGGGTGCGCTTCGTCGGCGCGACCCTGTGGAGCGACTGGTCGCTCGCCGGGCGCTGGCTCGGTTCCGACGCGCCCGAGCGGCCGCAGGATCCGGTCGCCTACGCCGCCGCGCGGATGACCGACCCGGTCACGGGCTCGCGCGAGTATCTGGGCTCCATCCGCAACGCCGACGGCACGCCCTGGCAGCCGGCGGACGCGATGCGGGCCCACGCGGCCGAGCGCGCCGACCTGCTGGCGGGGCTGGCGCGGCCGCATGACGGCCCCACGGTCGCGATCACCCACCACCCGGCGAGCCCGCGCGCAGCCGACGCCTACCGGGAGGCGCCCGGCGTGCCCTGGTGGGTGCCGGCCTTCTACGCCACCACCGTGCTGGACGACCTGCCCGAGGCGGAGCGCCCGGACCTCTGGATCTCGGGCCATTTCCACGCCGGCCACGACATGCGGCTCGGGCGCTGCCGCTGGGTGGCGAACCCGGTCGAGGGCCGGACCTTCAGGCCGGATCTCGTCGTGGAGGTCGGGTGAGGGACAGGGCTGCGGGCGCGTGCCGCGGGCCGCCCGCTCGCCCGGTACCGCCGCGGCGCTAGCTTCCCGGGAACAAGAGCCGCCTTGAGAACGGACGCGGCCGGGAGGAAGGCCCCATGAACAGCTTCATCGCCGTGGTGCTGGTCTGCGCCAACGGGCTCGCGCAGGCCGAGTGCACCGACGACCGGGCCATCGAGGTGCGCAAGGTGAAGGTCGCCAACGAGCTCGGCTGCACCAGCGGCTGGCAGGAGATCATCGCCCGCACGGACCTGCGCGAGGAGATCGGCCGGACCGCCTACCTCAAGACGGAGTGCCGCCGGGTGAAGGCGGGCGGCTAGGATGGAAGCCGCCCGGAGCGGGCCGAACGCATGATGCGGGGAAGGGGACGCCGGTTTCCCGACACCATCATGCGACGACGCGAACCAAGAGCCGGTCGCGGGGGATCCGGGAACGGCTCCGGCCGCGCGCCGCGCGGACGGCCCGATGGGCCTGGACCAGGAGGTCGAGGGGCAGCCAGGGCCGGTGCAGGCGCACCGCCTCCGGGGGCAGGGTGCAGGCCTCGTCCCGGCCCACCACGAGGTGGATCCCGGGCCAGTGCCGGCCGACCGCCCGCGCGAGCCGGGGGCCGTCCATCACGCCCGACAGGCTGGCGCCGGTCAGGACCAGGGCGACGTCGTCGCCGCAGCGCCGCAGCACGGCCACCGCCGCCTCGCCGCTGGCGCAGGTGATCGGGTCGAGATCGGTCTCCGCCAGCAGGAGCGCGGCCCGGTCCCGGGCGGCCGGGCTCTCATCGACGACGAGCGCCAGCGGGGCGGTGTGGGTGATGGCGGTGTGAGTGATAGTGGTTTGAGTGATTCTGGGCGACGGACCCTGGCCCGCCCGCCGGTTCTCCCGCCGATCCACCCCCATCGCCTCTCTCCGTCTCTCCGCCGCGCGTCGCGCCGTCCCGATCCAGCAGGTGCAGCCAGGCCTCCGGCAGCCCCGCCTGCAGCACGGGCGCGTAAAGCGCCTCCAGGGCGTGGCCGATGCCGTTCAGACGCGGATCGCTGGTGGTGCTCGATCGGTTCGGGCTCAGGCTGGCGCAGTGGCGCATGAAAGCTCCTTCCGGAGCGACGCCTTCCCCGCCGCTTCCGGTCTCGAACCGGAGCCGAGTGCACATCCTCCGGACGCGCCAGCGCGAGGCTCCGTCTTGTGACAGATTGCCTCAAGAAATGTGCGTGCCTGCCGATGGTTTCAGCTTGGCCGCGGAGGAAATCCGGATTCAGCCCGATGCGCCGGCCTCCGGTGCACCTTCGCGCGCGCCCGTCCGGCACGACCTCGCGAGGCCTCGCGAGGCCTCGCGGGCACGGCCGACGCCCGCTGCCGGACCCATGCCCGACGACGACCGTGCCCGACGACGACCGCGCCCGCTTCCCCGCACGCGCCGACGGGCGCATCATCCCTACGCCGGGGCACCCCCGGGACCGCGAGGAGGGGATCATGAACCGTATCGCGCACGAGCCGCCCGCCGCGCCCGGGGACGCGGTCCCGCCCGGGGGCGGCGCCCCCCGGTCCGGGTCGCCGGGCTGCCGCCTCGTCCGGGCCGGGGCGACCTTCACGGGCAAGCAGGGGCTCGACTACGCGGTCGGCATCTCGGCCGAGAGCGTCGGCGCGCGGGGCATCCATCTCCAGCTCGTGACGATCCCGCCCGGCGCCCGCGCCCGGGCCCACCTGCACGCCGACCACGAGACCGCGATCTACGCGCTCGGCGGCACCTCCGGCTGCTGGTACGGGGAGCGGCTGGAGCACCACGCCACGATGGCGCCGGGAGATTTCTTCTACATCCCGGCCGGTGTGCCGCACCTGCCCTACAACCCGAGCCCGACCGAGCCCTGCACCGCGGTGATCGCCCGCACCGACCCGAACGAGCAGGAGAGCGTGGTGCTCCGGCCCGATCTCGACGCGCTGCGACCGGGCCCTGAGTCGGGACCGGACGGGGCCCCTACCGCTCCAGGGCCTGATAGACGAGGCTGTTGATCAGGTAGCGGTAGCGCCAGCGGGCGGTGCCCGGCGTGTGGGCCATGAACACCACGGCGAGCTTGCGGCCCGGATCGACCCACCAGTTCGTGCCGCTGGAGCCCGGCCAAGAGAAGTCGCCGACCGAGCCGAGGAGCCGCACCACCCCGGGCCGGGTGCGCACCGCGAGCCCGAGCCCGAAGCCGTAATCGGCCCGGGTCGGGTCGGCGTTGCCGATGAGGTTGCGCACGCCGGGACCGAGCTGGTCGGTGAGCATGGCGCGGGTGAAGACGGGGCTCAGGACCCGGCGCCCGCCGAGCTCGCCCTCGTTCATCAGCGCCAGGGCGAAGCGCAGGTAATCCTCCGCGCTCGACACGGCGCAGCCGCCGCCGCAGGCGAACCGGGTCGGCCGGGTCGCGTCGGGCTCCAGAACCTGCGGCTTGCCGGTCGCCGGATCCTCGGGGAGCGCGCGGGCGTAGCGGTCCGCGGATCCGGGCGGGATCACGAAGCCGGTGTCGCGCATGCCGAGCGGGCCGAACACGGTCTCGGCGAGGTAGGCGTCGAGCGTGCGGCCGGTCAGGCGCTCGACCACGAGGCCGGCGACGTCGAGGCCGAAGCCGTAATCCCAGACCGTGCCCGGCTGGTGCAGCAGGGGCGCGGCCTGGAGCGCGTCGAGGAACCGGTCGCCGTCGAGGTCCTTGGCCGCCGCGACGCTGCCGGCGGGCAGCATCCGGTGCACCTCCGTGGTGCCGCGCCCGCCGTAGACGAGGCCCGAGGTGTGGGTGAGGAGGTCGCGCAGCGAGACCGGCCGCGCGGCCGGCACCGTGCCGGCGAGCTTGCCCGCGAGGTCGAGGCTCGCGACCCGCTGGTCGGCGAAGCGGCCCGGCAGGTAGGCGCTCACGGGATCGTCGAGGACGAGGTCGCCGCGCTCGGCCAGCCCCAGCACCGCGACCGCCGTCATCGGCTTCGTCATCGAGGCGATGTTGAACAGCGCGTCCCGCGGCATCGGCGCGCCGGCCGCCTTGTCGCGGAAGCCGTAGGCCTCGTGGAACACGACCCGGCCCTCGCGGGCGATGATCAGGACGGCGCCGGGCATCCGGCCCTCCGCCACCTCGCGGTCGAGCACCGTGCCGATGCGGGCGAGGCGCTCGGGCGAGAAGCCCATCGCGGCCGGGTCAGCCCGCGGCAACGGCTGGGGCGGGGGCTGCGGCGCCTCCTGCGCCAGGGAAGCGGAGGCGAGCCCCACCAGGGCGAGCGCCGACACCAGACGTCTCAGAACCACGCGCAACCTCCCGAACGCCAGCGCGGATCTTTAGACGGATCCTTGAAACGCCCCGCTGTGCCGGCCGCGACGATGCCGGAGCCGGCCGGTGCCGCCAAGCTCCGCCCGGGGCGCCTCGCCTGTGCGCAGGTGACAGAGAGACACAATCACGACGTGAATTTACCAGTCCTGGGGTTGTAAGGCCCGGCGCGGGATGGGAGGCCTCGGGCATTGCCGCACAAGAGGAGACGCCATCGATGCCGCGTTCCGCACGCCTGACCGGACTGCTTCTGGCCGGACTGCTCCTGCCCCTCGGGCCCGCCGGGGCGCAGCAGGCGCCGAGCGGCACGCCGACGCCTGGCAGCACGGACGGCACCGCGCCGAAGCCCGCCGCCGCCCCCGCGCCCGCCCAGGACCGCGGCTCGGCCCTCTACGGCCGGCCCGAGGGCGGCGAGGCCGCCAAGCTCGCCCCGATCGCCGGCCCGCCGCTGCCGACGCCGGCCGCCCGCCTGCCCCTCGACAAGCTGAAGGTGCCGGACGGCTTCAAGATCGAGGTCTATGCCAGCGGGCTCGCCAACGCCCGCTCGCTGGCGCAGGGCGACAAGGGCACGCTCTTCGTCGGCACCCGCTCGCTCGACCGGGTCTACGCCGTGCGCACCGTGGACGGGAAGCAGGAGGTGAAGGTGATCGCCACCGGCCTGCACCGGCCGAACGGCGTCGTCTTCCACAAGGGCGCGCTCTACGTCGCCGAGCTCTCGAAGATCTGGCGCTTCGACGACATCGAGAACAACCTCGACGCGCCGGGCAAGCCCGTCCTCGTCAGCGACGACTTCCCGAAGGACGAGGCGCACGGCTGGAAGTTCATCGCGATCGGGCCGGACGAGAAGCTCTACGTGCCGGTGGGCGCGCCGGGCAACATCCTGAACCCGCCCGACACCCACGCCCAGATCCGCCGGATGGACCTCGACGGCAAGAACGTCGAGGTGGTGGCCCGCGGCGTGCGCAACACGGTGGGCTTCGACTGGAACCCGCAGACGAAGAACCTCACCTTCACCGACAACGGCCGCGACTGGGTCTCGGAGGACATCCCGAACGACGAGCTGAACGTGCTTTCGGAGCCGGGCAAGCAGCATTTCGGCTACCCGTTCTGCCACCAGGGCAACTTCACCGACCCGGAATACGGCTGGGGCCGCTCCTGCGCGGAGTTCACGGCGCCGGCGGGCCTCCTCGGGCCGCACACAGCGGCGCTCGGCATGCGCTTCTACACGGGCGAGCAGTTCCCGCAGGCCTACAGGAACGCGATCTTCATCGCCCGCCACGGCTCGTGGAACAAGACGCAGAAGCTCGGCGGCGACGTGGTCGTGGCGCGCCTCGGGGCCGACGGCAAGATGGCGAGCCTGGAGCCGTTCCTGACCGGCTTCCTGCAGGACAACCGCTATGTCGGCCGGCCCGTGGACGTGCTGGTTGCGCGTGACGGCGCGCTCCTCGTCTCGGACGACTACAACGGCGCGGTCTACCGCATCAGCGCGGCGCGCTGAGGCGCACGCGCGCTCCCTCCCCCCTCTGCGGGGGAGGGAGAGCGACGAGGCGACGCCGCCGCATCAACACAGGACCCTGACCCATGCGCCCTCTCGCGCCGTCCGCCCTCTGCCTCCTCGCCCTCCTCACCGCGCCGGCCAACGCCGAGAGCGCGGCCGAGCGGCTGCCGGCCTGCCTCGCCTGCCACGGCGAGAGCGGAACCTCGGCCAATCCCGGCGTGCCCTCGCTCGGCGCGATGCCGGCGGACTACGTCGTCACGCAGCTCTACCTGTTCCGCGAGCGGCAGCGGGTCGCCGACCCGATGAACGCGATGGCCGAGGGGCTCTCGGACGACGACCTGCGCACGCTGGGCGATGCGGTCGCCAAGCTGCCGGCGCCGAAGCCGGAGGCGAATCCCGACCCGGCCCGGATGGAGGCGGCGAAGGCGCTCTCCGCCAAGCACCAGTGCGGCTCCTGCCACGGGGCGGATCTCGCCGGCCAGGACCAGATCCCGCGCGTCGGCGCCCAGCGCGAGGACTACCTGCTGGCGACCTTGCGCGCCTACAAGTCGGGCGCCCGGGCCGGCTACGATCCGGCGATGAACGAGGTGGCGCAGGGCCTGTCGGAGGACGACATCACGGCCCTGTCCTACTACCTCGCGCACCGCTGAGCGGCCCGTCCCGGAGTCGAGAGGTCGAGACCTCTCGCGGGTCCAGGCAAGGGTCCCGATTCTGGCCCTGGTCGTTCGGCGAAGCCGATTGCGGGGCGCCGCCCCGAACCCCGCCGAAGGGTGGTCCACCCTTCGGGATCCCGGGATCAGACCAGTCCGAGGACCCGCAGGGCAAGGCCGGCCGCGGCGCAGGCGGCGAGCACCGTTGGCACCCCGAGCTTGAAGCGGAACAGGGCGAGCATCGCGGCCAGCGCCAGCGCCAGGGCGTAGGGATCGAGGCTCGACCAGACCGGCAGGTCGAGCCGCAGGGGCCCGAGGCGGACCGCGCGTAGCGCGCCGAACAGCGTGTGCAGGGCGAACCAGACCGCGAGGTTGAGGATCACCCCCACCACCGCCGCGGTGATGGCCGCGAGCGCGCCCGAGAGCGCCCGGTTGCCGCGCAGGCGCTCGACGTAAGGGGCGCCCGCGAAGATCCAGAGAAAGCAGGGCGCGAAGGTGACCCAGGTGGTGAGCAGGCCCCCGAGCGTGCCGGCCAGCAGCGGCGGCAGCGCGCCCGGCGCCCGGTAGGCGGCGAGGAAGCCTACGAACTGCGTGACCATGATGAGCGGGCCGGGCGTGGTCTCGGCCATGCCGAGCCCGTCCAGCATCTCGCCGGGCCTCAGCCAGCCGTAATGCTCCACCGCCTGCTGGGCGACGTAGGAGAGCACCGCGTAGGCGCCCCCGAAGGTCACCAGCGCCATCTTGGAGAAGAACAGCGCGATCTGGCCGAACACGTCGCCGGGCCCGAGCGCGAGGAGGATGGCGGCGACCGGCACGAGCCAGGCCGCGCCCCAGGCCGCCACCACGCGCAGCGTCCGGCCGGGCGCGACGCGCTCCCGCGGGGTCGCACCGTCGCCGAGCAGGTAGGGTCCGCCCGCGTCGGGCGCGGCCTCCCCGTGGCCGCCGCCGCGGAAGGCCATCAACCCGGTCCGAGTACCCAGATAGCCGAGGATCCCGGCCGCCAGCACGACGAGCGGGAAGGGCACGTCGAGGAGGAAGAGCGCCGCGAAGGCGGCGGCGGCCAGCCCCGCCAGGGCGGGGCCGCGCAGCGCCCGGCGGCCGATGCGCAGCACCGCCTCCGCCACCACCGCCAGCACCGCCGCCTTCAGCCCGAAGAACAGTCCGGCGACCGGCCCGGCCTGCCCGTAGAGCACGTAGATCCAGCTCAAGGCCATGATGGCGACGAGGCCCGGCAGCACGAACAGCCCGCCCGCGACCAGCCCGCCGCGCGCGCCGTGCATCAGCCAGCCCACATAGGTGGCGAGCTGCTGCGCCTCCGGCCCCGGCAGCAGCGTGCAGAAGTTCAGCGCGTGCAGGAAGCGCGCCTCCGAGATCCAGCGCCGCTCCTCGACGAGCACCCGGTGCATCACCGCGATCTGGCCGGCCGGTCCGCCGAAGGAGAGGGCGGCGACGCGCGCCCAGACCGGGACGGCCTGCCCCAGGGTCACGGGCGGGGGCGCGGGACGGGGCGCGTCGCGGGACGCGGGTTCGAGCGTGGCCATGCGTGTCGTCCCCGGGCAAGCGTACGGACGGCCTCTTCGCACGGGCGGCGGCCGGAAGCGACGGGCGATGCGCCGCCGCGCGTCGCGTGACACGGGGCCGCCCGTGCCTTGTGTTCGGGCCGGCCCGTCCCTAGGTTCGGCGCGATCTTACGATTACGCGTTCGGTCGCCGCGCGGCACGGGGTTCCGCCCGCGGCGCAGGAGGTTGCCATGGGCAGCATGAGTATCTGGCACTGGGTCGTCGTCGCCGTCATCGTGATGCTGCTGTTCGGACGCGGCAAGGTGTCGGACCTGATGGGCGACGTCGCCAAGGGCATCAAGGCCTTCAAGAAGGGCATGGCCGACGACGAGACGCCCGCGCAGCCGCCGGCCGCCCCGGTGGCGCCGGCCGAGCCCGTGCGCACCATCCCGCACGCTGCCGAGACCAGCCCCGGCACCGCCGTCCCGGCGAGCCACCTGCCGGCCGGCGAGCGCAAGCCCGTCTGATCCGCCCCTGATCCGGGCCCGGGCTTCCGCCGGCCGCGAAGTGGTGTAAGCCCCTCTCGGCAGGACCTCGGCGCGACGCCCCATAGGGCTTCGCGCGAGGCCCAACCGGGGCGTTCCGGGTTTTGGGCGCCCGAGCAGCGGGACCGTCGGCAAGGTCGGCAAGCACATGTTTGACATGAGTTGGGGCGAGGTGATGCTGATCGGCGGCGTCGCCCTCATCGTCATCGGGCCGAAGGATCTGCCGAAGGCGCTGCGCACCGTCGGGCAGATCACGACCAAGCTGCGCCGCATGGCCGGCGAGTTCCAGATGCAGTTCAACGAGGCGATCCGCGAGGCCGAGCTCGACGAGGTCCGCCGCGAGGTCGACGGCATCCGCAACACGGTCAAGGGCGCGGGCGGCGGCTTCAACCCGGTCCAGACCATCCGCGACGAGATCAAGGGCGCGGTCGAGGCGCGCGGGACGAACGGCACCGAGGCGCCGGCGCCCGGCGCGCTGGCCGCGGCCACCGCCCAGCTCAAGGCGGCCGAGGCGCCGCCGCCGGAGCGCGGCCGCTACGACGTCCCCCGGCCCCAGGAGATGAAGCCCGAGATGCTGGCCGAGATCCCGCCGGAGGCGCCGCTTCCCCTCCCGGGCTCGCCTGCCGATCCCCTCGCCCCGCCCGCGCAAGGCCATCGGCCGGAGGCCGCTGTTCGGCCGGAGGCCGACAGATGATCGACGAGGCGGACGAAGCCGAGATCGAGGCCTCGCGGGCCCCGCTGCTCGAACACCTGATCGAGCTGCGTGCGCGGCTGATCAAGTCGCTGATCGCCTTCGTGGTGATGTTCTTCGGGTGCTTCTTCTTCTCGCGCCAGATCTACAACATCCTGGTGCACCCCTACGTCTCGATCGTGGGGGCGCAGAACGCCGAGCTGATCGCGACGCACTTCCTCGAGCAGGTCTTCACCAACATCAAGCTCAGCGTGTTCGGCGGCGGCTTCCTGGCCTTCCCGATCATCGCCACGCAGATCTACGCCTTCGTGGCGCCGGGCCTCTACCGCAACGAGCGGCGGGCCTTCCTGCCCTACCTCGTGGCGACGCCGGTCTTCTTCATCCTCGGCGCGCTGGTGGTCTACTTCCTGGCGATGCCGCTGCTGATCCAGTTCTCGGTCTCGCTGCAGCAGATCGGGCAGCCGGGCGAGGCCACGATCAAGCTGCTGCCGAAGGTCGACGAGTACCTCTCGCTGATCATGACGCTGATCTTCGCCTTCGGCCTCGCCTTCCAGCTGCCGGTGATCCTGACCCTGCTGGGACAGATCGGCGTGATCGACGCGGCCTTCCTGCGCGAGAAGCGCCGCTACGCCATCGTGCTGGTGTTCGTGGCCGCCGCGGTCCTGACCCCGCCCGACGTGATCTCCCAGCTCTCGCTCGCGCTGCCGATGCTGCTGCTCTACGAGGCCTCGGTGCTCTCGGTGTCGCGCATCGAGAAGCTGCGGGCGGCAAGGCGGAAGGCCGAGGGGCTCGATCCGTAACCGCGACGCTCTCCCTCCCCCCTCTGCGGGGGAGGGTGGCACCCGAAGGGTGACGGGAGAGGGGCCCCGGCTTCAGGTCGAGGCGCGGCCTTCATGCAGGGCAGAGCCCAATCCTGAAGCGCTCTCCCCTCTCCCGACCCTCGCTGACGCAGGGGCCACCCTCCCCCGCAGAGGGGGGAGGGAAGCTGCACACTCTCAGTTCAGCGCCACCGTGTAGGCGGCCTCGGTCTTGGCCCGCACCTCGTCCTCGGTGACACCGTCGGCGAGCTCGATCAGCGTCATGCCGCCGTCCCCCCGCTTGTCGATGGTGAAGACGCCGAGATCCGTGATCACCATGTCGACCACGTGCGTGCCGGTGAGCGGCAGGTCGCAGGCCTTCAGGAGCTTCGGGCTCTCCGAGCCGTCCTTGTTCTTGGCGACGTGCTCCATCACCACCACGACGCGCTTGACGCCCGCCACGAGGTCCATGGCGCCGCCCATGCCCTTCACCATCTTGCCGGGGATCATCCAGTTGGCGAGGTCCCCGTTCTCGGCGACCTGCATGGCGCCGAGGATCGACAGGTTGATGTGCCCGCCCCGGATCATCCCGAAGGAATCGGCCGACGAGAAGTAGCTCGTCGTCGGCAGCGCCGTGATGGTCTGCTTGCCGGCGTTGATCAGGTCCGGATCCTCCTCGCCCTCGTACGGGAAGGGGCCCATGCCGAGCATGCCGTTCTCGGATTGCAGCTGCACCGACATGCCGTCCGGAATGTAGTTCGACACCAGCGTCGGGATGCCGATGCCGAGGTTCACGTAGAAGCCGTCCTCCAGCTCACGCGCGGCGCGCGCCGCCATCTGCTCGCGGGTCCAGGCCATGATGAGATATCTCCTGTGTGGCGCGTTCTCTTCGCGACCGCGCCGTCCGCCGCACGGGCGGCGGCGCGCCGTCGCGCTAGCGGCCTCGCGGCCGGGGATGTTCGGGCTCAGACGGCGCCGCCGCCGGCGGCCGCCGGGGCGGCGTCCGCGCGCTTGCGGGTGGTGCGCTGCTCGATGCGCTTCTCGCGCACCGGTACGTGCACGATGCGCTTCACGAAGATGCCGGGCGTGTGGATGTTCTCGGCGTCGATCTCACCCGGCTCGACGAGGTGCTCGACCTGCGCGACCGTGACCTTGGCGGCGGTGGCCATCATCGGGTTGAAGTTGCGCGCGGTGAGCCGGTAGGCGAGGTTGCCCTCGGTGTCGCCCTTGTAGGCGTGCACCAGCGCCAGATCCGCGAACAGGCCGCGCTCCATCACGTAGTGCTCGCCGTCGAACTCCCGCACCTCCTTGCCCTCGGCGACCTTGGTGCCGACGCCGGTCTTGGTGAAGAAGGCCGGGATGCCTGCCCCTCCGGCGCGGATGCGCTCGGCGAGCGTGCCCTGCGGGTTGAACTCGATCTCCAGCTCGCCGGCCAGGAACTGCCGGGCGAACTCCTTGTTCTCGCCGACGTAGGAGGAGATCATCTTGGCGACCTGCCGGGTCTCCAGGAGCTTGCCGAGGCCGACGCCGTCGATGCCGGCATTGTTGGAGACGACCGTCAGGCCCTTCACGCCGGAGGCGCGCACCGCCTCGATCAGCTCGTCGGGGATCCCGCACAGGCCGAAGCCGCCGCACATGATGGTCATGTCGTCGCGCAGGAGCCCCGCCAGCGCGCTCGTCGGATCCGCGTAGACTTTCTTCATTCGAACACCCTCCCGGCGGCGCGGCCGCGAGGCGGGCGCCTGAGATCCCATGCTGTCCCCGATTCCGTGCGGCGGGTCCAGCCCGGCACGGCATGCCGGCCTCCGCCGGGCTCACAAGGACCATGCCGCCGCCACGGATCCGCCACGGATCCGCCAAGGCTCGGCCAAGGCTCAGCCAACGCTTTGCCGCGACGGCCCGGCAGACAAAGCGCACCGAAGGGGCTATGGCCATCTTCACGAGCGGGCGAACCGTGACGGCTGGGGGCGGCCTGAAACGGGCACCGTACCCGGCCGATCCGGCCGATCCTGCAAGCCCGGAGCGCGATGTCGCCGCACCGCCCGATCCCCGCCCCGCTCTCCGCCCGCTGGCCAACCCTGGCGGCGACCGCGCTCGCCCTCGGCTGCATCGCGGGCGCGATGCCCTGGAGCATCGGGACGGACACGGCCCTGCGCCTGGTCGCGGCCGATCTCGACGCCTACGGGGTGGCTCTCGCCGCGAGCGGGCCGGCGAGCGTGCGCCTCCTGCCCCTGCCGCGCCTCGACCTGCGCGGCGTGCGCTTCAGCGAGGCGGCGGGCCTGCCGCTCGCGGAGGGCGGCCGCCTCTCGCTCGTGCTGGATCCGCTCACCCTGCCGCGCGCCTTGCTCGGCGGCCGGATCGGCATCGGCAGCCTCAGCCTCGACGACGCCCGCCTGCACCTGCCCGAGGGCGCGGACGACGCGCGCTGGGCCGGTCCCCTGCGGCGCCTGGCCGAGCGGAGCCGGGCCGGCTGGGGCGGCCACCCGCACCGGGTCGTCCTGCACCGCGCGGCCCTCGACGGCCGGGTCGTGCTGCGGGACCTCGATCTCGACATCGCCTGGCCGGCCTGGCGCGCCGCCGCCGAGGCCCAGGCCAGCTTCACCTGGGAGGGCGAGGCCGTCCGGCTCGCGCTGACGGACCTGCACCCGGCCGACCTCGCCTCGGGCGGCCTCTCGCCGTTCTCCGCCCGCCTCGCCTGGGGCGCCGGCTCCCTCTCGGCGGACGGGCAGGCCCGGTTCGCGGACGGGCTGCGGCTCGCCGGGGAGGGCCGGCTGGAGACGCGCGCGCTGCCCCGCCTGCTCGCCGCCCTCGGCCGCGACGCGGCGCTGCTGCCCTTCGCCCGGAGCTTCGCGCTGGAGGGCCGCTTCGAGACCGAAGGACCGGCGGTGATGCTGCCGCGGCTGCGCGTCAGCCTCGGCCAGAACGTGCTCGACGGCGCGGGCGCGGTGAATATCGGAGCGGCGCGCACCGCCGTGCAGGCGACGCTCGCCGCCGAGAGCCTGGATCTCGGCCCCCTGGTCGCCGAGGCGCTGGAGGGCGGCGCGGGCGCACCGGTCGCGCTGGCGCCCTATACGGGGGGCGATCTCGACCTCAGGCTCTCGGCCGCCGCGGCCCGGCTCGGCCCGGTCGCCCTCGAGGACGTCGCAGCCAGCGTGCTGGTGCGCGACGGCGCGATGGAACTCGCCCTGAACCGGGCCGGCCTGCAGGGCGGCACGCTGAAGGGCCGGGTCGCGCTCGCGCCCGCCGAGGCGGACCCGGCTGAGACCGAGCTGAAGGCGCAAGGAGCGCTCGACCGGGCCGATCTCGGCGCGCTGCTCGCCGATCTCGGCGCCTCGCGCTGGATGCAGGGCCAGGGGCAGGGGCATCTCGCCCTGGAGAGCCGCGGCCGCGACCTCGCCGCGCTGATGGCGCGGCTGAGCGGCCGGGCCGCCGTCTCGGTCGATCGCGGAACCCTCGTCGGGCTCGACCTCGCCGACGTGATCCAGCGCAACGGCGGCGTCGCCGCGGGCGCGCTCGCCCGCCGCAACGGGCGCACGCCCTTCGAGCGGGTCAACCTCTCGGTCCGCTTCGCGGACGGGGTCGGCGAGATCGGCGAGGCCACGCTGCAGGCCCAGACCCTGACCGCCGCCCTGCGCGGCGGGTTCTCGCTCTCCGACCGCTCCCTGCGGGCGCGCGCCGAGCTGAGCCCGCGCACGGCCGGTGCGCGGCCCGGCCCGCTCTTCGACCTCGCCGGCCCCTGGGACGACCTCGCGGTGCGCGCGCTGCGCTCCGACGAGCCGGACCTGCCGGCCGGCACCCTGGCGGCCGAGCCCCTGGCCGGCCCCGCCCTGCTGCCGGCCCGCGCCCGCGCCTACGCGCCCTGAGGCTTCGGGGGATCCCGGAGGGCCCTGTGGCCCTTGGGCGGGTTCTCAGGGCGGCGCCCTGAGACGGCGCGGCCATCCCCCCTCAGGACGCGCCCGCCTCCCGCGGCAGGCGCGCGAGCCGGGCGACGAGGGCGGGGTCGTGCAGCAGCGCCATGCGCTCCTTCGGGCCCAGCCAGGAGGCCGCTTCGGCCAAGCTCTCGGCCTCTCCGAGCTTGGCCTCGGCCAGCACGCGGTCCGGCTCGATCCGCCCGCGCGGGCGGGGCGCGGGCGGCGCCAGCATCCCGGCATGGGCCTCGGCGAGCGCCGGCTCGGCATGGAGCGCGTGGAGCGCGTCGGCCTCGTCGAGGCCGGCCTCGGCGTTCCGGGCGGCGAGTTCCCCGGCCCGCAGGGCGACGGCGGGGGGATCGCGCTCCTCCGGCGTCACGAGGAGGCCGCGCCGCTTCAGGGCGAGGCCGTAGGCGAGCTGCCCGCTCGCCCAGGAGATCGGGATCGCCAGCACGAGGCCGAGGATCGTCGGCGACATCCAGAGGAAGAGCGAGGTGGCGATGGCGAAGGCCGCCACCCCCGCCACCAGCCCGAGCAGGGTGTGCCAGCGGTGGCGCCTGACGATGTCGCGGAGCGGGATCGAGCCGTCGTCGCGCCGCTGCGGGTTCCAGCCGGTGTCGCGCCCGAGCAGGATGCCCGCGACCGAGCCCGACTGGATCAGCATGGCCACCGGCGCGATCAGCGCCGAGAGCAGGATCTCGAGGGCGCAGGAGGCGACGAGGCGGCCCGCGCCGCCGCAGGCCCGGCGCAGCTCGGCGTTCAGCAGGGCGAGGACCAGCCCCAGGACCTTGGGCGCCAGCAGGACGCCCATGGTCAGCCCGAAGAGCTTGAGCGCGCGCACCGGGTCGAAGCGCGGGAAGACCGGGTAGAGCGCCAAGCCTTGCGGGAAGTATTCGGGCTTGGCGTAGGCCGTCTGCAGCACCAGCGCGATGCCGACGAGGAGCTGGCAGAGCCAGAGCGGCGAGGCGACGTAGCCGGCGATGCCCGTGGCGAAGTGCTGGCGCGAGGCGAAGTGCAGCCCGGCCGCCCCGATGATGCGGCTGTGCTGGAGATTGCCTTGCGCCCAGCGCCGGTCGCGCACCGCCACGTCGATCAGCGAGGGCGGGCTCTCCTCGTAGGAGCCCGGCAGCGTCGGCAGCATGGTGACGGCCCAGCCCGCGCGCCGGATCAGCGCCGCCTCGACGAAGTCGTGGCTCAGCACGTGGCCGCCGAAGGGCGGGCGGCCGGCGAGGTCCGGCAGGCCGCAGGCCTCCGCGAAGGCCCGGGTGCGGATGATGGCGTTGTGGCCCCAGTAGTTGCCGTCGCGCCCCGACCACGCCGAGAGCCCGACCGCGATCACCGGCCCGTAGATGCGGGCGGCGAATTGCTGGAGGCGCGCGAACAGGGTGTTGCGGTTGATGATGAGCGGCAGCGACTGGACGATGCCGGCATCCGGGTCCGCCTCCATGGCGGCGGCGAGCCGCACCACGCAGTCGCCGGTGAGCAGGCTGTCGGCGTCGAGCACCAGCATGTGGTCGTAGGCCCCGCCCCAGCGGGTGACGAAGTCGGCGATGTTGCCGGCCTTGCGGTGGTGGTTCTTCGGCCGGTGCCGGTAGTAGAGGCGCGCGTCGGGCCCGAGCCGGTCGCGCAGGCCCAGGAAGGCGCGCTCCTCGGCGATCCAGGCGTCGGGTTGGGTCGAGTCCGAGAGCACGAACCAGTCGAAGGCGGCGCCGAGCCCGGTGGCCTCGACGGATTCGTGCATCGCCTCAAGCCCCGCGAAGGTGCGGGCGGTGGCCTCGTTGTAGACGGGCATCAGGACGGCGGTGCGGCCGGCGAGCGCCGTCGGCGCCGGGGGCGGGGCGCGCTTGCGCAGCAGCACCCCGAAGCCCAGCACCGCGCTGGTGAAGGCGAGCGCGATCCACGAGAAGGTGAGGAGGAAGAGCGCCACGAGGACGAGCTGCAGGATCGTCGGGCTGCCCGACACCGCGACCGTCTCGTACATCTGCCAGCCGCCATAGGCGGTGAGCGCCAGCGCCCCGCCGAAGACGAGGATCCGGGCGCCCCAGGGCGCGGCGTGCCGCCCCACCGGGCGGCGGACCGTGGCGGCATCGAAGCGCGCCAGATCCTGCACCGGCATGGCGAGCGGGGCTTCCCGAGGCATTGCGGGGGGCTGGTCCGGCGCGGCCCCGATCGGGGCGGGGCCGGGAAGGGCGGTGTCGTCGATACGCAAGGTGGGCCGGCTTCCTCGGGGGTCGGGCTCAAGGGGGCGTGCGCCAGGAACGCGCCAGTTCCCTGTTTAGGCGATTGTGTCCGGCAAATGCACGGCCGGGCGCGGCACGGGCGCCACACCGGTCCGTCGCCGCGGGCCCCGTTAACGAACCGGTTACCATGCGGGCCTAGCGGCTCGGGTCTCGTCACAGTGCAGATCCGGCGCCGCAAGAGCCCACCATGTCGTCCCAAGTCGTCCTGTCGCATGAAGTCCTCCGCGACACTGTCCTCGCCCTGGCCGAGACCGTTTCGGGCCATCTCGACATCTTCGGGGCGCTGGGCCTCCTCCTCGGCTTCGCGGCCGGGATGATGCCGCGCCGGGAGGCGATCCTCCTCGCCTCCGCCGCCTGCGCGGCGAGCTTCGCGCTGCACTTCCTGCGGCTCGGCGCCCATACGGGCACCGCGATGTGCGTGATCTCGGTGGCGCAGAGCCTCGCCGCAGCCCGGTTCGGCGGGCGGGCGCGGCGCCCGGCCTGGTTCGCGCCGTTCTTCGGGCTCGGCTTCGTGGCGGTGCTCGGCCTGACCGCCGCGACCTGGAACGGCTGGCCCTCGGCCTGCGCCGGCATCGGCGCGCTGCTCGCCACCCGCGCCCGGCTGCAGACGGAGGCCGGCGCCATGCGCCGCCTGTTCCTCGGGGCCTCGCTGGCCTGGGCCGGCCACAACCTGCTGGTCGGCTCGGCCTTCGGCCTGACCTGCGACCTGTTGACGATCTCGGGGCTGCTGGTGGCGATGGGCCGCTCGGCCGGGGGGCGGCCGGCGGCGGCCTGACACCGCGTCATGTGGACCGCGCGGATCCGGCGGGTTCCCCTCTCCCCGCGCGCGGGGAGAGGGGATCCATCGGCGCGTCTCACGCCGGGTCGAGCACCGTCCGCCACAGGTCCGTGTCGGCGGCGTCCTTCAGCGTCACGGTCATCTGGCCGGTGGCGCCCGCGATCGCGACGTGGCCGAAGAACTGGTAGCCCTCGGCCGGCGAGAGGTTCTGGCGCCCGGCCGGCGGCGCCTTCACGAAGCGCAGCTGCGGCCCGAACGTGTCGTCGAGCGCCGCCGGCCCGAAGGTGCCGGCGTGGAGCGGGCCCGAGACGAACTCCCAGAACGGCGCGAACTCCTGGAAGCGGGCCCGGCTCGGGTCGTAGTGGTGCGCCGCCGTGTAGTGCACGTCCGCGGTAAACCAGACCGTGTTGCGGATGTCCTGGTCGCGGATGAAGCGCAGCAGGTCCGCGATCTCGAGTTCCCGCCCGAGCGGCGGCCCGTCGCCCTGCGCCACGCCTTCCGAGCCGAATCCTGCATCGGTGTCGTAGGTGACGACGAGCCCGAGCGGCATGTCGGCGGCGATCGCCTTCCAGGTGGCGCGCGAGGCCTTCAGCGCCCGCTTCAGCCAGGCGAGCTGGGCGGGCCCGAGGAACTGGGTGCGGGCGCTCGGCTCGGTCTCGTCGTTGGCGCCGTTGGGGCCGCGGTAGCTGCGCATGTCGAGCAGGAACAGGTCGAGATGCGGCCCGTACGAGACGCGGCGGTAGACGCGCCCCGGCTCGGCCGGCTCGAAGCGCATCGGCATGTACTCGTGGAAGGCACGGGTGGCCCGAGCGGCCAGCACGAGGCTGTTGGCGTCCGCGTAGCCCTTGCGGCGGTGCTCGGCCCGGGTCAGCGGCTCGCCCGGCCACCAGTTGTTGGTGACCTCGTGGTCGTCCCACTGCGCCAGGATCGGGATCTCGCGGTTCATGGCGAGGACGTTGCGGTCGAGGAGGTTGTACTTGTAGGCGCCGCGGAACTCACTGAGCGTCTCGGCGGGCTTGGCCTTCTCCTCGGTGACAAGGTTGCGCCAGAGGCCGCCGTCGGGGAGCCGCACCTCCGCCTGGATCGGCCCGTCGGCGTAGATCGTGTCGCCGGAATGCAGGAAGAAGTCCGGGCGGTTCCGGGCGATCGCGGCGTAGATCGTCATGCCGCCGCGGGATTCGTCGATGCCCCAGCCCTGGCCCGCGGTGTCGCCCGACCAGCAGAAGCTGACGTCCCGCGCCAGCGCCGGGGCGCTGCGGAAGCGGCCGGTGATGGGCTCGCCCAGGATCGTCGGCTCGGCCAGATTCTGCAGGCGGACCCGGTAGTGGATGTCCTGGTCGGGGGGCAGCCCCTGCAGGGCCGTCTTCACGGTGAGGTCGCTCTCGGGGAGGGCGTCGATGAAGACGCCGCCGCGGATGTCCCGGAAGCTCTCGGTCGTCGCCCACGCGATGACGGCGCGTGACGGCCGGTCGGCCCGGGCCCAGACGACCGCCCCGTCGCCCGAGACGTCGCCCGATTGCAGCCCGTGGCTGAGCGCGGGCCGGTCTGCGGCGCGGCTGATCGCCGGCCGGGCGAGGGTGAGGGCGGCGGCCGTCGCCAGGACGCGGCGGCGGGTGAGGGGAGGGGACATCGGGCTCTCTCGCCGGCGGATGGGGCCGGCGAGACAGAGCGCAACCGTCTGACAGGGGGATGACGGCGCGACGACGAGGGCCGAGCCCCTCCCCCGCGGGCGGGGGAGGGGCTCGCTCGGTCAGGCCGCGGCGACGGCCTCGGCGAGCTTGCGGTGCGGGGTGCCGGAGCCGCCCACCACGGCGACCCGGGTCCCATCCGCGGCGCGGCGGTTCGCCCAATCCTCGATCATCTCCAGGCAGGTGTGATCGATATGGGCGAGGCGGTGGGTGGAGAGCCGGACCTCGCCGCCGACCGGGGTCTTCTCCAGCGCCTCGGTGAGACGGGGCAGCTGGAGGAAGGTGGCAGCACCCGAGAGCCTGAGTTCCGGCACGCCCGCCCGCTCGGCCGCCGCCGCGTGCTCGATCTTCAGCGGCCCCTTGCGGAGCGCCGGGATCGCCTGGACCAGGCTGAGCGCGAGACCGGTCAGCACGCCCGAGAGCAGGTCCACCAGCACCACGGTGAGCAGGGTGGCGAGCCAGATCCCGGCCGTGACGAGGCCGTAGCGCTCGTGCAGGTGCAGCGCGTGGGCCGGGCTCGCGAGGCGCCAGCCGGTGACCACGAGGATGCCCGCGAGCGCCGCCGTCGGCACCAGCTTCAGCACGAAGGGCAGGAGGAGCAGGAAGGCCAGGATCCAGGTGCCGTGCAGCACCGTGGAGGCCCGGGTCTTCGCCCCCGACTGGACGTTGGCCGAGGAGCGCACGATCACGCCGGTCATCGGCAGGCCGCCGAGGAACCCGCAGATCACGTTGCCCACGCCCTGCGCGCCGAGCTCGCGGTTGTACTGCGTGCGCGGCCCGTCGTGCATGCGGTCGACGGCGGCCGCCGACAGCAGGCTCTCGGCGCTGGCGATCACCGCGATGGTCAGCGCCATCACGATCAGCGTCGGCTCGGCGAGCCGCCCCCACAGCTCCGCGGTGGGGAGCGCGATGCTGGCGAGGATCGCGTCCGGCACCTCGACGCGCTTGACGTCCATCGCGCCGAGCGTGGCCACGAGCGTGCCCGCGAGCACGCCGACCAGCGCGCCCGGCAGCACCCGGAGGCTCGCCGGCCGCAGGCGTTCCCAGCCGATCATCGCCACGATGGTGGCGAGCCCCACCGCGACCGCGCCGAAGCGGTTGCCCTCGCCGGAGACGAAGTTGAAGAAGGCGGCCGGGATCGCCACGAGGTTGTCGAGGCCGCTGGCCTGCGGCATCGCGTCGGTGAGCACGTGGATCTGGGCCAGCACGATCAGCACGCCGATGCCGGCGAGCATCCCGTGCACCACGGCCGGCGAGATCGCCCGGAACCAGCCGCCGACCCGGAGCGCCCCGAACAGGAGCTGGAAGGCGCCCGCCAGCACCAGCACCGGACCCAGCACGTCGAGCCCGTGCTGGCGCACGAACTCGAACACGATGACGGCGAGGCCGGCTGCCGGCCCGCTGACCTGGAGGGGCGAGCCGGCGATGAGCCCGACGACGATGCCGCCGACGATGCCGGTGATCAGGCCGCGCTCGGGCGGCACGCCCGACGCGATGGCGATGCCCATGCAGAGCGGCAGGGCGACCAGGAAGACGACGACGGAGGCGGGCAAATCGCTGGCGAGATTTCCACGCGCGAGGTTCGCGCGCGCGCCCGCCGGCAGGAATCGGGACACGGATCGGGACAGTGCCTGCATGGACCTGTCCTCAGGCGGCGGCGACGGGGGCGGTCCGGTAGTCCGGCTCCGCGACCCGGCGGGTCAGCGAGGCCTGGGCGACGGGCAGGTCGGCTTCGTCCCCGAGCGGCACGAAGCGGGCGGCCTCGCCGTCGTAGGCGAGCAACTCGCCGCTCTCGATCTCGAAGAACCAGCCGTGCAGCGTCAGCTCGCCCTTGGCGAGCGCGGCGGCGACGCTCGGATGAGTGCGCAGGTTGGCGAGCTGCACCATCACGTTCTCCAGGGCGAGTGCCCGGTGGTGCTCCTTCGGGTCCATCCCGGCCGGGTAGGCCTCGCAGACGATGCGCTCGGCGGCCGCGGCGTGGCGCAGCCAGGCGGCGACGCTCGGCATCCTGCCCAGCGCCTCGGGCGTCATCAGCCCCTTCATGGCGCCGCAATCGGAATGGCCGCAGACCACGATGTCGCGCACGCCGAGCGCCACGACCGCGTACTCGATCGCCGAGGAGACGCCGCCGTTCTGCTGCGTGAACGGGGGCACGATGTTGCCGGCGTTGCGGCAGACGAACAGCTCGCCGGGCCCGGCTTGCGTGATGTGCTCGGGCGAGACGCGGGAATCCGCGCAGGCGATGATCAGGGCTTTCGGGCTCTGCCCGTCCCGGACCAGGCGCTGATACATCTGCTGCTGTCCGGGAAAGATCTGGCCCTTGAAGGTCGAGATACCCTGGATGATGTTGTCCACGTGAGATCCTCGTTGTGCGAGAAGGTCGACGGTGACGCGCGGCGCTTTGTGCGAGAGATCGCGCATCTTGGCGCGCCGCATGATCACGATGGGCGACGGATACTTTCGAAAATCGCGAAAGTGCCATCGCAGGACTTGGATGGGCGGCCCTCTCGCCGCGATGCAGGCCTGAACGTCGTGCGCCGCATCGCCGGCTGGGATCAGCGCGCCGGACGCTTGGACCAGCCCGCGGCCCAGGCCGGCGACACGACGTTGCGGCGGGCGACGACGGGGGCGGGCTCGTGCAGCATCGGCGCGCCGAGGATCTGACCGCTGCCCTGGCGCTGCGAGTAGGCGGAGCGGGGGTCGTGGTAGGGGTCGTTGACGAAGCTGCTCATGTGGCCCCCGCCGGCCACCATGCGCTCCCCGCCCCCGCCCTCGCCGGCCTGAGCGGCCAGCGGCAGACCAAGGGCGGCGGCCATGGCGACAGTCGTAACGATGCGCTTCATCATGATAATCCATCCTCTTCGTGCGATCAGTTGCGTCGATCGTTGGTGATCGCCGCCGACGAGAGAGGTCTATATCGGATTTTATCTTGTGTTTGTGCGGTAAGACACCCCAATATACTTCAAGTTTTAATCCTGATCCAAGGTTCATTCGGGTGGATCAGCGCACATCGCCGTCACCATGCGCGTCTGCGCCGCAGGATGACTCGGCCGCCGAGGCGGGCCGCTACCAGGTCCGGCAAAAGAGCGGCCGGTCACGCAACGGCACAACCCCCCGCGGGAGCAAGGGATTCTCGACATTCGGAGGCGGGGATGTTCGCGCCGCGAGGGTGCGCGCGCGCGCACGGCACCGCGCTGGCATAATGAAATGCCAGTATACTAGCGGCTTTGAACGGGCGAATAGTCAGGCGTCGGCCCGGGTTGCGACGCGCGGACGCCGAGCATGGCCGCCGCATCCGGACGGAGCGGGCGCCGTCGCCGATGCGATGCTTGGGCGGAACGGTACGCTCCGTCCGCGGCATGCGGGTCGCGGGGCCCTCGCGCGCTTCGGACAGGCGCGGGCCGGCGGCGCGCCCCGCGGACGCATCGGCAGCCGCCCCGTTCGGCGCAACGGATCCGGGCCATCCCCGCCGGGCGCCCGGACGGTCGGCGGCTACGCGCCCGCGGCGCGCCGCATCGCCTCGACCAGCGTCTCGGTGAAGTCCTGCGCCGCCTCGGTGAGATCGATGCTGGTCTCGCTCGCGCTGGCGAGCCCCCGGCGCTCCAGCTCGGCCACGCCGTCCGGGTCGGCCTCGTGGCCGGCCCCGTCCCGCCGGATCACCGAGGAGACGCGCTCGCCGCTGAGCAGACGATGGTAGGCCGCGAAGGCGAAGATCGAGAGTGCCTTGTCGGAAAGTCCCTGCGTGCCGTCGGCCATGGTCGCGCCTCCTCCTGTGGTCGGCCCGTCAACGGGCGAGGGAGCCGGAGGCTGCAGCGTCGAAGGGACGCGGAAGACCGTGCAAGGGCCGTTCGCGAGATCGTCCGCCGCGGACCGCGTCGCACCATGCGGCACTTCCTGCTAAAGGTCCGCCCGTCATGGATACGTGCTCTGCGGATCTCTCCCTCCGTCTGCGCCAGCAGGCGATCCTCTCCGAATTCGGCGTCGAGGCCCTGCGCGGCGACGACGTCGACGTCCTGCTCCAGCGCGCGGCCGAGCTCTGCGCCGAGGGGATGGGCGCGCAGTTCTGCAAGGCGCTCGAATACCTGCGGGCCGAGGACACGCTCTTGGTGCGCGCCGGCATCGGCTGGGCGCCGGACGTGATCGGGCGCGCCCGCGTCGGGGCCGACCTCGCCTCGCCCGCGGGCTTCGCCCTGAAGACCGGGCGCCCGGTGATCTCGAACCACCTCGCCGAGGAGACGCGCTTCCGCACGCCCCAGCTCATGGCCGAGCACGGCATCCGCCGGGCGATCAACGTGCTGATCGAGAACCGCGACGGCGCCTTCGGGGTGCTGGAGGTGGACGACACCCGCGAGGGCATGTTCGGCGAGGCCGACATCGCCTTCATGCAGGGCTTCGCCAACCTGCTGGGCGGCGCCATCGAGCGCCAGCGCACCGAGAGCCTGCTGCGGGCGGCGCTCGCCCGGCAGGACCTGCTCGCCCGCGAGATGAGCCACCGGGTCAAGAACAGCCTCGCCATCGTGGCGAGCCTGCTGGCGCTCCAGGCCCGCAGCGCGGAAGCCGGCCCGGACGGCGAGGCGGTGCGGGCAGCCCTCATCGACGCGCGCAGCCGCGTCGAGGCGATCGCGGGCGTGCACGACCAGCTCTGGCGCCAGGGCGACGGGGAGGGCGATGCGGTCCCCGGCGAGATCGACCTCGCGCCCTTCCTACAGACCCTGACGGCGAACCTGCAGAGCGGCGCGCCGCGCCACCGCCTCGTCTGCACGGTCGCGCCCCTGCGCATCGCGGCCGACCTCGCGATCCCGATCGGGCTCCTCGTCAACGAACTCGTCACCAACGCGATCAAGTACGCCTATCCGGAGGCGAGCCGCCCGGCGGGCGGCGAGATCCGGGTGCGCACGGCGCTGGCGGAGGGCCGGCTCGTCCTCGACGTCGCCGATGACGGCGTCGGCCTGCCGGAGGATTTCGACATCGCCCGGGCCACCCGCAGCCTCGGCATGCGGGTGATCGCGAACCTCGGCCGCCAGCTCGGCGCGACGCTGACCACGCCGCGCGACGGGCCGGGCGCGCATTTCCACCTCGCGGTGCCGCTGCCGGGATAGGATTCGGGTAGATCCGGTCGAAAAAACCGGGCAAAAGTGGCAATGGCCACGCCGGATCCCGCGGGGGAGGGCGGTCCGGTCCTGTCGCGTGCGGGGAGGGTTGCGGTGTTCCAGAGGCGCAGACGCCCCGTGCTTCTCGCGGGCGCGGCCCTCCTGGCCGGGGGATTGGCGGGCGCCGCCTTCCTCACCGAGACCGGCGCGGCGCTGCGCGCCCGCACCGCCGACGTCTTCGCGCTCACGGCCCCGCCCGTCCAGGCACCGCTGCCCGCATCCCGCACGGCGGTCGAGGACGGCCGCACGGTGGTGCGCCTCGCGCCCGAGGAGCGCGCCCGGATCGGGCTGGTGACGGAGATCCGCCGCGCCCTCCCCCACCGGCAGGAGCTGCAGGCCTACGGCCTCGTGCTCGACCTCGCCCGGGTGACCGAGCTGACCAACGCCTATGCCAGCGCGCGGGCGCAGCTGCAGCAGGCGCGGGCGCGGGCCGAGGTCTCGGGCAGCGCCTCGCGCCGGGCGCGGAACCTCGGGCAATACGCCACCACCGTGCAGGTCGAGACCGCCGAGGGCACCTACCAGACCGACGCGGCCGCGCTGACGGCGGCGGAATCGCAAGTCCGCACCCTCGCCGCCACCGCCCAGCAGGAATGGGGGGCGGTGATCGGGAAGGCCATCGTCGAGCGCGCGCCCGCCGTCACCCGGCTGATCGAGCGCGCCGACTTCCTGATGCAGGTGACGCTGCCGCCGGGCGAGTCCCTGAGCGCGGCCCCGGAGGCGGCCTTCGCGGAGGTGCCGCCGCAGAGCGCGCGGGTTGCCTTACGCCTCGTCGGGCCCGCCCCGCGCACCGACCCGCGCATCCAGGGCCAGAGCTTCTACTACCTCGTCTCGGGCGAGGGCGGCCTCCTGCCCGGCATGAGCACGCTGGCCTTCCTGCCCGCGGAGCGCGCGGTGACGGGCGTGCTGGTGCCCGAGGACGCGGTGGTGCACGGGCAGGGCGGCACCTGGGTCTACCGCGCAATCGGGGAGGGCGCTCCAGGAAGCGGCCAAGGCGGGGCCTACGTGCGCCACCCGATCCGCACCGACCCGCCGATGTCGGACGATTCCTACGTGGTCGAGGGCTTGCCCGACGGCACCGAGATCGTGCTCCGGGGCGGGCAGGCGCTGCTCTCGGAGGAGCTGAAGAGCCAGATCCGCGTCGCGGGCGACGACGATGACTGAGCCGCGCGCACCACGGGAGGGCTTGCAGGCGGCCCTGGTCGGGTTCTCGGTCCGCCTGCCCCGGGTGGTGCTGACGCTGGCCTGCGCGCTCCTCGTGCTCGGCCTCTACGGCCTGTCACGCGCCAAGTACGACGTCTTCCCGGAATTCGCCCCGCCCACCGTGGTGATCCAGACCGAGGCGCCGGGGCTCGATCCGGAGCAGGTCGAGGTGCTGGTCACCCAGGCCGTCGAGGTGGCGGTCAACGGGCTTCCGGGGCTGGAGGCCCTGCGCTCCTCCTCGATCCAGGGCCTCTCGGTGATCACCGCGACCTTCCGGTCGGGCAGCGACATCGACCGGGTGCGCCAGCGCGTCGGCGAGCGGATCGCGGCGCTCGCCGGCCGCCTGCCGCAGGGGGTGATGGCGCCCGCCATCACGCCGCTGACCTCCTCGACCGGCACGGTGCTCCTCGTCGGCCTGACCTCGGAGAGCCGCGACGATCTCGACCTGCGCACCCTCGCCGACTGGACCGTGCGCCAGCGCCTGCTCGCGGTGCCGGGCGTCGCCCAGGTCTCGGTCTACGGCGGCGGGGTGCGCTCCCTCCAGGTTCAGGTGCGCCCCACCGACCTCGTGCGCTTCCGGGTCGGCCTCAACGACGTGGTGGCCGCCGCCCGCAAGGCGACCGGCGTGCGCGGCGCCGGCTTCGTCGACACGCCGAACCAGCGCGTGGTGCTGCGCACGGAGGGGCAGGCCCTCGACCCGGAGGTGCTCGGCCGCACCGTCCTCATCAACGAGGGCGGCGCCAGCGTGGTGCTGGCGGACGTGGCGACCGTCCGGGTCGCGCCCGAGCCGCCGATCAGCGCCGCGCTCATCGACGGGAAACCCAGCGTGCTGCTGATGGTCGGCGCGCAGATCGGGGCCAACACCCTGGAGGTCACCGCCCGGACGGAGGCCGCGCTCGCCGACCTCGCCCCCGCGCTCGCCCGCGCAGGGGTCGTGCTCAGGCCCGACCTGTTCCGGCCCGCGAACTTCGTCGCGGTCGCCAACGGCCATGTGCTGCAGGCGCTGGGCCTGGGCGGCGCGCTCGTGGTGATCGTGCTGTTCGTGTTCCTGGCCGACTGGCGCACCAGCCTGATCAGCGCGGTCGCGATCCCGCTCTCGCTGGTCGCCGCGGTGCTCGCCCTGATGGCGGCGGGCGAGAGCCTCAACACCATGACGCTCGGCGGCCTCGCCATCGCCATCGGCGAGGTGGTGGACGACGCGGTGATCGGCGTCGAGAACGTGGTCCGGCGCCTGCGCGAGCGGCGGTTCGCCGGCGACCGGACGCCCGCCGCCCGCATCGTGCTCGACGCGGTCCTGGAGGTGCGCACGGCCGTCGCCTACGCCACCGTCGCCGTGCTCTTGGTCTTCCTGCCGGTGCTGGCGCTCTCGGGTGTCGCGGGCCGGCTCTTCGGCCCGCTGGCGCTGGCCTACATCTTCGCGGTGCTGGCCTCCCTCGGCGTCGCCCTCACGGTGACGCCGGCGCTCGCCCTGCTGCTCCTCGGCCGAACAGGGGAGGGGGCCCGCGAGCCGCGCGAACCCCCGCTGATGGTCTGGACGCGCGCCCGCTACGGCGCCCTGCTGGCCCGGATCGGCCGCCACAAGCGGGCGGTGATCGCGGGCGCAGGTCTGGTCACGCTCGGCGGCGCGGCGCTCCTGCCGACGCTCGGCGGCACCTTCCTGCCCGACCTGAAGGAGGGCCACCTGATCCTGCACATGGCCGGCGCGCCCGGCACCTCCCTGCAGGAATCGCAGCGCCTCGGCGTGCGGATCACCGCGGAGCTCCGGCAGATCCCCGGCATCCGCGCGGTGGCCGCGCAGATCGGCCGGGCCGAGGCCGGCCAGGACACGGCGGGCACGCATTACAGCGAGATCCACGTCGATCTCGATCAAGGGCTCGACGGCGCCGCCCAGCGGACGGTCGAGGCGCGGATCCGGGCGCTCGCGGCGGGTTTTCCCGGCGCCGCCTTCTCGCTCAAGACCTTTCTGACCGAGCGGATCGAGGAGACGGTCTCCGGCTACACCGCGCCCGTGGTGGTCAACCTCGTGGGCAACGACCTCGACCGGATCGAGGCGGCGGCGCGCTCGGTCGCGCGGGAACTCGCCGAGGTGCGCGGCGCCCGCGACGTGCAGCAGGCCTCGCCCGCCGGCATGCCGCAGATCACCGCGAGCTTGCGCCCGGCGGACCTGCGCCACTGGGGCCTCGACGCGATCGAGGTGCTGGAGACGGTGCGCACCGCCTACCAGGGCGACGTGGTCGGCCAGACCTACGTGGGCAACGCGGTGTTCAACGTGCTGGTGAACCTCGACGAGCGGGCGCGCGGCCGGCTCTCGGGCCTGGGTGAGTTGCCCCTGCGCACGCCCGGCGGGCGCTACATCCGCCTCGCCCAGGTCGCCGACATCTACGAGACCACCGGCCGCTACCAGGTGCAGCACCAGGGCGCGCAGCGGGTCCAGGCGGTGACCGCGAACGTGGTGGGGCGGGACATCGCCGGCTTCGTGGCGGCGGCCAAGCGCAAGATCGCCAAGGAGGTGCAACTGCCCGAGGGCGTCTACGTCGCCTTCGCGGGCTCGGCGGAAGCGCAGACCCAGGCCCGGCGCGACCTGCTCATCGCCTCGGGCGCGGCCGGCCTCGGCATCGTGCTGCTGCTCGCCGTCGTGACGGGCTCCGGCGCCAACCTCGCACTCGTCCTGGTCAACCTGCCGCTGGCCTTCGTGGGCGGCGTCGCGGCGGTCGCGGCCACCGGCGGCGTGCTCTCGCTCGGCTCGATCGTCGGCTTCGTGACGCTGTTCGGCATCTCCTTGCGCAACACCATCATGATGATCGCCCACTACGAGCATCTGGTGACGGTGGAGGGCCGGCCCTGGACGGAGGGCACCGCGATCCTCGGCGCGGCCGACCGGCTGGTGCCGATCCTGATGACCTCGCTGGTGACGGGGCTCGGCCTGATGCCGCTGGCGCTGGGGGCGGGCGAGCCCGGCCGCGAGATCGAGGGCCCGATGGCCATCGTGATCCTCGGCGGCCTCGTCAGCTCGACGGTGCTAAACCTGCTGATCCTGCCGGGCCTCGCGCTGCGCTTCGCCCGGTTCGGGGGGGACCCGCAGGGCAGGGGGATGGAGCCCGGTCCCGGCCGGGCGGCCGGGGAGGGGGGTGAGACGGGCGACGGCCCGCGGGCGGGTCTGCCCTCCCCGGTCGCGCTCCGGTAACGGGTCCGCGGCGGTGCGGCCTGCTAGGCTTCCCCGAGCCATCGCGGAGTTGATTCGCGCCCCCGGCCCTGCTCCTTGCCCTCGCGGCCGCGCTCCTGCCGGCCCCGGCCCTCTCGGACACGAGCCCTCCGGCGGCCGCCCAGGCCCTGCCCCCTCCGCCTCCGCCTCCGCCGCAGACCATCCCGAACTTCCCGCTGCTGCGCGTGGTACCGAAGGGCGAGGCGCGGGCCATCGCCTTCTACGCCTCGCTCAACCCGGACTGCTCGGTGATCGGCCCCGTGGTGGTCCGCACCCTGACGCCACCCGCGCGTGGGCAGCTGACCGTCGAGGCGGCCGAGTCCTTCCCCCGCTACGGGCCCGGCTCGCCGCTCGCCGCCTGCAACGGCCGCAAGGTGCCGGGCACGCGCCTGACCTACGAGCCGGAGGCGGGATTCGAGGGCGTCGACACCTTCCGCCTCCTCGTGATCAACGCCGACGGATCGGGCTACGAGTCGGACGTGAAGGTCTCGGTGCGCTGATCTGCGCGGCGGCGCCTGGGCGGGGCAGGGGCCCGAAAGCCGCCCTCACCCGATCCAGATGCGTGCCTCAGGAGGGATGCGGCGCCCCGGCCCCGCCGAGGCGCCGCCGTACCGGTCGAAGCTCCGGAACGTGTTGCGGCCCGCCGCCTTGGCCGCGTAGAGGGCCTGGTCCGCGCGCGCGAGCCATTCGGGACCGGTGCAGCCCCCGCTGCGGGCGATCCCGACCGAGGCGCCCAGGCGGAAGCTCTGGCCGTCCCGCCAGATGGGCTTGTTGAGCGCCGCGATGATCCGGTCGGCGAGGCGTTCCGGCGCATCCCGGTCACGCTCGTCCTTGAGCAGCACGACGAACTCGTCGCCCCCGATCCGCGCCACGAGTTCCGCGGCGACGCAGATGCGGGCGAGGCGCGCGCCCGACTCGACCAGGCAGAGGTCGCCCGCGGCATGGCCGTGGCCGTCGTTGATCTGCTTGAACCCGTCGAGGTCGACGAGGAGCAGCGCCGCACCTGCCGGGCCGCCCGCGGCGGCCGCGAGCCGCTGCTCGAACAGGGCGCGGTTGGCAAGGCCCGTCATCGTGTCCCGCTCGGCGAGCGTGCGCAGGCGCTGCGCCTCGGACAGCTCGGCGGTGACGTCCTGCTTCATCCCGTAGAGTCGCGCCGGTGTCCCGTTCTCGCAGGCGACCGCGGCGGTGAGCCGGATCCAGCGCCGCTCGCCCGTCCTGGCGACGATCTCGGCGTCGAACCGGAAGCCGGTGCGCGTCCGGATGGCGGTCCGGCGCAGGCGCTGCAGGCGGTCCAGCGAGCCCGGCGCGTAGCATTCGAGGATGGCGCCGCGCCGGAGGGGGGCACCGCGGCGAAGCCCGAAGAGGTCGTAGACGGCGCCGCTCCATGACAGCGCCTCGTCGGAGAGGCGGCATTCCCACAGCCCGACCCGGGCGGTCGCGGAAGCCTGCTCGAACACCCGATGCCAGTGCGCCAGGGCCGCCGGCCCGGTCGCCGCGAAGGCGGAGACGGGCCCGTCGATGCAGGGCACCGGGGCAGGGCGGAGCAAGGCATCCTCGGGCATGCGCTGGCGGGTTCGTCGCGGATCCGATGCCGGGTGATCGGCCATTCGCGGGAGCCTGCGGCAGGAGAGTTAAAGAAGCGCCAAGCCGGGCCGGGGGTAGGTTGGCGATCCGGCACGCGGCCAGGGTCCGCCGCCGGAAACTTCGTTCGCATAAGATATATTATGGAACATAAGGGCCGATCCGACCGGGTGAGGGGGCCTGCCTCGGCTGGTCCGGAGCCTTGATGCCCGCCGTCCTACCGTGGCATGCCAGATGCCGATGCCCGACCCGATCCTCGACGAGGCCGCCCTCGCCGCCTTCCTCGACGCCTTCTACGCCCGCGTGCGGCAGGACCCGCTGATCGGCCCGGTCTTCGCCGCGGCGGTCCCGGACGCCGCCTGGCCGCGCCACATGGCGACGATCCGGGACTTCTGGTCCTCGGTGCTGCTGAAGACCGGCCGCTACAAGGGCAACCCCTTCGGCAAGCATCAGGCCCTCGGCGGGCTGGAGCCCGCCCATTTCGCCCGCTGGCTCGGCCTGTTCGAGGCGACGGCGGCCGAGCGATTCCCGCCCGAGATCGCCGCAGCGCTGACTGAACGCGCCCACCGGATCGGCGACAGCCTGAAGGCCGGCCTGTTCTTCCGGCCGGACGTGCCGGGCGGGCAGGGCCGGCCCTGAGGCGAGGGGCCTTCGGGGCACCCTCCCCGGTCGTGTCGGCCTTCAGCCCCGGGCCTCACGCCATGTCGATCGTCCAATCCTCGATCCTGAGGCCGTCCACGCACTCGAACTCTCCGACGTTGTTCGTCACCAGCGCCAGGTCCGCCCCGCGTGCGTGTGCTGCGATCCAGAGGTCGTTGCCGCCGATGAGACGTCCGGCCGCCGCCAGATCCGCGCGCAGCCTGCCGTTTGGCTGTTTCCGGACTGGAAGATGCGGGTCCGCGCCACGAGATGCCCCGTCGACGTCTATACGAGATCGTATATACAAACGTTCCCGGCCGAAACAGCGCCCGCCCATGTCGGCGAGGGCGCGCCTGTCGTCCCGGAAAGCCCCCTCCCCGGTCAAGCCGCCAGATCCTCCACCCGCCGCGTATCGGTGAAGACGCGCCCGTCGGGAAAGCGCAGCGCCACCTCCACGCTGAGCCGTCCGGCCTGCCGCACCCGGACCGCGTCCGGTCGTTCCAGCTCGTCCCGGCGCTCGATCGCCTCGGCGGCGCTGAGTGGCGCGTCGCGCCCGCCGCCGAGGCCGCGCCACCACAGCACCGCCTTCTCCCGGGCGTAGCCGCTGCCCTCCAGCGCCAGCCGGATCCGCCGCGGGCCGCCAGGGCAGGCGAGTTCCACCGCGAGGCCCGCGGGCTCGGTGGCGAGATGCCAGGCGCGCACCGGCTGCCAGCCGTCCGCGGCGCGGAGCGCCGCCGTGACCCGCTCGGAGAGGATCGGCAGGGCGTCCTCGGCCGCCGCCTCGTGCTTGGCCTCCGCGTCCTCCTCGGCCTCGGGCTCGACCCAGCAGGCCTCGCAGGTCGAGGCATTGAGGGCGATCAGCGCGCCGCAGCCGGGGCAGGGCTTGGCCCGCACCGCCCCTTCCCGCCCCCGCACCTCAGCGGCGGTGCGCGCCGTGACGATGTCGACCGGCCCGTGCATCCGCACCAGCCCCGCATAGTCGAGGATCAGCGCGTCCACCTTGCCCGGGGCCCGCCGCAGCGCCCGGCCGACCTGCTGCACGTAGAGCCCGGTGCTCTGGGTCGGACGGAGCAGGGCGACGAGATCGACCTCCGGCACGTTGAAGCCGGTGGCCAGCACCCCGACCGAGGTGAGGCAGCGGATCCGCCCCTCGCGAAAGCTCTGGACCAGCCGGTCGCGCGCCCGCCGCGGCGTCTCGCCGGAGATCGCCTCGCAGGAGAACCCTTCCGCCCGCACCGCGTCGCGCACGGCCTCCGCGTGGGCGACGCCGGCGCAGAAGGCGAGCCAGGCCCGCCGGTCCCGGCCGTAGCCGACCATCTCCTCGACCGCCGCGCGGGTGATCCAGTCCTGGTTCACCGCGGCCTCGAGCTGGCTCGGGATGTAGTCGCCCCCGCGCCGCCCGACGCCGCTGACGTCGAGGGCGGTCAGCGTCGCCTTCGAGAGCAGGGGGCTGAGCCAGCCCCGCTGGATCAGGTCGCCGACATTCGCCTCGTAGACGATGCGCTCGAACAGGGAGCCCTGCCCCTCGTCGAGGCGCCCGCTGTCGAGCCGGTAGGGGGTCGCCGTGAAGCCGACGACGCGCATCTCCGGCCGCAGCGCGCGCAGGCCGCCGAGGAAGCGCCCGTAGCGGGTCTCGGCGGCGCGCGGGATCAGGTGGGCCTCGTCCACGACGACGAGGTCGCGCGGGCCGACCGCGCCGAGCTTGTCCCAGACCGACTGGATGCCGCAGACCAGAACCTGCGCACCCGCCTCGCGCCGCCCGAGCCCGGCCGAGAAGATGCCGGCCGGCGCCTCCGGCCAGTAGCCCACGAGCTCGCGGTGGTTCTGCGCGATCAGCTCGCGGCTGTGCGTCACGACGACGATGCGGGCCCCAGGCTCCCGCTCCAGGGTCTCGCGGGCGAGGGCCGCGATCACCAGGGCCTTGCCGGCCCCGGTCGGCAGCACGATCAGCCCGTCCCGGATCGCTGCCCCCCCTGCCCCACTCCACGCCGCCTGGAGCGCGTCGAGGCTCGCGCGCTGATAATCCCTGAGCTGCAGCATGGGCGCCGTTTACGGCCCCGATCCGGGTTTCCAAAGGGCTTCGCCCTTTGGCGGGGCCTCGGGGCGGAGCCCTGAGATGGCGCAGCCACACCGGGCGGCGGCCAAGAACCAGGGCGCTGCCCTGGACCCGCGAAAGGCCTTGGCCTTTCGAAACCGGGACCTAGGGCTTGCGCAGCAGGTAGGTGTCCATGATCCAGCCGTGGCGGGCGCGGGCCTCGGCGCGCAGCCGCCGGATCTCCGGGCCGACCGTGCCGAGCCGGCCGGCGAGCAGGATCTCGTCTGGCGAGCCCAGATAGGCGCCCCAGTAGATCGTCAGCTCCGGGTCGAGATGGTCGAAAGCGGGATCGCCGTCGAGCATCACCACGGTGCTGTCGGCCGGCAGCACCCCGTCCGCGAGGTTGCGGCCCGTGGTGATCGCCACGTCCGCGCCGATCCGATTCAGCAGGATCCGATGCGCCGCCGTCAGCGCCTGCACGCTGGTGATGCCGGGCACCACCGCGCAGGTGAAGGGCAGGGTGCCGCGGGTCCGGATGCGCTCCAGGATGCGCAGGGTGCTGTCGTAGAGGGAAGGGTCCCCCCAGACCAGGAAGGCCCCTACCTCCCCTGCCCCGAGATTGTCCCGGATCAGCCTTTCGAGGAGTTCCGCGCGCGCGGCGTGCCATGCCTCGACCGTGCCGCCGTAATCGGCCGGACGCCGGTCCCGCGGCGGATCCTCGGCGGCGACGAAGCGGTAGGGCTTGCGGATGTGCTCGGCGCAGATCGCCCGCCGCAGCGCCAGCAGGTCCGCCGTCTCGGCGCCCTTGTCGAGGGCGAACACCGCGTCGACGTCGGCGAGCGCCCGCACCGCCTGCAAGGTCAGGTGCTCGGGATTGCCCGTACCGATCCCGATGACGCGCAGGGTTCGCATGGCATGCTCCGGACATGCGAACGGCCCGCCCTCTGGAGAGGACGGGCCGTTCGGATTTGGTTGCGGGGGTTGGATTTGAACCAACGACCTTCAGGTTATGAGCCTGACGAGCTACCGGGCTGCTCCACCCCGCGCCAGGGTGTTCTGCATCGTGTCGAGGGGGTGTGTCTGTCCTGTGTTTGGCGGATCTGGCGGCGACCGACTCTCCCGTGTCTTGAGACACAGTACCATGGGCGCT
>JAESGJ010000301.1_pt1 | contig 42166 bp, 42 predicted proteins | sample 9266241 | NCBI WGS metagenome assembly JAESGJ01 (sample SAMN14514841, study PRJNA621669) | algae metagenome | isolation source: Brasilonema octagenarum HA4186-MV1 and co-occurring heterotrophs from wet... | place: USA: Manoa Valley, Hawaii | collected 2009-07-20
GTGGAGCCGGGAAAACTCTGACGTCGGGCTCGCATTGACGCTCGCCTCGTCGCTGCAGCCACTGTGGCACGCGCGCGGCCGACTTCGGGAGGGGCTGGGCTGGTTCGACACCGTGCTGGCGGACGACGATGCCCAGCGACTGGAGGGTGCGGGCGCGGTGCGGAGCCGAGCGCTCGCCGACCGTGCCCTGCTCGCCACCTGGGCCGACGGTGCGGACAGCCTGGGTCAGGCCCAGCAGGCCTTGGCAATCGCCCGCGACCTCGACGATCCAGACCTGCTCGCGCGCGCGCTCTCGGCCTGCGGCTATATCGCCGCCTACACCAGTTCCGAGGCGGCCCAGGGGTATTTCGACGAGGCGCTCGGTCCGGTGCGGGCCTCGGGCGATCGGTGGCGGCTCAGCCAGATCCTTGCCTCCCAGGCGGCCGGCGCAATCCTCGCAGGCTACCCGATCGCGGCGCAGGCCGCCGCCGAAGAAGGACGCGACCTCGCCGACGCCATCGGTGAGCGGTTCACCTCGCGCCGGTGCCGCATGGCCCTCGGACTGGCACTGGCGGCGAGAGGTGATCTGCCAGCGGCCTCCGCGCAACTACGAGAGGTAGCCGCCGAAGCCGAGGCAGCACATGACCAGATCTGCCGGGCGGACAGCCTCGCGTTCCAGGGTGTGACGCTGGCTTACCAGGGCGACACCGGCGCGGCCGGGGCCGCCGCCGAAGCGGCCGTCGAGGCCGCCGCAGAACTGGGTGGGCTCAAGGCAGGCGCCGCCTACATCGCCCTGGCTGCGGTGGCCCTCGCCGATGGCGATGCCGAGCTCGCACGGCAGGCGACTGAGGATGCGCCGTACCGGGGAGCCCTGCCCCAGGTGGCGGCGCGGCGCGTGATCGGCGTGGAGGTTGAATTGGCTTGCGGGAAATTGCTTTCGGCCCGCCGGTGGGCCGACGAAGTGATCGCGACGGCTACCGGCGTGTGGCTGGCGTGGGCGCTAACCTCGCGCGCACGGCTAGCGATCGCGCAGGGTGAGCCCGATAGTGCCGACCACGACGCTCACGACGCGCTAGCGATTGCCGCCGAAGTGCAGGGATACCAGTGCGTCCCCGACATTCTGGAACAGCTTGGCAATCTGGCCATCGCGGACGGCAGTAGCCGGGGAGCCGCGCGACTCTTCGGCGCGGCCTACGGCAGTCGGCAGCGTATGGGCGCGGTTCGGTTCAAGGTGTGGAATGCGAGCTACCAGGCGTCGGAAGCGCTAGCGCGGGAAGCCTTGGGCGGGAAAGACTTCGACGCCGCTTGGGCCGAGGGTGCCGCCCTGTCGACCGAGGAGGCGATCGCCTACGCGCAGCGGGGCCGCGGCCCACGCAAACGACCCGCCATCGGCTGGGCGTCGCTCACCCCGGCTGAGCGCGACGTCGTCCGACTCGTCTGCGACGGGCTCGGCAACAAGGAGGTCGCTACCAGGTTGTTCGTCTCACCGCGCACGGTGCAGACTCACCTCACCCACGTCTACACCAAATTGGGTCTCACCAGCCGAGTGCAGCTTGCTCAAGAGGCAAGCCGACACCCGTGATCCCGGCGGAGCTGTTCGAATCATGCTGTTCATCAACGCCTTTGGATGAGAAGTGTCTGCGCCGAGGTGCCGATGAACCCGTCGCGATCGTAGATCTCGGCCGTCGTCACGCCGATGCCGTCCGGGCCGATCGAGCCCCGTGCCCGCAGCGCGAACTCGTCGCCGCGCGGGTACCGGTGCAGGTGTACCGCCGTGTCGGTGTTCATGAACACGAATTCGGACGGATCCAGTGCTGCCCCAACACCATTGGCGGAGTCGACCACCATCGCGAGCCTCTGCAGGTCAGTCGTCGGCTCCGAGTCCACCAGTGGCACCAGCGGACTGAGCCAGGCGACGGCGGCGTCGCCCTCGGCGGTGGCCTGCGGACGCCAGTCGATGGTCTCCAGATAGCCGGGCGCGCCCTGCCAGCCGTGAGGGTTCGACGTGGCGCGGCCTTCGGGCAGCGGTGGATGGCGGTCGGTGGCGACGTCGGCGGTGTCCGACGTCGCCAGCAGCCAGGCGCTGACCCTGGCCACCGGACGGCTCCCGTCGACGGATGTCATCTCGGCAGCCAGCAACGAGATTCGCGAACCGGGACGCATGACCCAGGACCGAACCTTCACCGGCGCAACGGGAATGGCCCCGAGGATGTCGAGGAGCAGTCGCCCGACGCGCAGACCCGATCCCGCCGACAGCTCCTCGATGGCCTTCGTCATCAGTGCCAACGGTGGTGAGCCGTGCTGGATCTCGGCGTTCCAGTTGCTCGCGGTGCCCATGGTGGACTCGAACACCTGGTACTCGCCGTCGGCGGGCAGCCGACGGTACTGACAGTCGATCACGCCGCGGGCTCCGCGTGGTTGGCGGCGGCCGGCCAGCCTGGATACGGCGGGGGCGTACCCCCGAACGTCGGGCAGTGGGCGTGATGGGCGCACCAGTCGCACAGCCGCGACGGCTTGGGACGGAAGTCACCGGTGACGCCCGCCGACTGGATCGCCCGCCACATCGCCATCAACGTCTTCTCGAAGCGCTCGAGCTCGTCGAGGTCGGGGGTGTAGTCGAGCACCTGGCCGTCGGCGAGGTACAGCAGCCGCAACCGGGCGGGCAGCACGCCGCGGGACCGCAGCAGGGCCACCGCGTAGAACTTCATCTGGAACATCGCCTTCGCCTCGGCCAGTTCACGGGCCGCAGCGGGCGCCTTCCCCGTCTTGTAGTCCACGACTCGCATCTCGCCGGTGACCGCGACGTCGATGCGGTCGACGAAGCCGCGCAGCAGGGTGCCGTCGGCGAGTTCGACCTCGACGCGCTGCTCACAGCTCTCGGGGTCGAACCGCGTCGGATCCTCGAGGCGGTAGTAGCCGGACAGCAGCACGCGGGCCTCGTCGAGCAACTTGGCCCGCAGCTCGGGGGCGAACTCGTCGGCGAATTCGGGATGGGCCGCCGCGACCTCCTCCCAGGCGGGCTCGACCAACGTCATCGCGGTGTCGGGGACCCGGCTGGCCGCAGGCAGGGCGTAGAGCCGCTCCAGGGCGCCGTGCACGACCGATCCGCGCACCTGTGCGGGCGATGACGGCTCCGGCAGTCTGTCGATGGCACGGAGGCGGTAGAGCAGCGGGCACTGCTTGAAGTCGCTGGCGCGCGACGGTGACAACGCCGGACGCCTGGTGGGCGCGTCGTCACTCGTGTCGGCAGCCACCCCGGCAGCTTATGACGCGCGGCCGACAACCCCGCGCACCCGGTGCGGCGGGTCTGCTGGCAGGCTGAACGGCTGTGATGAAGCGCACCGGACCGTTCGAGGCAGGCGATCGCGTCCAGTTGACCGACGCCAAGAGCCGCCACTACACGATGGTGCTCTCACCGGGTGGCGAGTACCACACCCACCGGGGCGCCATCGCCCACGACTCTGTCATCGGCCAGCCCGAGGGCAGTGTCGTGAAGTCCGCCAATGGCGATCCCTTCCTGGTGCTGCGGCCGCTGCTCATCGACTACGTGCTGTCCATGCCGCGCGGTGCGCAGGTGATCTATCCGAAGGACGCCGCCCAGATCGTCCACGAGGGCGACATCTTCCCCGGCGCCCGCGTCCTGGAGGCCGGAGCCGGGTCGGGCGCGCTGACGTGCTCGCTGCTGCGCGCCGTCGGCCCCGAGGGCACGGTGATCTCGTACGAGGTGCGCGAGGATCACGCCGTGCACGCCGAGCGCAACGTCACCACGTTCTACGGCGAGCGGCCCCCGAACTGGGAGCTGCGGATCGCCGACCTGGTCACCTACGACGGGCCGCAGGTCGATCGCGCGGTGCTCGACATGCTGGCGCCCTGGGAGGTACTCGAGGCGGTCGCCGCCGCCCTGGTGTCCGGTGGCGTGCTGATGGTGTACGTCGCGACGGTCACGCAGCTGTCGCGCGTCGTGGAGGCCATGCGCGAACAGCTCTGCTGGACCGAGCCGAGGTCGTGGGAGTCACTGCAGCGCGGCTGGGACGTCGTCGGGCTCGCCGTGCGGCCGCAGCACTCGATGCGGGGTCACACCGCGTTCCTGGTCAGCGCCCGCAAGCTGGCGCCGGGCACCGTCACGCCCGCGCCCTACCGCAGGAAGCGGCCGACGGTTTAGCGCGTCGGCGTCGGCGGGGTGGCGCCGACGAGCGGCAGAAGCTGTTCGGCGGTGCGCCTGCTGAGCTGCCACGTGTCGTGGATGGGCGCGAACTCCATCGGGAACGTGAACGCCTGGACCGCGGGATTGGACGATCCGATGGTGACGGAGGCGACGACGTGGCCCGGGTCGCCGGCCCACCTCAGATCGGTGGCGTCGACGGTCAGCGGCGCGAACCCACTGTCCTTGAGCGCCTCGGCGAAGTTCGTCAGCGCGGGCTCGTCGTCGGGGGTGGCGTACTGCACCAGCCCGACCTTTCGCTCAGCGGGAATCGAAGGGTCGGCGAGCTGGTAGAGCACTCCGGTCAGCTGGTCGACGGGCGGCAGGGGAGCGACCGTCGGGGCCGGTGGCACCGACGCGCTGATCAGCGCGCGATCGCTCGGCGGGGGCGCCGGCGGGCGGTCCTCGCTGCACCCGGCAAGCCCGAGCGCCGTCACCAGGGTGACGGCGCTCAGGACTATCGCCGGGCTGCCGTGCAGCGGATCAGCTCGCCGATGACAGCAGGGCCAGGGCGGACTGCTTGGAGATCTGCCAACCGGAAGGGCTGGGACCCGCGACGAACGTCACCGGTTCGGTCTTGGTGGCGCCGGTGTTGGCGGTCGCCGTGACGTTTGCGGTCGCCGTCGCGCCGTCGGAGTCGATGTCGGCGACGACGAAGCTCAGCGGGAAGTATCCCTGCGCGGCGGCCTTGTTGTATTCGCGGTCGGCGGCGATGCTCTCGATGCGGCCGAGGCCGCCCTCGATGTAGGTGCCCTTGGCGCCCGAGAACGATCCGCCGCCCGCTAGGCCGTTGAGCGTCTGCGTCAGCGGCGCCTGGAGATCCGGCGCAGGCGCTTCCGGCAGCGGGATGCCCATCACCACGGGCGTGACGGCCGCCGTGGTCGATGACGCGCCCGAGCCCATGCCCGATGCAACGGACGTCACACCACCCGCTGCTGCGGCTACGACGGCTGCTGCTGCCACGCCGGTAACGAGGGTTTTCAGGATCACGACTGTCCTTCCGATTGGCCCAACTCAACTAGGAGGCTAACAGTGTTGCTGGTGTGTCGAATTCCTACACCGCACACAAAGACTGAATCGCCGGTAGCGTTGAAGTTGTTACTGCACCAACTTTCGGTGCGGGAGAGGGGCGCAACATGAGTGAGCCAGAGCCCATGTCCAGCGATGACGCTGCCGAATTGGAAGAATTGCGCCGTGAAGCCGCCGCGCTTCGCGAGCAACTCGAGCAAGCAGTAGGCCCGAATAGCGGCCTGCGCAGCGCCCGGGACGTCCATCAACTCGAAGCGCGCATCGATTCCCTTGCCGCGCGCAACGCCAAGCTGATGGACACCCTCAAGGAGGCACGTCAGCAGTTGCTGGCCCTCCGCGAGGAGGTCGATCGGCTCGGTCAGCCGCCCAGCGGCTACGGAGTTCTCCTGGCCTCCCACCAGGACGACACCGTCGACGTGTTCACCTCGGGTCGCAAGATGCGCCTGACGTGCTCGCCGAATATCGAGGTCGCCGAACTCAAGCAGGGGCAGACCGTGCGTCTCAACGAGGCGTTGACCGTGGTCGAGGCGGGCGCCTTCGAGGCCGTCGGCGAGATCAGCACGCTGCGGGAGATCCTGGCCGACGGCCATCGCGCGCTCGTCGTCGGGCACGCCGACGAGGAGCGCATCGTCTGGCTCGCCGAGCCGTTGATCGCCGCCGAGTTCCTCGTCGAGGACCCAGCCGTGCTGCTCGAGGAGAACGACGACGACCGCAAGCCGCGCAAGCTGCGACCCGGCGACTCGCTACTGGTCGACACCAAGGCCGGCTACGCGTTCGAGCGCATCCCCAAGGCCGAGGTCGAGGACCTGGTGCTCGAGGAGGTGCCCGACGTCAGCTACCACGACATCGGTGGTCTGACCCGGCAGATCGAGCAGATCCGCGACGCCGTGGAGCTGCCGTTCCTGCACAAGGACCTCTACCGCGAATACTCGCTGCGACCACCGAAGGGCGTCCTGCTGTACGGCCCGCCCGGGTGCGGTAAGACGCTGATCGCCAAGGCCGTGGCCAACTCGCTGGCCAAGAAGATGGCCGAGGTGCGTGGCGAGGATGCCCGCGAGGCGAAGTCCTACTTCCTCAACATCAAGGGCCCCGAGCTGCTGAACAAGTTCGTCGGCGAGACCGAGCGGCACATCCGGCTGATCTTCCAGCGCGCCAGGGAGAAGGCGTCCGAGGGCACGCCGGTGATCGTGTTCTTCGACGAGATGGACTCGATCTTCCGCACCCGAGGCACCGGCGTCTCCTCCGACGTCGAAACCACCGTGGTCCCACAGCTTCTCAGTGAGATCGACGGCGTCGAGGGCTTGGAGAACGTCATCGTGATCGGCGCCTCCAACCGCGAGGACATGATCGACCCGGCGATCCTGCGGCCCGGCCGTCTGGACGTCAAGATCAAGATCGAGCGGCCCGACGCCGAGTCGGCGCAGGACATCTTCTCGAAGTACCTGACGGTGGACCTGCCGGTGCACACCGACGACCTCGCCGAGTTCGGCGGGGACCGCGCGGCGTGCATCCAGGCCATGATCGAGAAGGTCGTCGACCGGATGTACGCCGAGATCGACGACAACCGGTTCCTGGAGGTCACCTACGCCAATGGTGACAAGGAAGTCATGTACTTCAAGGACTTCAACTCCGGTGCCATGATCCAGAACGTCGTCGACCGCGCCAAGAAGTACGCCATCAAGTCGGTGCTGGAGAGTGGGCAGAGGGGTCTGCGGATCCAGCACCTGCTCGACTCGATCGTCGACGAGTTCGCCGAGAACGAAGACCTGCCCAACACCACGAATCCCGATGACTGGGCCCGGATCTCGGGCAAGAAGGGCGAGCGGATCGTGTACATCCGCACGCTCGTCACCGGCAAGTCGTCCAGTGCCAGCAGGGCCATCGACACCGAGTCGAACCTGGGTCAGTACCTGTAGTCACGCACGGAAACGGCCCGGCACCCGCGGGTGCCGGGCCGTTTTGCGTCCGGCTCAGCAGAGGTTGACGATCGCCGTCTTGTACAGGAACTTGGCGTCGGCCGCGTCCACGGCGTCACCGGTGTTCTCGTAGATCGCGTCGAGCGTGGTCTGCTGCGGGACGCCGTCGGAGACGTCCTGGCAGATGGCGTAACCGAGCTTCAGTGCGGCCGACGTCGAGGTGTCGCCGTAGCCGTAGTTGGTCAGATCGGTGAAAAAGCTCGTCTCGTCCGCGTGGGCCGGGCCCGCCGTGGCCAAGCCGACGGCGAACGCCGCGGCGATCACGCCCGTGACGGCGGGTAGCGGCAACTTCTTCATCGTGGGATCCCCTCTGTTCCATGCTGCGCACTGTTCGCCCAGCGTTCAGGCCGTTCGCAGGCGGCGCGCAGCATTCGCGCAGTTTAGGGCCAGTTGGCGAACTCCGCAGCCCAATCGTGGACGGTCCGTCGAGGTTGCGGTGGGGGCTATTCGGTCGCGCGCACCGTGGCGTCGAACTCGAGATATGCGTCGCGGCCGGCCAGGCTCACGGCGACGTCGGCGATCAGCGGATCGAAGAACCGCTGCCGGTACAGCGGGTCGACGCTGGTGCTCACCGTGAAGTACAGCCCGGAGAGCACGGCGACGAACAGCGACATGTGCACGATAGTCTGCGGGATCGGGATATGGATGCCGAACCACGTTCCCGCACAAGGTGGTTGGCCCACCGGACAAGTCTGCTCCGCCGACCACAGCACCGCGACGTCGTCGGGGACGGCAATGATGCCGAGGGCGAGGAAGAAGGCGAAGAGTCCGGCGGTGAAGAAGACCACCTGGATCGTCTGCGACACCACCATGACCGCGACGACGTTGATCTGCTCGGCGCGGGACAGTGGCGTGCGGGCGATGGGCTCGCCGGGTGGGACTTCGAGCGGGGTGCCTGCGAGCAGGCCTGCGGGGTCGCCCTGCCCGGCCCGGTCATCCCGCAGGGCGCGGACCTCGTCGCGGATCGTCGTCACCACGAACAGCAGGGCCACCAGGGACAGGAATCCGATGACCTGCCAAAGCCTTTGGCGCGTCATGCGGGCGGCCAGCTGCCACAGCTCGCCGGTGAAGTAGATCACCACCGTCAGCATCAGCAGGGGGAGGGCCCTACTCATCAGGGTGCCCAATGCCCCCAACTGCACCCAGGCGAACCGGAACGCCCAGCCGGCGATCGAACCGAACCCGAGGTAGGTCAACCAGATCGCCAACAGGGTGATGGCGACGAAGGCGGGCGCCTCTGCTGCGGTCGCCGCCGACCATCCGTTGACGGTCACCGGCATCACCACCACGAAGATCGCCATGACCGCGAGCGCACCGGTGCGACGGCCCGCGTCGCCGAGGGTGGTGTCGAGGTGGTGCAGCAGATACAGAGCGAACGGTGCGACGACGAGTACCGCCGCGATGACGCCGAGGCGCACGGCGTAGCCGTAATCGGGCGCGTCCCTGGTCACCTCGGCCAGCAGCATCGTCACCGCGGTCAGTGCACCGACGCCGCTGACCATCGGCGCCGACCGTTCGATGAGGTGGCGCGAGCGCACCCGCCTCGCGAGCACCAGCGGAAGGCCGCGATGCAGAAACCACTCATGAACCTGCTGCATGTCGGGCACGGCGAACATTGTGATGGACTGGTAGCCGCTATGGCGAGAGGACTCACGGCGAACTGGGGCATATCGGCCCGCTCGGCGTTGGTCGCGGCCACGGTCGTGTTCGTCGCCCTCGGCGTCGCGGGGGCGGGCCTGGCATTGGTGTTGTACCGAACCATGTTGTCCGGCATCGACACTGCGGCCGCAACGCGGATCGGCGCGATCACCCAGCAGGTGGCTCGGCGCGGTGCGGCGGGCGTCGACCCCGTGCTGTTGGACACCGATCAGCGGATCGTGGCCGTCCAGGTGATCGGGGCGGATGGCGCCGTGGTCCGGCGCTCCCGCTCCTCGCCGGACACCCCGCTCGTCGCGATGACCGACGTGGGCGACGGCGTCCGCATCGGGCTGCCGGAGACGTCGTCGCCGTTCGGCCGCATCCGGTTCAGTGCGCAGACGGTCACCGGTCCCGACGGCCGCTACACGGTCCTCGTCGGGGAGGGCAGCGCGACGATCGAGTCGACGGTGTGGACGGTGGTCGTCGCGCTGGCGATCGCCGCACCGGTGGTGATCGCCGTCTCGGGGGCGGCCACCTACGTCCTGGTGCGCCGTTCCCTGCGCTCCGTCGACGACATCCGCTCCAGGGTCGCCGACATCACCACATCGGATCTCGCCGAGCGCGTTCCAGTGCCCGACAGCCGCGACGAGATCGCGGCGCTCGCCGTCACGATGAACGAGATGCTGGCTCGCCTCGAGGCCGGCCACGGCGCCCAGCGCCGGTTCGTGGGCGACGCGTCGCACGAGCTGCGGAGTCCGCTGACGACGATCATCTCGGCACTCGAGGTCGCGGTGGCCCATCCGGAGGTGCTGCGCGGCGACCTCACGACGACCACGCTGATGCCGGAGGCGCTGCGCATGAAGGCGCTCATCGACGACCTGCTGCTGTTGGCGAGGGCCGACGAGCGTGGTCTCGACATGGTCGCGGAGGACGTCGACGTCGACGACCTGGCGGCCGCGGAGGTCGAGCGCCTGCGCCGCGAGACAGGGCTCGACGTGCGCGCCGAACTGGGTCCGGCGCGGGTCACCGGCGATGCTGCTGCGCTGTCCAGGGTGGTGCGCAACCTGCTCGACAACGCGGCGCGCCATGCGGTGTCGCGGGTCGGGGTCGTGGTGCGCAGGGAACCGGGTGGCGTGCTGCTCGAGGTGAGTGACGACGGGCCGGGCATCCCGGCCGCCGACCGACAACGGGTATTCGACCGGTTCGTCCGGTTGGATCCCGACCGATCGCGCAGCGCTGGGGGCACCGGCCTCGGGCTGGCCATCGTGCGAGAGATCGTGACGGCCCACCACGGCCGGGTGACGATAGGCGAAAGTGCCTGCGGTGCAACGACGGTGACGGTTCAGCTGTCGGGTGACCCGGACGCCAGCCGGTAGCCGACCCCGCGCACCGTCTCGATCGTCTTGACGCCGAACGGGATGTCGACCTTGCGGCGCACGTAGCCGACGTACACCTCGACGACGTTGTCGGCGGCGTCCTGGTTGGCGTCCCACACGTTCTGGAGGATGTCTGCCTTGGTGACCACGGTGTCCTTGTGGCGCAGCAGATATTCGAGCAGGCCGTACTCGCGTGGCGTCAACGAGATCGACGTGTCGCCGCGCCGCACCTCACGGCGGCCCGGGTCCAGCGTCAACGACCCGGCCCTGAGCATGGCAGGGTGCTGGGGGGCCGCCCGTCGCATCAGCGCGCGGAGCCTGGCCACCAGCACGATGAACGAGAACGGCTTGGTCAGGTAGTCGTCGGCGCCGAGTTCGAACGCATCGGTCTGGTCATACTCGCCGTCCTTGGCCGTCAGCATCGTCACCGGCGTCCAGACTCCGTGGGATCGCATGCGCCGCAGCACTTCATAGCCATTGAGCCCCGGAAGCATGATGTCGAGTACGACGACGTCGAACTCGTCCTCGGTGGCCCTCCGCAGTCCGTCGACACCGTTGGTGACGGCGGTGACCTCGAACCCCTCCGCGCGCAACCCGATCGTCAGTGTCGAGGCCAGCAGAGATTCGTCCTCGACGATCAGGACCCTCACTGCCCCGCTCCGCGGTGCAGTCGCTCGACGTGGGCGCGATAGCGGTTGCGCGCCACCAGAACTGCCCGCAGGTCGTCGATCAGTGGGTCGAGGAACTGCGAGCGGTATTCGCCGTCGCCGACCGATCGGGCGCTGACGTACATGAACGTCAACGCGCCGAGGAACATCGCCACGTGGATCAGCGCCTGCGGGATCGGCAACGTCATGCCCAACCAGGTGCCCTGCCACTGACCGTCGACCGTGAGACGCTCCAACAGCTTCGGGGTCAGGGCCAGCAGTCCCATGATCAGGAAGATCGCCGACGTCATCACCGCCACCACGGCGATCTGGACGAACTGCGAAACCGCCACCACGAAGACCACATTGGCGCGTTCACCTCGGGACAGGGGAGCGGCCACGAAGCTGGTGGGGCCGGGATCGGGCATCGCCGCGAACGGGGTGTCGCGGAGTTCGTCGACGTCGCGGTCTCTGACCGTCGCGTCGGACAGCACCGGTTTCACCCGGTCGACGACACCGGTGAACGTGAACGTGCCGGCCACCGCCACCATGAAGCAGATCAGCAGCCAGATCCGTGGCCTGCTGATCGTCGTCGCCATCGCCCAGACCGGCCCGTTGAAGAACACCAGCACCGTCAGCAACAGCACCGGGAGTGCGCGAGTGAACAACGCGCCCATGGACTTCAGGTGCGCCAGCGTCAGCCGGATCGACCAGCCGAGCACCGAGCCCACCCCAAGACCGTTGAGCACCAACAGCAATGCGAGCAGCCCGACCGTGGCGGACAGCTCCCCGACGATCTCCCACGGTGAGCCGCCTGACACGTCGGCCGCGACGCACACGGCGAGCGACACCCCGAAGGCGATGGCGCGACTGCGTCTGCTCACCGACCTCGACACCAGCCACGTCGCGGCAGCCGCGACGGGGACCGCGCCGAGCAGCACGGCGATGATCACCCACTCACCCGGCGTCGGGTCCGCGTCGATGTCGACCGTCGCGCCGCCCGAGGCGAAGTCGACGACCATGACGGCGGCGAACAGCACGGCGAGCCCGGCGAACGCCGGCGCGCTGCGCCACCACAGCCGCCGCCACCTGGCGCGGGGGGTCAGCACCGAGGGCAGACCGTGGTACAGGAACCACTGCTCGGCGGCGACGCGGTCGCCGACCCCGTCTGTCGTGGTCATGGGCTGAGCGCGAACCCGCCGCGGTTGCTCGCGACCTCGCCGCCCTTGAGCGTCAACGTGCCCGCCGCGACCGATTCATGGAGGAAATCATGGGCCATCTCGTCGACGTGCGCGTGGCAGTCGAAGAAGCCCGGGCAGAGCGCATCCCCGCCGAGATCCACGTTAGAACCCATGGCTCCCTCTTACCGGATCGGTCGCCGATCCGGCCGCTGGCACGCCAGGACGTCCCCGGGTCCTGCGGCCACGCGCTAGTCGATCAACTGGGCGCCCGGCCCGCAGGCATGGGCCCCGACCGCCGTCATTCGCCTTCCCCTAGGCTGAACCCATGCAACGGATCATCGGAACCGAGGTCGAGTACGGCATCTCCTCGCCGTCCGACCCGACCGCGAATCCGATCCTCACCTCGACCCAGGCGGTCCTCGCCTACGCGGCCGCCGCGGGCATTCAGCGCGCGAAGCGGACGCGATGGGACTACGAGGTGGAATCGCCGCTGCGTGACGCCCGCGGCTTCGACCTGAGCCGGGCCAGCGGGCCGCCGCCGATCGTCGACGCCGACGAGGTCGGGGCGGCGAACATGATCCTGACCAACGGCGCCCGGCTCTACGTCGACCACGCCCACCCCGAGTACTCGGCGCCCGAGGTGACCGACCCGCTCGACGCGGTGATCTGGGACAAGGCGGGCGAGCGTGTGATGGAGGCCGCGGCGCGGCACGTCGCGAGCGTGCCGGGTGCGGCCAAGTTGCAGCTGTACAAGAACAACGTCGACGGCAAGGGTGCGTCGTACGGGTCGCACGAGAACTACCTGATGAGCCGTCAGACGCCGTTCTCCGCGGTCATCTCGGGGCTCACGCCGTTCCTGGTGTCGCGGCAGGTGGTCACCGGCTCCGGGCGCGTCGGGATCGGTCCCTCGGGTGACGAGCCCGGCTTCCAGCTCACCCAGCGCGCCGACTACATCGAGGTCGAGGTCGGCCTGGAGACCACGCTCAAGCGCGGCATCATCAACACCCGCGACGAGCCGCACGCCGACGCCGACAAGTACCGCAGGTTGCACGTCATCATCGGCGACGCGAACCTCGCCGAGACGTCCACGTACCTCAAGGTCGGCACCACGTCACTGGTGCTCGACCTCATCGAGGAGGGTCCGGCCCAGGGTTTCGACCTGTCGGATCTGGCATTGGCCCGTCCCGTGCACGCCGTGCACGTCGTCAGCCGGGATCCGTCGTTGCGCGCGACGATCGCCCTCTCGGACGGTCGCGAGCTGACTGCCCTTGCGCTGCAACGCATCTACCTCGACCGGGTGGCGAAGTTCGTCGACTCGCGCGATCCCGACCCGGCCGCCTCCAGAGTGGTCGAGACGTGGGCCAACGTGCTCGACCTCCTCGAGCGCGATCCGATGGAGTGCGCCGAAATCCTGGATTGGCCCGCGAAACTGCGCCTGCTGGAGGGTTTCCGGCAGCGCGAGAACCTCGGCTGGTCCGCGCCTCGGCTGCACCTGGTCGATCTGCAGTACTCGGACGTCCGCCTCGACAAGGGGCTGTACAACCGGCTGGTCGCGCGCGGCTCGATGAAGCGGCTCGTCACCGAACAGCAGGTGATCGACGCCGTCGACAATCCGCCGACCGACACGCGTGCCTACTTTCGCGGCGAGTGCCTGCGCCGGTTCGGCGCGGACATCGCGGCGGCCAGTTGGGACTCGGTGATCTTCGATCTCGGCGGCGACTCGCTGGTGCGGATTCCCACCCTGGAGCCACTCCGGGGAAGCAAGGCGCACGTGGGCGCGCTGCTCGATTCGGTGGACAGCGCAGCCGAACTCGTCGAGCAGCTCACGACCTGACACCCGGCAATCCGCCCGCCGACCGGTAGGGTGTGAAGAACCGGCGGACCTGTGAGTCCGCTGACGAGCGCTCGGACGAGTAATCGGCGGGCCTTGAACAGACGCAGGAGGCAGCGATGGCTCAGGAGCAGACCAAGCGTGGTGGTGGCGGCGGCGATGACGACGACCCCACCGGTAGCACTGCGGCCGGCCAGGAGCGTCGCGAGAAGCTCAGCGAGGAGACCGACGATCTGCTCGACGAGATCGACGACGTGCTCGAGGAGAACGCCGAGGACTTCGTGCGGGCGTACGTCCAAAAGGGCGGACAGTGACCTGGCCGCATAACGATCGGCCGTCCCCTTCTCACCTCCTCCCCGGAGCCTCGTCGCTGTCTTCGATGTCCGCGGACACGTCGTCGTTCTCCGAAATGCTGCGCAGGCAGGCGCCTCACCTGCTTCCGGCAGGCGGGCCGCCGGGTGACGTCCCGGTCTCCAACGCCCTCCCGCATGGCACCACGATCGTGGCCATCAAGTTTCCCGGCGGGGTGCTGATCGCCGGTGATCGCCGCTCCACCCAGGGCAACATGATCGCCGGCCGCGACGTCCAGAAGATCCACGTCACCGACGACTACACCGCCACCGGTATCGCGGGCACCGCGGCCATCGCCGTGGAGTTCGCGCGGCTGTACGCCGTCGAACTCGAGCACTACGAAAAGCTCGAGGGCGTCGCACTCACGTTCGCGGGCAAGGTCAACCGGCTCGCGATCATGGTGCGCGGCAACCTCGGTGCTGCGCTGCAGGGCTTCGTGGCGCTGCCACTGCTGGTCGGCTACGACCTCGACGACCCCAACGCAGAGGGCGCGGGTCGCATCGTGTCGTTCGACGCTGCGGGCGGCTGGAACGTCGAGCTCGAGGGCTACCAGTCGGTCGGCTCGGGCTCGATCTTCGCGAAGTCCTCGATCAAGAAGCTCTACTCGCGGGTCACCGATGCCTCCTCGGCGCTCTCGGTGGCCATCGAGGCCCTCTACGACGCCGCGGACGACGACTCGGCGACCGGCGGTCCCGACCTGGTCCGCGGCATCTACCCGACCGCGGTGGTCATCGAGGCCGACGGCGCCGAGGAGATCGGCGAGGAGCGCATCGCCGAGCTGGCCCGCGAGGTCGTCGAAAGACGAACGCGCGACCGATCGTTCGGCATCGACGACGGGACGGTCGAGCTGTGAGCTTTCCGTACTTCATCTCGCCGGAACAGGCGATGCGCGAGCGGTCCGAGCTCGCGCGCAAGGGCATCTCCCGAGGCCGCAGCGTCATTGCGCTGGCGTACTCCGGCGGCGTGCTGTTCGTCGCGGAGAACCCGTCGCGGTCACTGCAGAAGGTCTCCGAGTTGTACGACCGGGTCGGCTTCGCCGCGGTCGGCCGGTTCAACGAGTTCGACAACCTCCGCCGCGGCGGCATCCAGTTCGCCGACACGCGCGGCTACGCCTACGACCGGCGCGACGTGACCGGGCGCCAGCTCGCCAACGTGTACGCCCAGACTCTCGGCACCATCTTCACCGAGCAGGCCAAGCCGTACGAGGTGGAGCTCTGTGTTGCCGAGGTGGCGCACTTCGGCGAGACGAAGGCACCGGAGCTGTACCGCATCACCTACGACGGATCCATCGCCGACGAGCCGCACTTCGTCGTGATGGGCGGCACCACGGAGCCGATCATCACCGCGTTGAACGACACGTTCACCGAGAACGCGAGCCTCAGCGAGGCGGCGAAGATCGCCGTCGACGCCCTTCGGGCGGGTATCGCGGCCAGTGTCAGCGGGGGAGCGGAGACGCGCACGCTCGGGCCGGCCACGCTCGAGATCGCCATCCTGGACGCCAACCGCCCGCGGCGGGCGTTCCGGCGCATCACGGGTTCGGCGCTCGAGTCGCTGCTTCCGGTCGAGTAGTCGAAGAGGGCCGTTAGCGGCTCGAATTCTGTTGCTGCAGTTGGTCTTCCATGGTGTCGCGCAACTCTCTGACGAAACCCTCGAACTGCCGCAGGAGCTCGGGCGGGTACTGGCCCATCATGGCGTCGAGGCGCGCGCCGAGCGGTGCGAAGTACTCCTCGGCCAATTGGCCGACGTGGGCGGTGGCGTGCAGGGTGACCACGCGACGGTCGGCGTGCTCGCGGGTGCGCACCACGTGATCGGCCCGTTCGAGCCGGTTGATCAAGGCGGTGGTCGCCCCCGAGGTCAGCGACACCCGCTCGCTGAGCCGGGCAGGTGACAGTGGGTCGCCCCGCCGCTCGGCCTCGACGATCTCCAGCAACGCGACGGCGTCGGTGTGGTGTAGCGACAACCATGCCGCGAAGCGCCTGCTGACCTCGGTGAACGTGGCTCCGTAGCCGCGCAGTTCCTCCATGACCCTGCCGCGTTGCATCGCGACGGCGTCGGGCGTCGGCCCAGTCACGATCGACCCCTTCCCGGCGTTTGACACGCCCATCGCGCGGATATATCTTCGCCATCAAAATACTTCACGATAAAGGTAATTCTGACATGCGCATCTCCGACACGGCCACGAGATGGCTCGGCCTGATCGCCATCGCTCTCGGCGTGGCACTCATCGTCGTGGACACCACCATCGTCAACGTGATCGTCCCGTCGATCGTGCGCGACCTGGGCGTCACCTCGGCACAGGCGCAGTGGATCCAGGAGTCCTACGCAATCGTCTTCGCGGCGCTGCTGCTGCTCGTCGGCAGGGTGGCCGACCTCCTGGGGGCCCGTCGCGTGTTCCTCACCGGCGTGGTCGTCTTCGGCGCGACCAGCCTCCTGGCCGGGCTCGCGCCCACCGGCGAACTTCTGGTGCTGGCGCGCTTCCTGCAGGGTGCCGGAGCGGCCCTGATCCTTCCGACGTCGCTCTCGCTGCTGAACGCCTCGTTCACCGGCAAGGCCCGCGGTCAGGCGTTCGCCGTCTGGGGGTCGACGATCGGGGCGGCCACGGCGCTCGGTCCGCTGCTGGGTGGCTGGCTGTCCGAACACGCCTCGTGGCGGTGGGCGTTCGGCATCAACATCCCGCTCGTCGTGGTGATCGTCCTCGGCGCCGTGGCATTCCTGCCGCGCTCGCCGCGGTCCACCGGCCGCGTGGACGTGGTCGGGGCCCTGCTGTCGATCGCCGGACTCGGACTGTTGGCGTTCGGGCTGATCGAGGGGCGCACCTACGGCTGGCTCCGCGCGATCGCGCCGTTCCGGCTGTTCGGGCTGTCCTGGTCGGGCGGTCCGTCGCCGGTGCTCGTCGCGCTGCTGCTGGCCGCGGTCGCGCTGGCCGCCTTCGCCATCCGCCAGGTCGCGCTGAGTCGTGAAGTCGCGTCAGGGCAGCCGACCGCGGCACTCATGGACGTGCGGTTGTTCTCCATCGGATCGTTCCGCAACGGGAACATCGCCACGTTGATCATCGGGCTCGGAGAGTTCGGCATCGTCGCGGTACTGCCGCTCTGGCTGCAGTTCGCACTGGGTTACAGCCCGGTGCAGGCGGGCCTCGCGCTGGTGCCCGTGGCCGTCGGCAGCTTCGTGGCCAGCGGGGCCAGCTTCGGCATGGCATCCAGAATGTCGGCCCTCGGGCTGGTGCGGCTGGGGCTCGCGCTCGAGGCGGTGGGCCTGGCGGCGCTCGGCGTCATCGCCGCACCGGGGTCGGCGTGGTGGGCGATCGCGGCGGCGCTGTTCTTCTACGGCATCGGCGTGGGCTTCGCGACCGCGCAGGTGACCAACGTCGTGCTGGCCGAGGTGCCCGAGGCGAGCGCGGGTCAGGGTTCCGGCGTGCAGAGCGTGTTCCGGCAGCTGGGTTCGGCGCTGGGCATCGCGGTGCTGACGACGACGTTCTTCAGTGTGCTCGGCACCCGGTTGAGCTCGGCGCTGGCTACGTCGGGGATGCCCGCGGCGCAGGCCGATCAGCTCACCCACGCCGTCGTGGGCAGCGCGGGCGCCGCGATCGACGGTCTGGCGGCCCGTCCGGAGACCGTCGGCGTCGCCGACGCGGCCCGCGAGGCGATGGCGCACGGCGTGTCACTGGGCAGCTACCTCGCGGCGGGGTTCCTGCTTGCGGGTCTGCTGGCCACGTTGCTCATCCGCGCGCAGGCTGCGACGGCCGAACCCGATGCGGTGCCGGCCCACGGTCGCCACCGCAGCGCGTGAGCATCACTCGAGTTCGTCGACCTCGTCAATGCGGCCGGTGGCGATCTCCTTGGCCTTCTCCACCGAGTACGTGGCGATGTCCATCGAGCTCGCGACGATGCCCTGCACGCCCTCGGAGACGTCGCCCTTGATGATGTGGCCCGCGCTCTCGACGATGTCCGCGGACCTCTCGACGGCGTTGGTGGCCATGTCCTTGACCGACTCGATGGCGTCCCTGGGATTGAAGCCCATCAGATCCTCCTCTTCGCGCGGACTGCGCCGACGGTGCCGACGGTGCCGATCTTGCCCGACTCTAGCGCCCGAAGCTCAGCCGGCCAGTCGAATGTGGTCACGGTCTCCCGTGATGACGGCGAGCACGTTGCGCCAGGAGTCCGACGCCGGGACGCTCAACAGATCGGTGTGCGACGCCGGACCCGCCATCAGCCGCCCGTCGTCGTAACGCCCTGTCGCCAAGTGGATTACGCCTGCCATCTCATCCGGGTCGGCGCCGTGCGGGCTGCCGGGCAGGCCTTGCACGAGTTGGATGGGATCGCCGGGCGCCGTCATCGAGAACCGCAGCACGTGAGGGTTGCGATCGTGCCAGTCCGCGGCGGTGTCGACGCCGAAGCCTGCACCGGCCGCCGCGGCGTAGAGCGTGCGGTCCGCGGTGAGCCCGAGGGCTTCGGCGGTGCCGAGGATCGCGCCGCCATAGGAGTGGCCGACGTAGGTCACGGGGATCGAGCGGCCGGTCGCATCGACGGTGGCGTCGACGTCCCTGCTGAACGCCACTAGCCGGGGCGCCATCGCGATGGCCAGCCGCGGTCTCGCCGCCTCGGCCAGTGCAGCCACCACGTTGTCGCCCCGGGGAAACGCCCCACCGAGGTAGGTGATCGCCGCGACCTCACCCCTGGTCGCCGACACGAATGCGCGTGCCGTGTCGGTGGTGTCCGCCGAGCCCAGGATCGACGTGTTCATCCCCGGGATCAGCACCGCGACGCTGCGGGCCGTGGCCAGGTCGCCGTTGAGTTCGACCAGCGTGTCGCGGGCCGGGTCGAAGGCCAGGATCTGGCGGTCGACGCGCTGCCCGCTGCCCGCTGGATCGTCGATCTCGCCGAGCAGGCTGCGGTAGAAGGCGTTGCGGTCCGTGGCGCCCGGCTCGCCGAGGTGCTCGACGATCGATTGGGCGATGGTCGTCCGGTTGGCCGCGATCCGGGTGTCCCACGCGACGCCGTCGGTGTTGCCGGCCGCCGGGTCCGCCGCCCGGTCCACCGCCGCGAAGGCATCGCGAAGATCCTGGGCGGTGTGGGCGTCGGCGGCGCCGAGGCGGTCCAACGCGTGGCCGATCCGTCCGGTCAGGGCGGCCGCCCTCGCGCCGAGCATTCCCGCGGCGACGCCCGCATCTCCGCCTGCGAGCGCCAGGACCAGGGGAGGCGCGTCCCCTCTCGGTCCGACGACGCCGTCCTCCGCGACGGTGAACCCATCCGCCCTGGCGTCTGCGACCGCGGCCGTGACCTCCGACTGAGCGACCGCGATCTGACCCGCCCCGTCCCGTGCCGCGACCGCGGCGAGGACCAGCGACCGGGCGAGGGCGTCGGCGGCGGAGGCCACGGCTTCCGCGTGACTGCGCGCCGCGTCGCCGCCGGCTCCCGTCCACTCAGGCGTCGACCGCGCTGCGATCGAGGCCCGGTCGTGGACGAGGCGGGCGAGCTCGTCCCACCGGTCGGCCAGTCGCCGCAGCGCCTCGGGGTGCCAGGCCTGGGCCTGGATGAGCGACGGCCTGCTCACCGGATGGCTCCCAGGCGGGCAGCGTCGCGCGCGTCGGCGTCCTCGACGGCTGCGGTCGCCGACTGCGCAGAGGCGGCCCACGCCCGCAGGTCTGCCACGAGGTCGGCGATCCGGTGCTCCAGACCCGCCGTCGCGACGGCGCGCTCGACGGCCGAGCCCGCAGGCGCGACCGACGCCGTCGTCGGCCACGGTGTTTCGCCGAGCGCATCTGCGCCGTCGAGAACCCGTCGTGCCACCGCGCGAACGGCATCCGCATCGAGCCTCACGTCCCCCATGACGGGATGATGGCAAGTCGGCGACGGACCGCGCGCGATTCATCAACAGGCCGGATTCATCAACAGGACCCGGGGTGCGCGCCCCCGGTTCGTTACGCAACGCCGACCGGGTGTCAATACACCCAGGACCGGTTACCCGTAAGCTCGAAGACGTGCAGCGGCGAATCATGGGGATCGAGACCGAATTCGGTGTGACGTGCACTTTTCACGGCCACCGGCGACTGTCTCCCGACGAGGTGGCGCGCTACCTCTTCCGACGCGTGGTCTCGTGGGGCCGCAGTTCCAACGTGTTCCTGCGCAACGGCGCGCGGCTGTACCTGGACGTGGGATCGCACCCCGAGTACGCGACCGCCGAGTGCGACAGCCTCGTTCAGCTGGTGACCCACGACCGGGCCGGTGAGCGCGTGCTCGAGGACCTGCTCATCGACGCCGAGCAGCGGCTGGCCGACGAAGGCATCGGCGGCGACATCTATCTGTTCAAGAACAACACCGACTCCGCGGGCAACTCCTACGGCTGCCACGAGAACTACCTGATCGTGCGGGCCGGGGAGTTCTCCAGAATTTCCGACGTGCTGCTGCCGTTCCTGGTCACGCGCCAATTGATCTGTGGCGCGGGCAAAGTGCTTCAGACGCCCAAGGCCGCGGCGTTCTGCCTGAGTCAGCGTGCCGAGCACATCTGGGAGGGCGTGTCGAGCGCGACCACCCGCAGCAGGCCCATCATCAACACCCGCGACGAGCCGCACGCCGACGCCGAAAAATATCGCCGCCTGCACGTCATCGTCGGCGACTCCAACATGTGCGAGTCGACGACCATGCTCAAGGTCGGCACCGCCGCCCTGGTTCTCGAGATGATCGAGGCGGGCGTGCCGTTCCGGGACTTCTCGCTCGACAACCCGATTCGCGCGATTCGCGAGGTCAGCCATGACCTGACCGGACGTCGCCCGGTGCGCCTGGCGGGAGGACGGCAAGCCAGCGCCCTCGACATCCAGCGCGAGTACTACAGCCGCGCCGTCGAGCACCTGCAGACCCGCGAGCCCAATGCCCAGATCGAGCAGGTCGTCGACCTGTGGGGCCGCCAGCTCGACGCCGTCGAGAGCCAGGACTTCGCCAAGGTCGACACCGAGATCGACTGGGTGATCAAGCGCAAGCTCTTCGAGCGCTACCAGAACCGCTACGACATGGAGCTGTCCGATCCCAAGATCGCCCAGCTCGACCTGGCTTACCACGACATCAAGCGCGGTCGCGGTGTCTTCGATCTGCTGCAGCGCAAGGGCCTCGCCGCGCGCATCACCACCGACGAGGACATCGAAGCCGCGGTCAACGAGCCGCCGCAGACCACGCGCGCCAAGCTCCGTGGCGAGTTCATCAGCGCCGCACAGGCCGCGGGCCGCGACTTCACGGTCGACTGGGTGCATCTCAAGCTCAACGACCAGGCGCAGCGCACGGTGTTGTGCAAGGACCCGTTCCGTTCGGTCGACGAGCGCGTCAAGCGACTCATCGCCTCGATGTAGCGAGGGCGGCGCGGCGGCGTCCTGGCCGGATGGCCGGGGGCCCTAAGCTCTCAGTCGTGGGGATCTCGAAAGTCGAACGCCTGATGAACCTCGTCATCGCGCTGCTGTCCACCCGGTCGTTCATCACCGCCGAGCGCATCCGCGACACGGTGTCCGGGTATTCGGAGAGCCCCAGCGACGAGGCCTTCTCGCGGATGTTCGAGCGGGACAAGAACGAACTGCGCGATCTGGGCATCCCACTGGAGACCGGGCGGGTGTCCTCACTCGATCCCACCGAGGGGTACCGGATCAACCGGGAGGCGTACGCGCTGGCGCCGGTCGAGCTGACGGCGGACGAGGCCGCGGCCGTCGCGATGGCGACCCAGCTGTGGGAGTCCCCCGAGATGGTGACGGTCACCCAGGGTGCGCTGTTGAAGTTGCGGGCGGCGGGCGTCGACGTCGACGCACCCGAGTCGGCCGTCGCCATCACCACCGCCGCGGCCCTGCCCGGCCTGCGCGGGTCCGAGGACGTGCTCGGAATCCTGTTGGCCGCGATCGATTCCGGGCAGGCGGTCCAGTTCCGGCACCGCGCGTCGCGCAGCGATCCGTACACCGACCGCACCGTCGAGCCGTGGGGCGTCGTCACCCACCACGGCCGCTGGTACCTCGTCGGGCACGACCGCACCCGCGAGGCCACCCGCACGTTCCGACTATCGCGGATCGATCCCGGCATCACGGCGATCGGCCCGCGGGACGCCGTGCGCAGACCCGCCGGGGTCAACCTGCGCGAGATCGTCGACCACGCCGTCGCCGAGGCCCCGCCCAGTGCGCAGGCGCGGGTGTGGGTGGCCGACGGGCGCGGCACGGCGCTGCGGCGCCAGGCCGCGCACGCCACGACGCGGGCGCTGGGTGGCCGGGCGGGCGACGAGATCGCGATCGACGTCGGCAGGCAGGATCGGCTCGCCCGCGAAATCGCGGGTTACGGCGCCGACGCGGTCGTGCTCGAGCCGGAGTCGTTGCGCGAGGACGTGATTGGGAGACTGCGCGCCCAGGCTGCGGAGGTCGCCCCGTGACCAGCGTCTCGACCCGGCTGGTGCGGCTGCTCAACATGGTCCCGTACTTCCAGGCCAACCCGCACATCACCCGCGCCGAGGCGGCCGCCGAGCTGGGGGTGACGGAGAAGCAGCTCACGCTCGACCTCGATCAGCTGTGGATGTGTGGACTGCCCGGCTACGGCCCCGGCGATCTCATCGACTTCGAGTTCTCCGGCGACACCATCGACGTCACCTTCTCGGCGGGGATGGACCATCCGCTGCGGCTGACCTCCCCGGAGGCGACGGGCATCCTGGTGGCGCTGCGGGCACTGCTCGAAGTGCCCGGCATCGTCGACCCGGAGGCGGCCCGCAGCGCGATCGCGAAGATCGAGTCCGCGGCGGGCACGGCCACCGGGGCCCGCGAGGGCGCCGACGCCGCGACCGACGAACCCGCGCCCATCGAGAGCGAGGCTGCCGCCGCCGTGCGCGCCGCGGTGCGCGACGGCAGGGCGCTGGCCCTCGACTACTACTCGGCATCGCACGACACGCTGTCGAGCCGCATCGTCGACCCGATCCGCGTCGTGCTGGTGGCCGACAACTCGTACCTCGAGGCGTGGTGCCGCGTCGCCGAGGGCGTGCGGCTGTTCCGCTTCGACCGCATCGTCGACGCACGCGTCCTCGACGAGCGGTCGGCGCCGCCGCAGCCCGCCCTGTCCGCCAAGCCCGACACGTCGCTGTTCGACGCCGATCCGTCGCTTCCCTCGGCGACGCTGCTGATCGACCGGACGGCGGCATGGATGTTCGACTACTACCCGCTGCGCGTGCTCCGCGAGCTGCCGGACGGCGCCTGCGAGGCGGCGATGACATATGCCTCCGACGGCTGGATGGCGCGCTTCGTGCTCGGCTTCGGTTCTGCCGTGCGCGTACTGGAACCGCCGTCGCTGGCCGATCGGGTGCGCGAATCCGCGGTCGCGGCCCTGGAGGCCTACGAGGTCCGTTCGTCCAACGAGGGCGGGTAGACTCGTCCGCAACATCTGGAGGTGTTCAAATTGGGTGGTCTACAACCGTGGCACTGGCTGATCGTCATCGCCGTCTTCGTGCTGCTCTTCGGTGCCAAGAAGCTCCCCGACGCGGCCCGCTCGCTGGGCAAGTCGATGCGCATCTTCAAGTCGGAGATCAAGGAGATGCAGTCCGACGGCAAGGACGACGAGGCCGCCAAGCCCGCGCCGTCGCCGACGCCCATCACGTCCGAGCGCGTCGATCCGGCACCGGCGGCTCAGCCGTCGACCGAACAGCGACCGGCCTGACGAACCCATTCCCTCGGCGCGCCGCGAGGCAGCGCCGCTGAGTGGCGTCCAGACAACCCGTGCAGACCCCAGGAATTCTCAAGAAGCTCGATCCGCGCCGCCGCCGATCGAAGGCCAATCCCGACGGCACGATGTCGCTCGTCGACCATCTGCAGGAGCTTCGCAACCGGCTCTTGATCTCCGTCGCGGCGATACTGCTGACCACGATCTTCGGCTTCATCTGGTACAGCCACGGCTTCTTCGGCGTGCCCAGCCTCGGTGACTGGCTGCGTCAGCCGTACTGCTCGCTGCCTGCCTCCTCCCGCGCCGACATCGCGCCCGACGGGCAGTGCCGTCTCCTCGCGACTGCACCGTTCGACCAGTTCATGCTGCGGTTCAAGGTCGCACTGACCGCGGGCCTGGTCCTGGCGTGCCCGGTGTGGCTGCAACAGCTCTGGGCGTTCATCACCCCCGGCCTCTACCAGAAGGAGCGCCGGTTCGCGACGGCCTTCGTCGCGTTCGGCGCGCTGCTGTTCATCACCGGCGCCGTGCTGGCCTACGTGGTGCTGTCGAAGGCGTTGAGCTTCCTGCTGACGGTCGGCAGCGACGTGCAGATCACCGCCCTGAACGGCGACCAGTACTTCGGGTTCCTCATCAACCTGCTGCTGGTGTTCGGCATCAGCTTCGAGTTCCCGCTGCTGATCATCATGCTGAACCTTGTCGGCATGCTGCCCTACGAACGTCTCAAGGCGTGGCGCCGCGGGCTCATCTTCGGCCTGTTCGTGTTCGCCGCGTTCGCCACGCCGGGTTCGGATCCATTCTCGATGCTCGCATTGGCGACCGCGTTGTCGCTGCTACTCGAGCTCGCCATCCAGATCGCCAGATTCAACGACAGCCGCAAGGCGCGTCGCGAGGCGCTCGAACACGTGCCCGACGACATGGCGGCCCCGCTGGGTGACGTCGAACCCGTCGAGCCGCCGAGCGCCGTGCCCGCTCCGTCCCGGCTTGGCATCGATGACCAAGCCACCTGAGGCGCCACCCGAGACCGCGTCCGGGCCCACCCAGCTCGACGGTTTCGCCGAGCAGCTGCCCTTCTCGCTCGACGGCTTCCAGATCCGCGCCTGCCGCGCGCTGGAGAGCGGTCACGGCGTGCTGGTGTGTGCGCCGACCGGAGCGGGCAAGACGGTGGTCGGCGAGTTCGCAGTGCACCTCGCGCTGGCGGCGGGCCGAAAGTGCTTCTACACCACGCCGATCAAGGCGCTGAGCAACCAGAAGCACAACGACCTGGTGCAGCGCTACGGGGCCGGGCGCATCGGCCTGCTCACCGGTGACCAGAACATCAACGGCGATGCGCCGGTCGTGGTCATGACCACCGAGGTGCTTCGCAACATGCTGTACGCGAACTCCGATGCTCTGCAAGGACTTTCCCATGTGGTGATGGACGAGGTGCACTTCCTGGCCGACCGGATGCGCGGCGCGGTGTGGGAGGAGGTGATCCTGCACCTGCCCGAGGACGTCCGGCTGGTGAGCCTGTCGGCCACCGTGAGCAATGCCGAGGAGTTCGGCGGCTGGATCCAGGCCGTGCGTGGCGACACCACCGTCGTCGTCGACGAGCACCGCCCGGTCCCGCTGTGGCAGCACATGATGGTCGGCAAGCGGTTGTTCGACCTCTTCGAGAGCACCGCGGCCACCGCGCAGCCCAGCCTGGTGGACCCCGAACTGCTGCGCCACATCTCGCACCGGCGCGAGGCGGATCGCATCGCGGACTGGCAGCCGCGGGGCAGGGGCAGACCGGGCCAGCGCGGCCGCCCGACCATCTACCGGCCGCCGTCGCGTCCCGACGTCATCGGGGTGCTCGATCAGGCGGGGCTGCTGCCCGCGATCACGTTCGTGTTCTCCCGCGCGGGGTGCGACGCGGCGGTCAAGCAGTGCCTGCGGTCGCCGTTGCGGCTCACCGACGACGCCGAACGCACCCGCATCGCCGAGGTGATCGACCGGCGCTGCGCCGATCTCGACGACGCCGATCTGGCCGTCCTCGGCTACTACGAGTGGCGGGAGGGATTGCTCCGCGGGCTGGCGGCCCACCACGCCGGTCTGCTTCCGGTGTTCCGCCACACCGTCGAGGAACTGTTCACGGCGGGGCTGGTGAAGGCAGTGTTCGCCACGGAGACACTGGCTCTGGGGATCAACATGCCCGCACGCACCGTCGTGCTCGAGCGACTGGTGAAGTTCAACGGCGAGCAGCACGCGCCGCTGACGCCGGGGGAGTACACCCAGCTGACGGGGCGGGCGGGTCGCCGCGGCATCGACGTGGAGGGGCACGCCGTGGTGGTGTGGCAGCCCGACGTCGAGCCCGCCGACGTCGCGGGCCTGGCGTCCACGCGACCCTTCCCGCTGCGCAGTTCCTTTGCGCCGTCGTACAACATGACGATCAACCTGGTCCAGCAGATGGGGCCCGAACAGGCCCACCAGCTTCTGGAGCGCTCGTTCGCACAGTTCCAGGCCGATCGATCGGTCGTCGGCCTGGTGCGCGGCGTTGAGCGCGGTGAACGCATGATGGACGAGATCGCCGCCCAGTTCGGCGGCAGGGACGCGCCGATTCTCGGGTACGCGCGGCTGCGCGCGTCGATCACCGAACGTGAACGGGCGCAGTCGCGCGCGTCGCGGCTGCAGCGGCGGCAGGCGGCCAACGACGCGCTTTCCGCCCTGCGCCGCGGTGACATCATCACGATCGGGCAGGGCCGCCGCGGCGGGCTCGCGGTGGTGCTCGAGCCCGCGGGTGACCGCGACGATCCGAGGCCGCTGGTGCTGACCGAAGACCGTTGGGCGGGCCGCATCTCGTCGACGGACTTCTCCGGAGCGTCCGCCAGGGTGGGCTCGATGACGCTGCCCAAGCGCGTCGAGCACCGGCAGCCGAGAGTGCGTCGCGACGTCGCATCCGCGCTGCGCTCGGCGGCGGCGGGTCTGCCGGTGCCTGCCGGACGGCCCAAACGTGGTCAGCCAGGCCATGATCAGGACCACGACGTCGATCCCGAACTGGCGTCGCTGCGCGATCAGCTGCGGGCCCATCCGGCGCACCACCTCGCCGACCGGGAGGACCGCGTCCGACTCGCCGAGCGCTTCCTGCGCATCGAACGGGACAACGCCGACATCCAGAAGAAGGTTGCGGCCGCGACGAATTCGCTGGCCCGGACGTTCGACCGAATCGTGCTGCTGCTGACCGAGCGCGGCTTCGTCGAGACCGTCGACGGTGGCGATCTCACGGTCACCCCCGACGGCAGGCTGCTGGCCCGCATCTACAGCGAGAGCGATCTTCTGGTCGCCGAATGCCTGCGCAGCGGCACGTGGGACGGGCTCGACGCGGCCGGTCTGGCCGGAGTGCTGTCCGCAGTGCTCTTCGAGTCACGGGGCGACACGCCGAGTACGTCGTCGGCGATCGATGGCGTGAGTCCCGAAACGCGGCGGGCGCTGTCGCAGACCCGGCGGTCGTGGTCGGAGATCAGGGCCGACGAGCAGCGTCATCGCCTGCCCGCGAGTCGCGAGCCAGACACCGGTTTCGTGGCCGCCATCCACCGCTGGGTGACCACCGGCGATCTGTCGTCGTCGCTCGCCGCCTCGGATGCCTCCGGCAATGGAACACCCTTGCCTGCAGGCGATTTCGTGCGATGGTGCCGGCAGGTGCTCGATCTGCTCGATCAGGTGCGCAACGCCGCCCCGACGCCGGCCACGCGAACCGCCGCGAAACGCGCGATCGAGGCGATTCGGCGCGGCGTCGTGGCCGTTGACGCAGGGTAGTCTGTGCCGAACAGCGGGTTTCAGGGCAAAGAAGCGACCAAGGAGAGACGATGAGCGGACCGCAGGGATCCGACCCCACCCAGCCGTGGGCGGGTCAGCAGCCTGCCGACCCTGCGTGGCAGCCTCAGGCTCCTGAACAGCCGCAACCCGAGCAGCCCGCCTGGGGTCAGCAGCCGCCCGCGTACGGCCAGCAGCCCCCGGCCTACGGTGCGCAGCCGCAGTACCAGCCGCCGTCCTACCAACCGCAGTACCCGCAGGCCGACCAGTTCGGCCAGCAGCCGACCGCCTACGGCCCGACGAGTTACCCGCAGCAGCCCCAGTACGGTCAACCGCCGCAGTACGGGCAACAGCCCCAGTACGGCCAGTACGACCCGAACCAGCAGTACGGTCAGCAGCCACCCGGCCAGTACGACCCGAATCAGCAGTTCACGCCGTACACGTCGAGTGACGCCGGCTCGAAGAAGTCGATGGGCCTCGTGCTCGGCATCGTCGGTGCCCTGGTGGCCGTGATCGTCGTGGTGGTCGGCATCCTCGGGTTCTGGAAGCCGGGCTGGTTCGTCACCACCAACCTCGACGTCAAGGCCGCGCAGTCCGGGGTCCAGCAGATCCTCAGCGACGCGACCAACGGCTACGGCGCCAAGAACGTCCAGGACGTCAGCTGCAACAACGGAGCCAACCCCAAGGTCGTCAAGGGCGGCACCTTCGACTGCGAGGTCAGCATCGACGGCACCAAGCGACAGGTCACCGTGACGTTCCAGGACGACAGCGGTACCTATGAGGTCGGCAGGCCCCGCTGATATAGATCGAGTTGGTCCTTCTCAAATGCCTCCGGAGGTGTCAGGAAGGGATCTGTAACTGATTCCTTTCGGGTCCGTGTGTTGTCGCACGTGGACCTCCTGACACGCCCCGGAGGTGTTGTTGTGTCTGTGCATGTAGCTCCAGTCACGTCGTCCACGATTGTCGTTGCCGTCGATGTCGGCAAGACCTCGGCAGTGTTTTCGGTGTCCGACGCGGGCCGTCAGCGGTTGGTCGCTCCGGCCGAATTCGCGATGACCGGATCGGGCCTGACCGCGACAGTGGCTCGCGTGATGGCGGCGGCGCCTGCGTCAGTGCAGGTCAAGTTGGGCGTGGAAGCAGCTGGGCATTATCACCGCCCGGTACTGGACCATCGATGGCCCGACGGGTGGGAGGTGTTGGAGCTCAACCCCGCTCAGGTCGCCGAGCAGCGTCGCGTGCAGGGTCGGCGTCGGGTCAAGACCGACGTGATCGATCTGGAGGCGATCACCGAGCTGGTGTTGGCCGGGTATGGGCGCCCGGTCACTGATCGCGATGTCGTGATCGGCGAGGTGAGCGCTTGGGCCGGACATCGGACTCGACGGGTCGCCACGCGCAGCGCGACGAAGAATCAGCTGCTCGGGCAGCTCGACCGGGCGTTTCCCGGACTGACCCTGGCGCTGCCCGACGTGCTGGGCACCAGGATCGGCCGACTGGTCGCTGCTGAGTTCGCCGACCCGGCGCGACTGGCCGGCCTCGGCGTGAACCGGCTGATCCGGTTCGCCGCGACCCGCGACCTGCAACTGCGCCGACCGGTCGCCGAGCGTCTGGTCGCCGCAGCCCGCGATGCACTGCCGACTCGCGACGCGGTGATCGCCCGCCGGATACTGGCGGCGGACCTGGTGTTGTTGGCCGATCTCGACGAGCAGATCCAGTCTGCAGAGAGCGCGTTGGAGTTGCTGCTGCCGCGCAGTCCGTACGCCACATTGACTTCGGTGCCGGGCTGGGCGGTGGTACGAGTATCCAATTACGCTGCTGCTCTTGGTGATCCGGCTCGTTGGCCAGGTCCGCGGCAGATCTACCGCGCGTCGGGACTGTCGCCGATGCAGTACGAATCCGCCCACAAGCGCCGCGACGGCGGCATCAGCCGCGAGGGCAGCGTGGCATTGCGCCGAGCCTTGATCGACCTCGGTCTCGGACTATGGCTCAACGAGCCGGCGGCCAAAAACTACGCCCGCGGACTCAAAGACCGCGGAAAGCACGGCGGCGTCATCGCCTGCGCGTTGGCCCATCGCGCCAACCGCATCGCCTACGCACTCGTGCGCGACCACGCCACCTACGAGCCGACCCGCTGGGCCTGAACTCCTGACACCACCCTCCCCGCGAAAGGACACTCAGACCCTTCACAATTCCTGTCGGTGATGCCAGGCTGAAAGGTGGACGAAGGGCCGGATCAGATGCCGTCCCCGCTATGGCGGACCCTTGGGTTACGCCGCTCCTAGCTTGGCACCCGGCCCTTCGCCATCCACGGCAGCCCGAACGACGCCAGATAACCCGACACCGAGGTTGCATACATCAGCGTGGGCGCCCGGCACAACCCTCACCGATCACACCGACAGCCACACCCCACCCAAAACACCCCGACCCTTGGGTGTCGATACCGCACGACCCCCACGCCTATTGACTGGAACTACAGCCAGCTAGGACACGTCCTCGACGCACACCGTGAACTGACGCTCGTCATAGGCGTAGCCCAGCCCGGTGGTGCACTGGTCGACGTTGGCGACGTTCTGCATGATCTGGGTGGCGCGCTGCCGATTCGGCGCCGAGGTGTCATTGCAGTCGACGCGGTTCGGATCGCGGTCGTTGTCGGGATCGACGCTCATGCAGCCACCGACCACCCAGTCGATGTCCATGCACACGGTCGAACCAGACCCGCTGAACGAACTGCGCGTCGAGTAGTACGAGTCGACGTCCGTCGGGCACTGGTCGGTGGTCTCGACGGTGCCGACGACCTTGAAGTTCGACTCCGGGCTACCGCACTGCACCTTGGCCGTCTCGGGCCGGTCGGGCGGACCGCCGACGTCGAGGCAATCCCCGACCTGGATGTCGGCGGCAGCCGCGGACGAGCACCCGGCGACAGCCAGGGAGATCCACGCTGACGCCACGACGACGCCCGCGCGAAGGGCCCCCGCCAAGGTCAGCGGCGCAGACCCAGGCGCTCGATCAGCGAGCGGTAGCGCTCCACGTCGACCTGGGCGATGTACTTGAGGAGGCGACGACGACGGCCGACGAGCAGCAGCAGGCCGCGGCGCGAGTGGTGGTCGTGCTTGTGCATCTTGAGGTGCTCGGTCAGATCCGAGATGCGCTTGGTCAGCATCGCGATCTGCGCCTCCGGCGAACCGGTGTCGGTCTCGTGGAGGCCGTACTGGCCGAGGATCTCTTTTTTCTGCTCGGTGGTGAGCGACATGAAACGACTCCATCCATGGGTTCGCGAAGAACAACTGAGGCACGGCCGCCGCGAACTGCAGCACGTGCTGGGTCGCCGGAGAGTCTAACAGCGGGTCAGCGGAGGAAACGAATCGTCGCCCGGGCCGGAGGCCCGAATCGGCTACTGGGCCGACAGGATGGTCCGGGCCTTCGCGGTGTCCCGCTCCATCGCGACCACGAGCTCGTCCACGGAGCCGAACTTCTCCTGGCCGCGGATCCGCGCGACGAAGTCGACGGCCACGTGCTGGCCGTAGAGATCGGCCGAGGTGTCCAGGACGAACGCCTCGACCGTACGGGTGCGGCCCGAGAAGGTCGGGTTGGTGCCGACCGACACGGCGGCCTGATAGCGCTCGCCGGGGATGACCGTGCCCATGACGGGTCCGTGCCCGAGGACCGTGAACCAGGCGGCGTACACACCGTCGGCCGGGATCGCCGAGTACATCGGCGGCGCGACGTTGGCCGTGGGAAACCCGAGACCCTTGCCCCGGCCGTCACCACGCACCACCACGCCCTCGACGCGGTGGGGCCTGCCGAGCGCCTCGGTGGCCGCGACGACGTCACCGGCGTCGACACAGGACCGGATGTAGGTGGAGGAGAACGTGACGGTCTCGTCCCTGTGGTGCTCGGACACCAGCGACATGCTCTCGACGGCGAAGCCGAACCGCTCACCGGCCTTGCGCAACATCTCGACGTTGCCGCCCGCCTTCTTGCCGAACGTGAAGTTCTCGCCCACCACGACGTCGACCACGTGCAGCCGTTCGACGAGCAGTTCGTGGATGTAGCGCTCGGCAGTCAGCTTCATGAAGTCGGAGGTGAACGGCATGACGAGGAAGACGTCGACGCCCATCTCCTCGACGAGCTCGGCACGTCGGGTCAGCGTGGTCAGCTGCGCGGGATGGCTGCCGGGGAACACGACCTCCATCGGGTGTGGATCGAAGGTCATCACCACGGTCGGCACCCCGCGCGACCGGCCCGCCTTCACGGCGTGGTTGATGAGTTCGGCGTGCCCGCGGTGGACACCGTCGAAGACACCGATGGTGACGACGCATCTGCCCCAGTCCGTGGGGATCTCGTCTTGGCCCCGCCAGCGCTGCACGGGGTCAGCCTACGACGCGCCACGGCCGACGGCGCCGCTAGATGCCCAGTTGGCCAGAGCATTGCCTAAACTTCGACGTTATGAGCCCCGACGACACCACCCGTGATCTGTCGTCGGTTGCGCAGGACTACCTGAAGGTCATCTGGACTGCCCAGGAGTGGTCAGTGGACAAGGTCAGCACCAAGATGCTCGCCGAACGCATCGGGGTGTCCGCGAGCACGGCGTCGGAGTCCATCCGCAAGCTCGCCGACCAGGGCCTCGTCGACCACGAGAAGTACGGCGCGGTGACGCTGACCGAGGCAGGCCGGACCGCCGCACTCGCCATGGTTCGCAGGCACCGCCTGATGGAGACCTTTCTGGTGCGCGAACTCGGCTACGGGTGGGACGAGGTGCACGACGAGGCGGAGATCCTCGAGCACGCCGTGTCCGACCGGATGCTGGACCGCATCGACGCCAAACTCGGCTACCCCACCCGCGATCCGCACGGCGATCCCATTCCCGCGGCCGACGGAAAGGTGCCGACCCCGCCTGCGCGGCAACTGTCGGTCTGCAAGGACGGGGACGCGGGCACCGTGGCACGCATCTCCGACGCGGATCCCGAGATGCTGCGCTACTTCGACAGCGTCGGCATCAGCCTCGACTCGCGGCTGCGGGTGCTGGCCAGGCGCGACTTCGCAGGCATGATCTCGGTGGCGGTCCAGAACGCCTCGGCCGACCTGCCCGAGAGCACCGTCGACCTGGGAAATCCTGCGGCAGAAGCGATCTGGGTGGTCTGACTCGTCCGCGGCTACAGCGTCGATGGGCGGATGACGACCACGGACTTGGTCCGCGGCCCGTCGTCGGCCAGCAGTGCGATCACCCGGCCGTCGGGGGCGGTCGCGGCGTAGATCCCGTCGATCCCCGACGGCACGAGAGCCCGACCGTGCGACGCCGACTCCGCCTCGGTGACACTGAGCTCGCGTCGCGGAAAGCCGAGAAGGCATGCGTCATCGAGGGAGTAGCTCAGTCGCGGCGTGTCGGCCAGCTGCTCGAGGGTGTGCGCCTCCTCGAGGCCGTAGCGCCCAACCCTGATGCGGCGCAACGCCGTCAGATGACCACCGACGCCGAGTGCGCCCCCGACGTCGCGCGCCAGCGCCCTGATGTAGGTGCCCGACGAGCAGTCGACCATGACGTCGACGTCGACGAGACCCGCCGGACGGCGCACGGCGACGACGTCGAACCGCGAGACCGTGATTCGCCTCGCCGCGAGTTCGACTGTCTTGCCCTCCCTGGCGAGCCGGTACGCCCGTTGACCGTCGACCTTGATGGCGCTGACCGCCGACGGGATCTGGTCGATGTCGCCGCGCAACCCGGCGACCGCGTTCTCGACGTCCGCATCGCTCACGTGATCTGCTGAAACCGTCTGCAGCAGTTCACCTTCCGCGTCCTCGGTGGAAGTCGTCTGGCCCAGCCGGATGGTGGCGGCGTACGACTTGTCGGTCGCGGTCAGCAGGCCCAGGATCTTGGTGGCGCGCTCGATCCCCACCACCAGGACACCGGTGGCCATGGGGTCCAGGGTGCCGGCATGTCCGACCTTGCGGGTGCCGAAGAGCCTGCGGCAACGTGCCACCACGTCATGGCTCGTCATCCCGGCGGCCTTGTCGACGACGACAAGACCGGGCGCGGACGCGCTCACAGCACGATCGCCGTCAGCACCAGTCCCCCGTCCACCGACCAGCGGCCCGCCAGCGTGGTCAGCGGCGGCCCGAACTCGGCGGCGGGATCGATCAGGATGCGGGACTCGAAGGTGCCGTAGCCGCCCGCCCCGTCGACGGTGAAGCGGATGTGCGCATCCTCGAAACCCAACCAGCGGTGCGTCAGGGGGAACCACGCCTTGTACGTCGCCTCCTTGGCGCAGAACAGGAGCCGGTCCCAGTGCGCGCCGGAGGGAAGCGCCGCCAACTCACGGCGCTCGGCGGGCAGGCTCACGGCGTCGAGCACGCCCTTGGGCAGCACGTCGTGCGGTTCGGCGTCGATGCCCAGAGAACGGACGTCCCCCGTCCGCCCCACGACCGCACCGCGAAAACCCTCGCAGTGCGTGAGGCTGCCCACCACGCCGTCGGGCCAGCATGGTTCGCCCTTGTCCCCCTTGAGGATCGGCACCGGCGGCAGCCCGAGTTCGCCGAGTGCCTGTCTGGCGCAGTACCGCGCCGAGACGAACTCGTTGCGCCGCTTGGCCACCGCACGCGCGATGAGGGGCTCCTCCTCCGGCAGCGGCGTCAGATCGGGGGCGTCGCCGTACAGTTCGGCCGACGCCACCCCGTCGGGCAGGACGCCGGACAGCAGTCGACCCGTCACGCCCGCCTACTCCTGATCCGTTCCTGCATCTTCTCCGCGTTGGCCCGCATGTCCGGGGTGATCTCGAAGTGGCCGCCGAACTCGTTGAGGTATCCGGGCGGGTACTTCGGGTCGGGCAGAATCTGCCGCATCCACCGGTAGGGCTTGCGCCGCCGCCACTCTCGCGGATAGCCCACCGACACCTCCTCGAACCGCACGCCGTCATACCACGTGGTGCGCGGGATGTGCAGGTGTCCGTAGACCGAGCACAGCGCGTTGTACCTGGTGTGCCAGTCGGCGGTCGCGGTGGTGCCGCACCACAGCGCGAACTCCGGGTAGAACATCGCCTCGCATGGATCACGCACCAGGGGAAAGTGGTTGACCAGCACGGTGTTGGTCATCCAGTCGAGGTCCTCGAGCTTCTTGCGGGTCTGCGCGACCCGGTCACGGCACCAGGCGTCGCGCGTCGCGTACGGCTCGGCGGACAGCAGGAACTCGTCGGTGCCGACGACGTTGCGCTCGCGGGCCAGCGCGAGGCCCTCCGCCTTGGTCCCGGTGCCCTCGGGGAGGAACGAGTAGTCGTACAGCAGGAACATCGGGACGATCGTCGCCGGGCCACCCTCGTCGGTCCACTCCGCGAAGGGATGCTCCGGGGTGAGGATGCCCATCTCGTCGCACATGTTGACCAGGTAGTCGTACCTGGCGCGGCCGTGGATCTGCATCGGGTCCCTGGTGGTGGTCCACAGTTCGTGGTTGCCCGGCACCCAGATCACCTTGGCGAACCGCTTGCGGAGCAGATCCAGCGACCACCTGATCTCGTCGGTCCGCTCGGCGACGTCACCCGCGACGATCAGCCAGTCGTCCGGGGAGGACGGATGCAGCGACTCGGTGACCGGCTTGTTGCCGGTATGGCCGATGTGCAGGTCGCTGATCGCCCAGAGGGTCGGATGCCGACGGTCCAAGGACGGCCTCGAATCGGTAGAGGACACAACCGGCCAGCCTACTGGTGTGACGGAGCGACGCCGACCCGGCAACTAGAACATGTTCTGCTTTCCGGTCCAGAGCGCGCGCGGGGACTTGTACACTCCCGGCAATGGACAACGGGCGAAAGAGCGGTGCCATGATCGGCAAGATCCGCCTGCTCTCGGCGATGTGCGCCCTGATCGCCGCCGTCGTCGTGGTCTGGCAGGCAGCCCCCATCGGCGGTCCGGCCGTCGGACAGGTCGACCTGAGGTCCACGTCGGAGCCGATGACGGACGTCTCGACCAGCATCAAGTGGCCCGTCATCGCCACCACCGACCCCCGGCCGTTCGACCCGTGCGAGGACATCCCGATCGACGTCATCAACGGGCTCGGACTCGGGTTCACGCCACCCGAGCACGAGGACGGCCTGCGTTGCCACTACGACGCCGGTAACTACCAGATGGCCGTCGAGGCCTTCGTCTGGCGAACCTACGAAGCCACGTTGCCCGCCGACGCCGTCGAGATGGACATCGGTGGTCACCGCGCCGCGCAGTACTGGATCCTCAAGCCCTCCGACCGCAACAACCGGTTCTGGTTCAGCTGCATGATCGCGTTCAAGACCAGCTACGGCGTGCTCCAGCAATCGCTGTTCTACTCGCCGACCTACAGCCCCGACGGCCCCGACTGCATGCAGACCAACCTGCAGCGGGCCCAGCAGCTGGTGCCGTACTACACGTTCTAGCTCCCCGGCGGGGTGCGTAACGTGCAGGGCGTGGCTCGAAGAATCAGCGCCAAGCGCCTCGCCTCCCACACCCTCAGCCGAGTACTGAAGCTCCCGCCGCCGACCACGGACTTCACCGTGCTGCGCGGGCTCCGGGTGCCGATGCGTGACGGCGTCGACCTGATCGCCGATCACTACGCGCCGCAGACCCCCACCCCCGCGGGCACGCTGCTGGTGCGCTGCCCCTACGGTCGCGGGTTCCCGTTCTCGACCCTGTTCGGTGCCGTCTACGCGGCGCGCGGCTACCACGTGGTGATCCAGAGCGTCCGGGGGACGTTCGGGTCGGGCGGCGAGTTCACGCCGATGATCCACGAGATCGACGACGGCGCGGACACCGTCGCGTGGCTGCGCCACCAGGCGTGGTTCACCGGATCGTTCGCCACGATCGGATTGTCCTACCTCGGCTTCACGCAGTGGGCACTGCTGATGGACCCGCCCCCCGAGCTGGCGGCGGCGATCATCATCGTCGGCCCTCACGACTTCGGTCAGTCCAGTTGGGGCACCGGGTCATTCACCCTCAACGACTTCCTCGGCTGGAGCGACATGATGTCGCATCAGGAGGACGCGAGCAGGCTCGTCGGTGCCGTCCGGCAGGTCAGTGCCAGACGACGCGTCGCGCGTGCCGCCGACCGGGCCCCGATGGGCGCCTCGGGTCGGACTCTGCTCGGGTCGCGGGCATCGTGGTGGGAGTCGTGGTTGGAGTTCCCGGACCCCACGGCGCCGTTCTGGGAGCCGATGCGCCTCACGGAGGCCCTGGAGCGCGTCGAGGCTCCCGTGCTGCTGCTCAGCGGGTGGCAGGACCTCTTCCTCGGGCAGACCCTGGCCCAGTTCGGTCGCCTGCGGCAGCGCGGCGTGCCGACGGCGCTGACGATCGGACCATGGACGCACACGCAGCTCATGACGAAGGGTGCGTCGATCGTCATCAGGGAGTCGTTGGCGTGGCTCGACACCCACCTCGTCGGCGAGCGGGTCGCACCGCGCAGCCCCGTCCGCGCCTTCGTCGGCAAGAGCGGCTGGCTCAACCTGCCCGACTGGCCGCCCGCGATGCCCGAAGACGTCTGGTATCTACAACCCGCGCACGGACTTTCGCAGGATGCGCCCGATCCGTCGGCTCCCCCGTCGACGTTCATCTTCGACCCGGCCGAACCCACCCCCACCATCGGTGGTCGGCTGCTGTCCCCCGAGGGCGGCTACCGCGACGACACGCGGCTGGCAGTGCGCGCCGACGTCGTCGACTTCACCAGCGCCCCGCTACCGTCTGACCTCTACGTCGTCGGAACTCCGGTGATCGAGCTGTCCCACGCCTGCGACAACCCGCACCACGACCTGTTCGTCAGGCTCAGCGAGGTGGACGCGAAGGGCGCCTCGACCAACGTCAGCGACGGATTCGTCAGGCGCACGGCCGATTCCGACGAGGTCAGGCTGGAACTCGATGCGGTGGCGCATCGCTTCCCTGCCGGATCCCGGCTGCGGGTGCTGATCGCGGGCGGCTCGCACCCCCGCTACGTCCGCAATCTGGGCACCGACGAACCGCCCATCTCGGGGACCACGCTGGCGTCGGCCGGTCACACCGTGCACCACGGCGTGGACGGCGTCTCGCGACTGATCCTCCCCGCCGGTCCGACGCCGCCGTCAACCGACTGAGGACACCACGTGCGCCGCGATGGCGGCCAGCGTGGCGTCATCGTGGACGGGTTCGGCCCAGTTCGGCGTGAATGGCAGATCGACCCAGCTCTTGCAGCCTGCGTAACCGGGATCCCTTGGCAGCCTTACGATTTCGGTCAGCGGGAGAGCCTGCACGACCAGTACGGCCAGGCGGTGACGAGGCCGGAAGTCCAGGCGGTCGGCCCGCACCGATTCCGAGGTCCAGATGTGCGCGTCGGCGAGCGCGTCGAGCCCTTCGGGGCGGTTGACCGGCACGGCTGCAACCACTTTCGCACCCGCCCGCACGACGATCTCGTCCTCGGTACTGTCGCTCGCCGCCTCGGCGACCAAGTTCCGGCACTCGGGGCGCACGCGTTCGGCATGCCCGTGCGCGACCGTGGGGAAGAACACGAACTGGTCCGCCGCGAGGTCGAAGCGCTTCTCGTGGATGCCGCCCTTGCGCAGCAGCACGGTCTGACGGCCGTCGAGCATGGCGTGTACCGCCCCGCTCCACTCCTTGAGGGCGGTGACGCTCACCTGACGGCGAGTCTGGCGCGGACCTCGGGGCGTCGCAGCGGAGGGACGGTCTTCGGCGGCTGCCGGCGCGGTGGCAACGCCGCCAGCAGGCGCGTCGTGGTAGCGGCGACCTCCGCGACCGCGATCTCGAAGACCTCTTCGTTCGCCGCCGTCGGGCGCGTGATCCCGCTGACCTTGCGGACGTACTGGCGTGATGCGGCCTCGATCTCCTCTGCCGTCGCCGAGGGTTCGAGGCCGCGCAACTCGGTGATGTTCCGGCACATGCCTTCACCATAGGTCGATACGGTGATGGGATGCCGAGCATCGATGCCGAGAACGTTCTGCTGGTCGACACCACCGACCGCGTCCGGACCCTGACCCTCAACCGGCCGCAGGCGCGCAACGCCCTGTCGACCGAGCTCCGCACCCGCTTCTACGCGGACCTCCGCGCGGCCGAAACCGATGACGACGTCGACGTCGTCATCCTGACCGGAGCCGATCCGGTGTTCTGCGCCGGCCTCGACCTCAAGGAGCTCGGTGACACCACCGAGCTTCCCGACATCTCGCCCAAGTGGCCCGCCATGACCAAGCCGGTGATCGGTGCGATCAACGGAGCGGCCGTCACCGGTGGCCTCGAACTGGCGCTGTACTGCGACATCCTCATCGCCTCCGAGCGGGCGCGGTTCGCCGACACCCACGCGCGCGTCGGTCTGCTTCCGACGTGGGGACTGAGCGTGCGGCTACCCCAGAAGGTGGGTGTCGGGCTGGCCCGTCGGATGAGCCTGACGGGCGACTACCTCTCCGCCGACGATGCGCTGCGTGCGGGCCTGGTCACCGAGGTGGTGCCCCACGACGGGTTGCTGGCCGCCGCCCACCAGATCGCGGCCTCGATCGTCGGCAACAACCAGAAGGCGGTGCGTGCCCTTCTCGGCTCCTATCACCGCATCGACGAACAGCAGACCGGCGCCGGCCTGTGGATCGAGGCGGCCTCGGCGCGGCAGTGGATGCAGGACACCAGCGGGGACGACGTCGCTGCCAGCAGATCCGCGGTGCTCGAGCGGGGCCGCACCCAGGTGCGCTAGCACGCGCTGGTCGTGGGCGTCGAGCACCGCTCGATCCGGACGTCAGAAACCACTGTCCATGACAACCGTTGCATACTGCAACAGTGAGAGAGTCACATCGTCGCACCGAGGTCGAGTCAGACCCCGCGACGGCCGAGTCGGTGACGTCGTGCACGTGACGGACGGGATCTCGGGACTGGTCGGCAGAATGCTGAGAACCCGCTGGCTCGTGCGTGCACCAGTGCGCCTGTACCAGTGGCGGTGTGGATTTCTGTTCGGCCATCGAATGCTCCTGCTCGAGCATCGGGGGCGACGCAGTGGGCTGCCGCGGCATGCCGTTCTGGAGGTGATCGCCCACCCGGATCCCGACGCCTATGTGGTCGCTTCGGGATTCGGCGAGACATCGCAGTGGTATCGCAACGTGACCGCCGATCCAGACGTACGCGTCAGCGTGGGATGGCAGCGCCGCCGGCCCGCCATTGCCACGCGACTGTCCGACGCAGACGCCGACGCCGCACTCTCGGAGTACGCCCGACGGCACCCGCGCACGTGGCAACGTCTGCGGGCCACATTGGAAACGGCCCTCCACACCACCGATCTCCGATTGCCGATGTTCGCGCTGCGCCTCGAACGCTGACGGTCCTCTCAGGATCGCGTCCGGGTCGGACCCCTCGCTCGAGGCCTAGGTCGGCTCGGCAGGCATCCGCTCGCGAAGGCTGTCGTAGATGGGTGGGGCTCTCAGCAGCTCGGCGGCCAGCACTGCCGCGGCGGTGGCGGCCAGCATCGGAACCAGCACCGACGTCGTCGCCGTCATCTCCACCACGATCACGACGCCGGTCACCGGCGCCCGGACGGTTGCCCCGAAGAACGCCGCCATCCCGACGATCGCCATCGGCACCGCCAGCGATGCGTGTTCCCCCGGCCAGACGACGTCGAAGCACTCGGCGAACAGCACCCCCCACAGCGTCCCCACCGCCAGTAGCGGGGCGAACAAGCCACCCGGCACCGCCGCGGCGTAGGACAGCGGACCGGCAAGGAAGCGCAGTGCCAGGTAGCCGAGAATCACCGACGAAACCATGCGTTCGCCGCCGAGAATCGCCTGCGTCAGGGTGTCGCCACCGCCGGTGGCGAGCGGGCGCACGAACATCACCAGACCGATCAGCGCTCCTATGGCCGCCGCCTTCGCCACCGCGGGAACCCGGGGCACCAGCTTCACGTGGTCGACGAATCCCAACACCAATCGGTTGTAGCCGACCCCGAGGCAGCCGGTCGCCAGTCCGAAGACGACGAACAGGGGAAGCCAGTACAGCGCAGGAGACGTGATCGTCTCGACCTGGAAGTCGGCGTGGTCCCCGATGATGAGTCGGGAGCAGCCGACGGCCGTGGCCGAGGCGAAGGCGGTGGCGAGCACGGTCTGCAGCCGAAAGGATTTCGTCACCTCCTCGAGGGTGAACAGGGCACCCCCGATCGGGGCGTTGAAGGCGACCGCGAGACCCGCACCACCCACGGCAGTCTGCAGCATCCGCACCGTGGAATCGGGCAGTCGGGCCGCGCGCGCGACCGTCGCCCCGATCGCTGCACCCATGTGGACGGTCGGCCCCTCGCGGCCCAGCACCAGGCCCGATCCGATGGCGAGCACACCACCGGCGAACTTCGCGGGGAGCAGGCGCAGCCGAGGGGGCGACGCGTCCCCGCGATATACCGCCTCGACGTGCTGAATCCCGCTACCGGCGGCCAGCGGCATCCACCGCACCACCAGCGCGGCAAGTGTCGCGGCAGCCGCCGTAGCGGCCATCGGGACGAGCCAACCCGGACCGGGCAGCTGCTGCGCCCAATCGGACAGGTGCTCGCGTAGCACGTCTGCTGATTGCAGGCACCAGCGGAAGGCTCCGCCGACGAGGCCGATGGCCACCCCCGCCACGATCGCCGCAGCGCAGACCAGCACGGCACCGCCCACGGGGTCGGGCGCTGATTCCGGGTCCGTCGTCGGCCCCGTCATGGCATCGCGTGTCGGTTCGCGTCCAAACCCGGCTCGCTTTCCTGGGTCGAGATGAGCTGATGGGGTGAGGAGGTTGAGTCTGCCCGACGATCGGCTTCGGCAGCAGGAAGCGGCGCCGGTGGCCTCGCGACGACCCGGTGGATCCGCTGCCGCTCACCCGGTGCCCGGGATCAGCCAGTGGCCGGACAGCGCCCGCCACCCGACGAACACCAGCCGCAGCACCATGAACGTGGTCAGCCCCGCCCAGATGCCGACCAGACCCCACCCGAAGATCAGCGACAGCCAGATCAGGGGCAGGAAGCCGACGAGGGCACTCGCCAGCGTCGCGTTGCGCATGAACTTCGCATCGCCGGCACCCAGCAGCACGCCGTCGAGGGCGAAGACCACACCGGCAATCGGCAACTGCGCCACCAGGAACCACCACGGCACGCCGATCACGTCGAGCACCGAACGGTCCGAGGTGAACAGCTGCGGGAAGACCGACGCACCGACCGCGAAGACCGCGGCGAGGACGGCGGCCGCGACGGCCGAGAAGATCGTCACGCGCCAGGCCACCGACTTGGCGTGCGCCAACTGACCCGCGCCGAGCGCGGCGCCAACCAGCGATTGCGCGGCAATCGCCAACGAATCCAGCACCAGCGCAAGGAAACTCCACAACTGCAGCACCACCTGGTGCGCGGCGACCGCGGCGGCACCGAACCGCGCCGCCACCGCGGCGGCGGAGACGAAGCACGCCTGGAACGCCAGGGTCCGCACGATCAGGTCGCGACCCATCACCACCTGAGCGCGCAGCACTGCGACGTCCACTCGCAGCGACACCCGTTCGGCCAGGATCGCCCGGCAGAACAGCGATCCCGCGAGCCACTGCCCGACCAGGTTGGCCA